>Ga0315915_1002829_pt1 | contig 22015 bp, 11 predicted proteins | sample MpolbnodulesMG_FD_207738 | JGI IMG/M metagenome (GOLD analysis project Ga0315915, IMG submission 207738) | Medicago polymorpha root nodule microbial communities from Los Angeles, California, United States - branched nodules | ecosystem: Host-associated > Plants > Roots > Nodule | place: USA... | reverse complement strand
GCTACATTTTTAATTTTAAAAATAATATAACAACATAGATTAAATTTGAAAAATTCGTACAAACCCTCTAAACCTCCCAAAACCCTCCTCCAATACAATTTTTTAGTTCCCTCAAATGAGGAGGGTTTAATATTATCAAGAAAAGTTAACCCCCCAAAGTTCTCCCCTCCCATTTTCCTCATTTTCTTCCACTTGCTCATTCCTTTTTTCTCAAACCTTCCCATCCCTTCCCCTTCAAACTCACAAACAAAGCCTTAGTGAATTAACAACAAATGCATGATGATAATAACAACTTTGAGGCCAAGGTACATGTTTACTTGAATGTGAAACTTGTACGTTACACATGTCATTTCATCCGTTGTTCAACAATAGCAATTTCTAATTTTGAATCACTTAGAACCAAAACTAAATATGAAGAAGCTTTCCATGTTTTACAATATGCACATGAGACCGATAATTACTTGTTTTAACTCAGTCACTTTATGTTTATTCATGCGATTATTTTGAAATGTATGAGAGCATAAAAAGGATCAAGGCTTATTTTTTTTATTTTATTTTGAGCACAACTACTAGACCAAATATAGCCTACCTTGTGAGCAGAGAGTATTTGATTGCCCCTCTGATCCAAAATGGCAGAATCTACATCAATTTTGTACTGCCAGATTCACTAGGAAAGCCTTGTGCGCCTAGCAAACTTGCTATGTTTTCCAAATCCAGTTCAAAACTGAACCATCAAGCAGATTTTGATTATTTTTCTTGAACATGGAACCCCATGAACCTTCATCTTTGAATTTAAATTATGTCCATTGTCTTAGGATAGGGGAGCACTCATTTAAATTATAGGGTTTTGTTCAAGTTCGGGAGAGAAAGAAGGCTTACTTGTAGGTCAAGTAACATGGTGATTTTGCAAAATACTATCTTGACACCAATGAAAATAATGAAAAGAAAAGATTGAAAAAGAAAACAAAGAGAAAAAAAGTTGTCAAGGATAGTCTATAACAAATGTTTATATCATGAAAGGATTGTAAATAGAGGAGATTTGTGATTGTAAATAGTTTTGTTTCTCGTAAAATATCAAATGGGTGAATGCTCCTCTATTCCAAGGCCACTTTGATTCAAATACTCATCCAAATGACATTTCTTTTGTAATACGGCTCCATTACAACCCTCAAAAGGCCTTAGTGATATATGCTTTAATGCTTTTAAATTGATATGCTTAGATGAACGCCTAACTTGATCCGGGTGTTAGCCTAGCTTGGAATGCATGAAATGAATTTTGTATTTTGGATAAAGCTCACATTCATAGTCTGATTTTATGTTAGTGGTAAACGTAAGACTTTCTTGTGCAATTCACTTTTGAATTATGCATTATTAATCATTTTTTTTCAAACTTGATTGATTCACTAGAATCCTTGTGAATCCATTCTTGCGGTCAATCAATGTTTGAAGGGTAAAAATATCTTTTTGAGGACTTTTGTTTGATGACTAACAAAGTTCTAAGTTGGGGAGAGTTGATAAGTGCCAAATTAGTGTTATTTTTCATAAGACTTATCGACTTGTTTTTACAAGTAATTCAATACAACAACCCCTAAACATTATAGAAATATCGTTTATATTTGTAAACTACACCAGAAATCTATTACATCCGTTTCTTATATTTGTAAACATTATAGTGTTATTTTTGGACATGACTACACCAATACTAAGCAAAGTAAAGCAAGCACGCGCACCAGGTGCCAATCCAAAGCATCACAAAGACACATGGAGAAAAGCTCGATTCGCTAGACGAGCTAAGCTAGGTGAAAGCGAGCCAATTAGAGAGATCTAAAAGGAAAAGATTAAGGTGGTTCGCTAGGCGAGTTTGATCCTCATAGAAAACTAAGGCAATTTAAGAAAATATATGAAGTCACCTGGCTTTTCACTCAAAAGAAGAAACCTCCATTCTCTAGGTAAGCGTTGCCTTACCTAGCAAACTTAACATTTCAACATCTCTATAAACATAGAGAGACAAAGGGCTGAGAGTAGGAGTCATAATTGGATGGCTAGGAAGCTTTGAACCAAGCTTGGTGATCCTTCTCCACATCTATAAACTCTCTTATGTTAGTTATGTATATCATGGGTAACTAAACTCTATTTCGTGTTGGAATTGGATGTAAATAGTTAGAAATCTATGTAGTACTCTTAATATGGCTGATTGTATATGATTTATGCGTTCAATATAATCTTTAGTTTACATCTGTTCTTAATGCTTTGTCGATGGTGTAATGTTTCGCAATTGATCTTTTGATTTAGTTTGAGCCTAGTCATCTTGACTATCTAAATTACATGGCTTAAATTATGTATATGTCTTATTGCGTTAGAGATAGAAGGTTAGTTTATATTCATGTATAATTATTGGCGTTTATGCCATTGAAACAATCAATGATTTTGCCACTGACACATAAGAAATCAGTTGGTTCAATGGATCTCACATAGTTAACCATAGATGGAGACATATGTTGAGGGATATGTGAAGTTATATCCGAGGCATAAAAAGTATACAATCAATTAAGTTGAAACATACAAGGAATAGTTATTGAAATTCAATCCCAGTGTAACTTTATCTATTTTGTTTTAGTTTACTTTTATAACATGTGGCTAAATGAACTTCTACTGTTCATCAGAATGTTCCTTTGTTCCATTAAGGATGATTTTTAAGACTTTCATTTGATGTAATCAAATTCTAATAGTGAAACTTGATTGAAGTGCATCATGTATAACATCTAGGATGATATTCTTTGAGGAATATTCCTGATGTTTGTACAACATATGTTCATAAGTTTTTAATGAACAATGAATATGTTTTTGAACTTTATTCAAATAAATGTCTTTATTACTTGTTTGATCCAAGGTCATAGTTCTTTTTGTACTTTTTGTATAACATCTTGAATGTTCTTGATATAAGATCATTTATATTTGAGTTTGTTCTTGATAAACCATAAGAACAACCTTTAGAACTATCTTCCAACCTTCTGAACTCTTACTAACCTTCTGTACCCTGATTAGGTTCATAAGCTTTAATGTTCTTTGATTACTTAATTCTTGGTTTGATTTATACTTTGTTCCTATCTTAGTTAATCACTCAGGAGCACATAATAAATACCAAGAAACTATCCAAGTCCATTAATCCTTTAATCATCAAGATTTGTTTATCTTTGAAACATTTTAGGGATTTTGCCTCAACAACGAGAACTATCCAAACAAAACAATTCTTTGTGAAGAGCCTCTAAACCTAAGAGATATCACCTCTCTTGAACATTGTGATCACACCCAATACAAATAAGAAATACAATAATTAAATGATTACACAAAATGCGTGGATATAACAAATTGAAGTACAAATACTACAACTCAATTATATAGTATAAAAAACTCAAAAAATATAATAGCAAGTGTAAAAATAATTAATGCGAGTGATGAATAATATTTTTCACAAACTTTAAATGCAAAATTGAGTTGTGTAAAATGAGATAACACAAAGTCTCCTATTTATAGATAAAATGGTAACGAAAAAGAGATCTATTTTAAGCATAATTCCAACGGTAACAAAATCAAGATTTTAATGCCAATACTTATAAACCAAAATAGATGATTCCAATATCCGTTGCTGCTCAACTTAATTAACTAGCCGTTGCACCATATATGCCGTAACGATTATGCATTTAAAAAATGTGATATTGAAGGGATATGGCCTCATAATCCATTATACTATAAATGTTGAAACATTCAGCCTTAAGAAAACAAATACACTGAAAGCAATATTATTTAGCATATGGATTAGTTCATAATCATATCCATAATCAATTATGAATGAGTTGAACTAAAGTCAATTGACCACGCATGCTAAACACATTTTTTAGGTAAAAATAATTATGTAATTTTTATAATAATTATGATTTTTCATGCAATTTTTTTTTATGTAAAATCACATTTAAATAAAAATCATTGTGAGTGTATGATTTATTTTCATGAGAGCTTTTTAACATGGTACAAAAAGTCCTAATACAAATAATAAAAATCCAAGACTCGAGACTTAATAATTTGAATTTCTTTTCCGCTTTTTGTTTTGTTGTTTTTTTAGGACTTCTTTTGTCGATCATCAAAACACAATATTCCTGTCAAAACATATATTCACACTTGACACTTGCTTTGTTGCATGTATTTCTCATGAGTCATGACACTTTGTTTATTGCATTGGTAACACTTGACTTGCTGCATGTATTTCCCATAAATCATACACTTAGTTTATTGCATGGATAACACTAGATTGCTAATGTATTCCTCTTAACACTTGGTTTCTTCCATGTATTCCTCATTAGTTATAACACTTGGTCTATTGCATGAGTAAAACTTGACTTGTTACATGCATTCATCTTGATACTTGGCTTGTTGCATATATTCCTCATGATTCATGACATTTGGTTTATTTCATGGGTAACACTTGGCTTGCTGCATGTATTCCTCCTGACACTTGACTTGTTTGTATGTCTTCCTCATGAGTCATGTCACTTGGTTCATGAGGAATACATGCAACAAGCCAAGTGTAAAGATGAATACATGCAACAAGACAAGTGTAACCCATGCAATAAACCAAGTGTCATGACATGGTCTTTCGTTTTGCTGAAGGACAAAGAAGGATAAGATTATCATTTTATCATTTTGAGATGCTAGAATTTTGGTGCCAATGAACAAAACAATGTAAAATTGTAGGACTTTCTTAGGGTTTTATGGCATAACTTTCTTCCTTTTATATAATTAAGATTAATATTAAGAAAAGATTAAGACTAAGATAAGATAAGATAAGATTAAGATAAGATATAAATCTATGTCAAACAATGGTCAATGAAGCTTTGATGCCATATGCAGCACCACTTCACTTCATATCAAATTGGTGTCCTGTCTGAATGTCAGAGGTTAGTTTGCATGTCATCTTCTCAAATTCAAATAAATTAAAGGTGGATTTTCTCACCCTAAAATCAAGGACTAAAATCAATATTACAAGAAAAATTTTTGATATGAAGCTATATTTCAGGGACTAAAACAAAAATCAAGGACCAAAATAAAAAATATGATATTTTTGCATGGACTAAAAAATTTTATGGGGATTGAAAGTAAAAAATGGTATATTTATAGGAATTAAAATCAAATTTAAACCTTTTATATAATACTTATTTGTTTAACCTTTTAAAAAGAAGAGAAATTTTGTAGCTATTGTACAACCTATCGCTCAAAATATTTATTTTGTACGTAAAACTCTATTGTGGATGTCCTTTAGATATAATTCAAACAGATAAATTGAATTCTTTTTTTTAGGGAAAATAAATAGAATTCTTTTTTTTAACAAAAAGATAAATAGAATTCCTATTTACTATAATAACTAATTAGCTAGCTAGAACCTATAAATAGGTTTATTTAAATGCATGCTTTTATTTTCATTAATTAGTCATTTTCAGAATCTCAACAAATACATGAAAAATATGATTAAAAGTGTGTATTTTAAGTTTGACTACATACCTTATCAATCCAATCGTCCGGTCGCGACCATTCTTCAACATCTAAATTGTCAGTCCATTCATCGTGAACGTTCTTGGACATCCCAGTTGCAAATCTATTCGAGTGAAAGTGTTCGCGGACTAACAATCTAAATCCATATTTGGTTAGAAATGTATTAGTAAAATAATAAAAATATATTGATAAAATATTGATAAAGTATAAAAGGTCATGATTATTACCTTTTAAAAAAATATTTAATCTTGTCATCATTTATGTGCACATTTTTACTCATATTTAATCAAAGAAATCACAATTGTTGAAAATTATCATAAAAAATATAAAACATAGCACAACAAATAAGAAGTAGGAATATAAAACATCATTGATGATTTCCATTCAATCACAATTGTGATGATACTCCGTTAATCAAGTTTTAATTCGATGCTTATAGATCTAGTAGACAAAAACAACATAAGATCAATAAGAGAAAATAAACTCAAAAATAAAAAACATTAGTGAAAGAAATAATTTATAACATGAAATTTGTCGTATATATAGGAGGTAACAACCTGGGTTGAATAAATTCGCAATTTATGTATCCCTTGATCTCTAGAATATCATCATAATCAACCCAATAATTCAACAACACATATTAAATATATATTTTATATAAACGGGTGATAAATAGATAGGGAAAGAGTGATTTTTCAACTCTATGCTAATGCAAGAAATACTGATAGATAGAATGACCATGACAGATGCGCCGTTTGTCCTCACTACTTTTGTCAAAGTAGTGACTGCAACCACTTTTATAAGGTCTAACCTAATGGTAGGTTAAAGTTAGGTTAACTAGGGGTGGACACATGGGTGGGTTTTGGCCCTAAAGCCCAATCCAGCACAAACCGCGGATTGCATTCAATGAACCAATTTTGACCGAAGGTTAATTATAGTTCGTTTTTTTACTGCAAAACCACATTTTTAATTAATTCCTTTAAAAAATTATTTTGAAAGTATAAATATAAAAATTTCACATAATTTCTCTCTCTCTCTCTCTCTCTCTCCCTCTCTCTCTCTCTCTCTCTCTCTATATATATATATATATATATATATATTAATTTTGTAAGTCGAGAATTGAAAAGAAAGTTGAAATTGCTTTGCAAAAAAATGACCTTACTTCCACTCGAAGCATCCACAACCCCGAGTCACCACCAAACAATGCTTTCTTTCACCATCATCAATTCCATCAATCTTGTGTAAAATCCCTTGAGCTTGTCCTAAATCACAATCGAAAGAAAACAACCATATCATTAAGAAACATTGTCAAACTAAAACGCTTTATCAAGACTTGAATAACGTTTGTGAGATATCGAGCTAAATATAATGAAAAGTTTGAAGCAAAGTCTAACTAAAACATTTTATCAAGACTTGAAACAGAGTCAGTTACCTCAACCTTGTGCCAAAGGTGACAAGATTTATGTAATGATTCCGGAAGATGAATATTGAGCTAATTATATGCATACAAGCATAATCTTCATGGTCGCATCATTTGGCCGAAGGGTGGAATACCTTTCAAGATAGATGCTTCATGAGCCAAGTTATTTCCATTTGGAAGTCATTGAGCAAGTGGGGAGTGACATTTCTTGGCAATAGTTTACATGAGTTTTCCTTTTCTTCACTAGAAGATGTTCAAAGTATTAAATAGATTGGACTAGGGAACATTATCATTGGTTTCCTTAATCTGTTTGCTCGAAGTTTTGTTTTTAACCCTGACATGCAACAATAATCCACGCCTCTGATTTGAAAAGCTTATATAATCCTAAAATCTCCAAAAAGGTGTTCGGATTATATAATCCGAACAAAGGTATTTTTGAAATTGAGAGGGCGTGTGTGAAGAGATTATAATGGGAAAAGAAACAAATTATAAATGAATATTAACATCATGTGCTATGTTTCATCACCAAAAGGAGCATAATAAATAGATACATAAGTGTCCTCGTTCTCATTCTTCTCCCTACGTTGTTTTTAAAAAAGAAAAGTAAAGTGGTGGACTCCGTCGTCGACCGTCAGCTCCACTTCGACCATATAATTTTTATTGTCAACCTGTACGACACTAATATCACCACAGATACTTCAGCCGCCTCCTTTTGTGAAAACTCGATCAAAACAACGCTCCTCCTTCGTAGCGATGTATACCCCAAGTCTACCTTCATCGTCAACTTTTCCATCAATCCCAAGGTAAAGACGTGGAAGTTCTGCGTTGGTGATCACTGCCACATTTTCCAGCTCAATCGCACAAATACCATACCGACTTGTCTCCATGCGTTCATAAAGGATCGTTTGATTGAATTCCCAGGGTTGAAGAACCTAAGGTATTCCCAATATTTGAATTGGACGAAGCACACATTGGAGATGTAGATGGATCTTGTTGTTCTCACATGGTGGGAGCAATGGTTCTTGAATGACTCGGTGGATAGATAGTTCAAAAATGTCTTGGATTCACGGTGCAACTTAGAAGAGGTTAGGACGAGCGATTGAGGATTATAATGTCGCATTAGTGATGAACAAGGTTTTTATGCTTGCATTCAAACATATTGCACTTTTCGCATTGGATGGGAATTGAAGGTTTGGCATTGGTGGTGCATTGTGGCGGAGCCCCTTTAAAGCTCTGGTGGCCCACGTGTCACGCTACTATTTTTTTTAATAGGAGAAATTACAATATCTTTCACTTTTAAACAAAATTAACTTGTGGTCCATCTTCTTATACATGAGATTATTCTTTACTAACACACTTTCTAGTTACTTGGAATGCGTAGATAATTAATTTGAATTTTTAAGGTATGCAATTCAACATTTTGATGGTCAATTTTGTACTTAATGCTTATTAAAACATAAAATTTGTGTGTGTATATATACCCCCACACACACTCCTATATTATAGTTTATTTGGTAGCCCATCCGAACATTTTTTCGGGCTCTTTCACTGACGGTGCATGTAATTAGGGTTATTTTACTAATTTTCGACAAGGAAGAAAGAAAAATAATGTTACAGACGTATTTACGTCTTATTTCTCCCATTCTGTTTACATGTTTTTCCATCTCAAGTTATAGCATAAACAAAGCTTATAGCATAAAAAATTACATATAATACAAGTGTTTATATGTAAGCTATTTCTATAAGTTTATGAGGCATTAGATCGATGATAATAATTTGACCTGCAATTGCAAGAGATGAAGTTCAAATTCATGAGAAAATTGTAAAATGGTCATTAATACCACCATCATTTTAATAATATTTATCCTTCTCCAAATTTTTTTTTAAAGTATTCCTTTTAATAAACAACTATTTCGATAGCGAAATATAAAATGAGGTCCGACTGTTTTCACAAGCTAGCATAGAGAGCTTGTGCAAATAAGCCAAAAACAATTTATGAATATGTCATAAGCGGTTTTCATAAGCTCTCATAAACAATCTCAAATGTATGTCAGTAAATAAGCTCAAATGGGACAATTCAACCAAATGTTGATGAATGTATGGAAAAGGAAAGAAACGCTTGAGATAATATAAATCAACTAAATCTTGAGATAATATATAGTTTTGATAGACAAATATAACTATACTTGAGCTTCATAGCCCTTTTGACACTATACTAGAGAATATTTATTTCTGATCCCTTGTAGTAACCTTAACTAAGGTGAAACAAGGGACTCTTCAAAGAAGTAAAACTACTAAGAAAGCACATATTCTTTGAGGAAATTGCACTCTCAAAGTTCCCTTCTACCTTATTTTAGTCTTCAGTTCAAACTGCTCTCCTATAAGCTGTTTTAAATTTGAAACTTCCACAGTAACAAACTTAGAAGACCTATCAAATTTTGTGATCAAAACTCTTTTCCTCATTGAACTCATTTCACTCACAACATTTAACTCACTCTTAGCCAAATCATTTCCATTTAGCTTACCATGATTAGGTATCCCCAAGAATGTAACCTTTTCTATGGTCCATTTTTGCTCCAAAGCAAATTTTCCATTAGTAACATTAGAAGTAACAGAAACACTATCATTATACAGTGCACCATAAAATCTCACAAGTGTCCATTGATCTTTCTCTCCTTCTATATCAAGAGCCTCACCATCATCCAAATAAACTTGTCCATAACTATTTCCATTTCCACTAAAAACAACCAATAGTTCAAATGCTGTGTTCCGAGCTGATTTCGTTGTCATTGCTTCACCTTGTAAGGCCAAAATGTTACCTTCACCAACATGCACATTTATGTGATCAGATGGTGCATCAAGTGTGACATATTTGCCTGATCCTGCATTCACTGAATTTGAAGGATTAAAGAGATCAAACCAATTTCCTCTAGGAAAGTATGCATCAACGGTTACTGCACCGGATTGAAGCACAGGTGAGACTAGAACACCTTTGCCTAGAAGAAACTGTGTGTTTATTTCGTATGTTGTGATATCCTCGGGAAATGAAAAGAAAAGTGGCCGCGCAATTGGTGTCCCTTTTGTGTTTGATTCGTACATTAGTGTGTAGAAAAATGGAAGAAGGCGGTAACGAAGGGCGAGCACTTTTCGAGCTGATGCTGCTACTGAATCCCAAAGGTAAAGCTCTTGCCTGATGGAATTTTTATCTGAATGATCTCTTGCAAAGGGGTAGAAGGCTCCTAACTACATTCAGGAAAATAAAAAAGTATTAGATAGTGTAACTGTCACCAACAATTTTGAACGGATTTGAAAAACTGTCTTTTTGGTGAGAAAAAGTAAGAAGTGTACTAAACACATTGTATCTAAGTTTAGTCCTCGAAAGAAAGGCCTACAGCGCGATGTGGAAAGCGACATTAAGATTTTTTATGTTTATACAACTGCAATTGCAGCTTTATCACCAAGGTTCTCTGAAATATAAGAAACGCAGCGTGTCTGCAATTTAAAACCTTTCTTTACCCGTAGCGAGAAATCACAGCTCTATCCATTTGTAACTTTTATAAATTTAGTCTAGTAAAAAAAGTTGTGGATGCTATCCGATTTTGAGGATCTATGTTAGTTACCTGAATCCAGCGCCGACAAAGTTCTTCAGTAGTGTCTGCTGAGAAGCCGCATATATCCGCTCCAACCATAGGAACTCCAAAGATTCCAAAGTTCAATATTGATGGGATTGAGTATGCTAAATCATTCCATGTAGCAGCATTATCTCCTGTCCAATGAGCAGTATACTTGCCAGAGCTAACAAAAGTTGATCTACTCAAAATGAATGGCCTTTTACCGGTTATATCCACCAAAGCCTTATTAGTTGCTTTGCATTCTAAAAGTCCATATAAATTGTGAGAATCATACTCAGTGATATTACCATAATGTAAAGATGTTGCCGGAACAGTTTTGTAGTTAATTGGTCGTTGAACGCCTGAACTGTTAATTTTGTAAGGAGGGTTGTCAAGATTTGAATGTGGAGTGTCATTTGAAGTTATGAAATTAGATAACTCATTCATGTCAAGCCAAAGACCATCAAAAGGGAGAATGTCCTTAAATAATTTGATTTCTTTAGCCCAAAATTCTTGACTATGAGGGTTAAGAAAATCCGGATAGTAAACTTGTCCAGGCCAAACTTCACCTTGATAGTTGACTCCATTTCTCTTTATATATACATCAGCTTGCAAACCTCTAATATAGGTTGCATATGTAGCATTTATACTGATACCTGTGTACAAAATTTGTCTCAAATCAATGACATATCACATATGCATAGATGCTTGAAACATTAAAAGGAGAGCAGCGTTATCAATGACATATTACGGAAAATAGCAGAACGCCAAAAATCCGTTATGTGAAATAGAAGATAGTGTTGCACGCAAATAGCCGGACTAGGATTGCACTAATTGTGAAACTAGGATAGTGTTGCGAAATCATCAAAATCCGCTATGTTGTAGCTCTGCTATTACTTCTATTTGACAGCACTTGAGTATAGTATATTTAGTTTGGAAGATATTTTATGGTGTTAGATAAGCACGTAAAAAGAATTAGGTACCTGGATCCAAGATAAGCACGTATTTCTGACCATTTTTATGAAGGGTATCAACAAAACTTATCATCTTATCTTGCGGAAAATTAACAGGATCTAGTGTGAAATCTTTATATGCATCCATGTAATCAATATCTGTCCACATAACTTCAAGGGGTATACCAGCTTTTGCATAGTTGGTTACCACACCTTGGACATCACTTACATTCTTGTAGCCGTATCGACACTGATGAAAACCTTCACAAAGAGTTAACAATATTTGAGGATTAGCATATGAATTTGATATAATGGTGTTAGATTTTAATGCCTGGACTAATGCATAGAAATTTCGTAAAGTATGATTCAATGACTATAGACCTTTATATGGTCTAATTTTTTGTATCATCTTTGTATAGGCCATTCTTAACTAATTAGGGGATTGTCCTCCACACTCGAGTTTTCAAGACCTATAAACACATTCTTTCAAGTTTCATAGCATTGTCTTTATATTTTGAAATTGTGGTTTGCAACAACGGTTACGGTCACAGCTTAAGGGATTCTAAAACTTCTACAGCCGCAATTCAAAACCATGTTATTGTCATATATAAGTACTAGAATAAAATTTCAGTAGACCACCTTGATAGAAGGTCAATTGTGGAGCGGAACCTGAAAATTTGTTCAAAACACCAATGACATCTGACGGGACTCATCATCCCCACGACTGAGTGGGTGACCTTATCGGCGTCAGTTTGACAGAAACATGAGTTAAGTTTTGAGCCACAAATATCTATTTTATCTTGTTTGTTCCAAATTGGCACCAATAAGGTCACTATCTCAGACGTTACAACAAGGAGTAATATGCAATTCTATTCCCGAGAACCAATATCAGTCATTGCTGATGTTTCAAACGATTTTCAAGTACCGATCCACAACTAACCGCCTATTAAAATTGTACACCTTATAACTTTCTATAAACACTTGAGTTTCAACAAGTAAAACAACCAGAACTACAAGGATAAAAAGGAATGAAAAATTCAACAAACCATGTTGGACTTACCAAAAGACCAATAAGGCATAGGAGCAGGCCTACCAATGAACTGAGTATACTGATCCAAAACCAATTCAGGAGATGAACCAGCAAAAAAATACAAATCAAAAACACCACCAATCACCTTATAAGTAAGACGATCACCACTATAAACAACATCCATTCCATTACTATTAAGAAGTAAAACACCATGTGTGGTCCCACTTTTCACTCTTCCATCAGATGAACCCTTTCTCACATCCAAATAAAAAGGATGAGAGCCATAAAGATTCACATCAACATTGGAACTACCAATATCTTCATTCCAAAGAGTAAAAGTTTGGTTTGGTTGCAACTTGAAAGAACTCTTTGTATGCTCTCCAAGACCATACAGAGAAGCTCTTTTTGAAGGCAGAGAGGTAGAAAGCTGCAAGTACTGTTCTTTGAAGACGAGAAACGTTTCCGGGTTTAAAGGGTCTTCTGGTAAAGTGTTAAAGAGTATATCTTTGTTGGATTTACGTGTGATAATGAAACCAAATGGAGTTGTGTTGTGGAGTGTGAAGATAAGGTCTGAGTTTGGATGTGTAATTATGTATTTTGAGTTTTGCGAATTTTGGTGGCGAAAATGATGAGATAGAGATGAAGATGATGAGTCTCTTGGAATCACTTCTTGTGGAATTTCCCATCTTTGATTATTTGAATCAGTGATTCTTACTCTTAATTGATCCTTGGTCTCAAAACTGCAATGTTTTTGAAACAACAAAAGAAAACAATCTAGTAAAAGAGAAAGGACAACAAAAAAACAATAAACTATGATTAGTTATTAGTTAGTTAGTTACCTGGCACTGAGGTTGAGGAGTGGAATGTCGGGTCCGAAAACCGAGGAGGATTTGATGAGTTTTAGGCTAGCAGACAAAGATTTTCCTGTTGGATCACTTTTTACACTTATGATTGTGTAGCCATAACCAACTTGTGTTTCTTTTGATGGTGAATCTGCAACAGTTTGGGATAAGATGACAAAAACATTGAAACAGAAAGCTAGTAGTGGTAGTGGAGTGTTTCTGGTTTTAGTTCTTGGACTTGTAACCATTTTGTTTGTGTTGATGTGTTTATGGTTTGTGGGTGACAATAGAAAATAATCATAAATTTATGTTTTGTATACAAGTTGGTTCATCTAGGAGAAAACGAAGAATGATGGAGACAGGCCATGTTGACTTGGAGACAAGATGACATTGTTACCAAGTTACCAACATTTTTCACTTTATAACACTTTTTTCTTCAGTACTTTTAACTCTTTTAACCCTACTTGAATGTCGGTGACCACCACTCTTTATACTAACAATTTCTTTGAGAGGACCACAACTTTAAAGGAGGTGACTACCACTCTTTCTTTCTACTTGTGGAGGTACCATGTGCACGTGGCCAGGAAGGCGGCTGATGGCGTGGTATTTATTAATTTTAAACTTACTTTAATATGTTGTTAATCTTTGTGAAAATGATGTTTATATTCGTGAAACTGATGTTTATTAATGTTACTTTTAATAAATTGTTGAACTGCTCTGTTTGTGAAGCCATGAGTGTAAACTGATGTTTAGGTATTGTTTTTTATTATTTGCAGTGGCGTGGCAATATAAAATGCATTAACAACGGAAAGAATATAGAGACGATGCATGATGAAGATACCACCCCTATCATGAATGCACGGTGGTGGGAAGCCAGAATACATGGCACTGGTCTTGGTTGGCTTCAGGATACCAGCTACAACCTGATTGACCATGGTCTGATATGTGCTTTTGTGGAGAGGTGGCATGAGGAGACTTCGAGTTTCCACCTTCCGTTTGGGGAGATGACAGTGACACTTGATGATGTGTCCTGTTTGCTACATCTCCCCATTAATGGCATGCTTATGTCCCATAATACTATCTCACAGGACGAGGCGATGGTGGAGCAGTTGGGGTATGATCCGGGTGAAGTTGCAGTCGAGGTTGCGGGACCATGTTGTCCGCATATATTTGCTATACTTGGTGGGGATCACGCTCTTCATTGACAAGAGCGCCACTGCTGTGGATGTTGTCTACCTCAAGTACTTTAGAGACCTTGATCTTGTTGTTGGTTATTCATGGGGAGCTGCGGCACTAGCTCGCTTATATAGGGAGCTTAACAAGGCTGCATGTTGGAACTGTGGTCAGGTGTCGGGATACTTTGTTGCAAGTATAAATTAAAAATCATGTTTTGTTTTATTAAATGTGTTTATTGTTAGAAGGACATTTAAATGTGTTTAAATGTGTTCATTGTTGCAGGCTGGGGTGTATCAGCACTTCCAAGGTATGGGAAACAAGGATGCCTGGGCAGGATATCGGGAGGATCGGTATCCACGTGCGATGCTTTTTGTACCACTGTCTGGCACACCAGACAACTACAGAAACCATCTGGATAGGATGGATCTGAGTTTCGTTGCCATGACCCCATATGGAGAGCACCGTGAGGCACATCCGTTTGAGCGGGTCAACCTTTTCATTGGATGGCCCAGATACGGAGACCGCACAGTGAAATATATGTCAGAGCGGGTTCATCGTCAGTTTGGGAGGGTTCAGACCATACCGAGACATCCTGTTGAGGTTGCACCTCCCGAGACTAATTTGGGCAGATCTCACTCCGCTTTCAGCATGCTCTTGATCATGCGCTGACTACTGAGAAGTTGGGGCAGCGTGCAGTTCATGGCGTGGAGACAGCAGATGGATACATCGAGTGGTTTTATATTCATTCTCATCCACACATGATTCTTCTTGATATCCCGGTACCGGTGCCGATGCCACCGGAGCGTGAGGTCCTTGATGCGCGAGCTGCTCAGGAGGATGGAGATATTGGGTACTTACAGCTTAACAGAAGGATGAGCCGCATCAGACACCATGTCTATGATGTGATGTCCAGTAGTGTGGTTCCGCGAGGGTCTGAGGAATGGCAACATTTGGAGGAGGTATTGAGAGAGGTGAATGATGGGAAAGTTTACCGTCGTCGGGGAGCTACTGAGGGTGGCAGGGGTGCCAGAGGTGGCAGTGGTGGTGGCAAAGGTGGCGGTGGTACGGGTGTAGTTATTAGGGGCTGATTGTATTGTATTTTATGTTTATGTTTGAACATTTTGGATGCTTTTGAGTTATGTAACACTTGGATAATTTTTATTTCTATGTTTTATTACTGTTAGAATGTTTGAAATTTATATTGTGTCGTTAATTATAAATTGAATTCTTTGTTTAAACAACAGGTCAAAGGCCAAAATGTTGGACCACATGCGCCAAAACAGAGGCTCGGCCAAAACAGATGGCTTCTGCCTCTGTGCTGATGCAGTTCGGATTACACAATCCGGATTATGTAATCCAGAAACATCATTTCTCACCCCATTTGTTGACTTTCAACGGGGTGATTTACACATTTCAGATTACATAATCCGGAGTTTGTACATAATTTCCAGATTATGTACTCCGAAACCATCTATTCAAAACTGCTATCAACATCCATCAGGGTGATTGAAGTGCCAAAATCCACGAAGTTGTCCAGATTTTTGTTTCTGGAAGTTGTTCGGTTTTTATATTCTGGACCATGTTTTTTTTGGAAAAAATAGGGCACGCGAGGAAAGTCATAGGGTGGGAAAAGTAAAACTCGAATAATTATGTATTGTGGACTGTCATTTAAGTTAGGCCCAATTAAAGTGATCTAATAAGGTTTGGCTAAAGTGGGCTTATGAGTATCTAATAGGGTGTGAGTCTTTAATGTGTTGAGACAAATGGGTAATTTTATTTTTATGATGGGTTAAAATAGAAATATCAATAGTTAACCCTAGTTTGGGTGGTATAAATAAAGAGGTCATGATCTCCAGCAAGGGTGGATTTGGACATAAAATATTAGTGGTGCTAAAAAATTTTGTTCATAAATAAATAATACTAAATATGTTAAAAATAGTTTTAACAACCAAAATTACAAAAAAATAAATTCTATTATCTATTTAAAATGAGCTAAAATTTCATCATTACTAACTGTTATATGAACAAATTTTTCTATAAACGTTACAAGACAGACATTTAATCATTGATCACCCACTTTATAGCTGAGAAAACACGTTTAACACTTAAAGTTGCCACTGCCAAAATCAGAGTTAACTTCAAAGGTTTGTACATCACATCAAAGATCAAAGGTAACACACTTGTTTGTTTCCACAAGATTTGCACAAAGGAAGTTAATATTTCTTAGTGTTCTGACTATTCAATTATTATGTGTAAGCCTTGACTATTACATAAGCTCATTCGACATTCTGTGACCTCGGGATAAAATTTTAAATTAGAATTAAGAAGCTACATCTTCATATTGTTTATATTTTATTGATATAATTATTGCTATTAGTATCTTTTGTTGTTTAAAACTTATGATAAATAGCAAATTCTAGGTTGACTAATGTTGTAGGTGTTTGAATTAGAAAGGGGGTGGGAAAGGAAAATGTGAGTGTTAGAATTGGCTAAGAGGAGAATAAGTGATGGTAGTGGACTGGGCTGGGTGTTTCGATCAATTTTTTTTTTTAAAAAAACATTGGGTTGGGCTGGTGTGGCTATTGCCACCCCCTGCCTCAAACAAATCCGCCCCTGGTCTCCAGGTCACACACACCAAGCCGCAGTTCTTTGTTGACATCTCATCATCACAAGGAGACAATGAGAATAACAAAGGGTTCTCTAAGTGAGTGTGTGTTGATCTGGAAGACTATTACCACATCAACGCTATCCAACTATGAATTCAGGTACACTTCCGCATATTGATTTGTTATTTCTAATGATAACCATAATTGACTCTAGGGTTTAAAATTGAGTTTGGTTTTAACAGGATACGAGATCAGACCACAACATAAATGGAGTTTGTTAATTTATACTCACTCAATTTTTAGTAGGTATGATAAATTAGCAAATTACACCCTTGACCTCAAGGCATATTTTACAAACTTTTAGATATTTAAATAGACCCACTAAAAATAAGTAGTTGTGTGCCCCCGTGGCTACTTGAAAATCAAATTCAATGGGTGTAAATTAGTGAGTTCCTATAATATTTCCTAACTTGAACTACTAATTTTCTAATTCACCAAAATTAACAACACATACCTTAAGTTGGTTGCAATAGACAATGCTCCCCGTGGCTCATTCTTTGGTTCCTCCTACATGAACTAACCTCTATAAATTTGCAGTTATAAGTTATAGCTTAGCAAACCCAGTAAATAAACTCTATGTAGAATTAATAGAATTTAATTAATATATTAAAAATGTAAAATTATAAAGTCAGGAAAATGAAACGCTGCAAAATTCAAAAGGCATAATGGAAGAAATAAGATCTCATTGTACCAAAAAAAAAAAAGAAATAAGATCTCATTAACATTATCGTAATATTTTTTTGTGACTTCAAATTTTGTTTTGTTGGATACTTAAAGAGAGATATATCGACTATTTGAAAAATGAAATTCACAATTTATCTTTTGAACAAATCCAGTTAAAATAATCACCTAAAACAAAAACCCTGTTAAAATATATAGCACATAATAATTGATCAAAACACGAGATGGACCCAGAAACTCTAAGCATCCAACACTACAAAATTTGAAGAAATAAAAATCGTACAAACGTTGATATGAACATTCTTATTTCAAACAAAAAAAAATTGACATGAATATTCTTGGTGACTTCTTTTTTCGACAGACTTGGTGACTCCTAAGAAAAAAAACTATATACCTTATATTTAACAAAATGGTATGCTTAAGGATGATACCCTGTCCTGCTGAATAAATATGATATTTGTATCCATTTGATATTCACGCAGGTCTGTTAAGTGGATAATATATGAATTTTGAGATATCTGCTGATATACATAAGAGATTTGTTTACAAAAATCTTTTTTTTGTTGTTGTTGTAATTACTTAGAATTTCTTCATCCTCTTTCAAAGACACAACAAAATACTAAGACATAAAAATATATGTATACTGCACTCTCAATTTAATAATAAAATTATTAACCAAAACAAAATACATCCATTAATCTTCTTCCTCCTTTTTACCACATATAATAGTTTCAAATTCATACAACAACAACAATAATAATAATTCAAGTACAATCAAATTAATAAAAGTAGGTTTTCATCTACCGTTACAAAGTTTTTGTTTTACTCAAGCCTCTTTAAATATTTAATATAATAAAAGATATTTAAGTAGTTTTATTAATTCCCTTCAAAAAATGGTATTATTAATTTATTATAAACGGACATAATATTCATGGACATAAACAATTTTTGCGTATAAATACTCCATTTATATATTGTAATGGACACATCCACTCAAACATAAATTATTTCACTATTTATACCTCTTCGCGAGTCTTTCTTCATCTACCTTTTTATGCATTTCGTAATCTAGTAGTTCAAAAACAAAAAAATAATTGTACTTAAAGTTGAACTAAAGCAGTTAAGAAGCCCACAACCGAGGGACATAATTCTTCCACCAGTGTTAATCACTTGAAGAAAAAGGGAATCACAATTAAAGACGTCACTCAAATCTCAACCAAATTCTTTTTCCATCAAAGGATACATATGCATAAACCCCATGAGTTGGCCTACAGTTGGGATCTTATAGCGTACTACTCTTGAGATCTCACGTTTGAATCATTCCACTAAAAAGCAATTCTTCCCTCGAGGCAGTTTATATAGATATTTGCTCTTACTTGTTTAGCTTCTATTAGCGGACGATGAGATTGATCTCCTTATTTTGTTCATCTTTAGGTCGGATAAGAAGTTTAAAAAAAAATAGTCATAAAAAGATCAGGAGGGAAGGGTTTATTTTATTAATTCCCTTAAAAAATAGTTTTATTAATTTATTATAAACGGCCATGAATATTCATGGACATAAAAAGTTTTTGGATATAAATACTCGGTTTATATATTGCAATGGACACAACCAATCAAACTGAAAATGATCTATATTACTGGAGGATAAAATACTATTAACCCTAAAAATAATTATGTAAAATCACATTAAATGAAAATCATCGTGAGTATGTGATTTATTTACATGAGAGCTTTTTAGCCACTTACAAAAAGTCCTAATAAAAATAATAAAAATCAAAGACTTGAGACTTAATAACTTGAATTTCTTTTCTAGTTTTTACATTGTTGTTCTTTTAGTACTTCTTTTGTCGATCATCAAAACACAATATTCCTGTCAACGCATATATTCACACTTGATACTTGGCTTGTTGCATGTATTCCTCATGACACTTGGTTTCTTACATGAGTAACAGTTGACTTGCTACATGTATTCCTCTTGACACTTGACTTGTTGCATGTATTTCTCATGAGTCATGATACTTCATTTATTGCATGGGTAACACTGACTTGTTGCATGTATTCCTCTTGACACTTGGTTTGTTGCATGTATTCCTCATGAGTCATGACACATGATTTATTGCATGGGTAACACTTGACTTGCTGCATGTATTCATCTTGACACTAAGCTTGTTTCTTGTATTCCTCGTGAGTCATGACACACTTGGTTTATTTTATGCGTAACACTTGGCTTGCTGCATGTATTCCTCTTGACACTTGGATTGTTGCCTCATGAGTCGTGTCACTTGCTTCATTATATTCGTAACACATAACTTGTTGCATGAATTACTCTTGACACTCGGGATGCATTTTAGGCTCCCATGGATACAAATGACATGGTCTCTTTGCTGAAGGATAAAGAAGAGTATGGTTGTTAGTTTATCATTTTGAGATGCTAGACTTTTGGTGCGGCGGTGCCAATGAACAAAACAATGTAAAATTGCAGGACTTGCTTAGGGTTTCATGGTATATCTTTCTTCCTTTTATATAATTAAGATAAGATTAAGATTACGATAAGATAAGATATAAATCTATAATGTCAATCGATGGTAATTAAATGAAGCTCAGATGCGATATATAGCACCACTTCACTTCCGATCAAATTGGTGTCTAGTGTGTGAACGTCGGTGGTTAGATTGCATATGTCATTTTCTCAAATTTAAATAAATTAAAGGTGAAGTTTCTCACCCTAAAATAAAGGAATAAAATAGATATTACAGGAACAAAATTTATTATGAAGCTATATTTGAGGGACTAAAGCAAAAATCAAGGACCAAAAAAAGGGGGCTGAAAGCAAAAAAATGGTATATTTATAGAAATGAAAAACAAATTTAAACCTTTTATTTAATACTTATCAGTTTAACTTTTTTAAAGAAGAGAAATTTTGTAACTATTTGCGTAAAAAAAAAAAATTGTAACTATTATTGTACAACCTATTGCTCAAAAGATTTATTTTGTATGTAAAACTCTATTGCGGATGTTCTTTAGAAATTTTCACAATCTCAACAGGTACATGAAAAATATGATTAAAAGTGTACAAATTAAGTTTGACTACATACCTCAATCCAATCGTCAGTTTGCTACCATTCTTCAACATCCAAATTTTCAATCCATTCAACGTGCCCGTTCTTGGACATCCCAATTGCAAATCCATTCAAGTAGAAGTGTTTTAGGGCGCCTAGGCTTCCTAGAAGAAGTAGTATGCACACTTACGATCCAAATCCATATATTTTGTTAGAAATGTACTAGTAAAATAATAAAAATATATTGATAAAATATTGATAAAGTATAAAAAGGTCATGATTATTACCTTTTAAAAAATACAAAATCATTTCATCATTTATGCGCACATTTTTACTCATGTTTAATCAAAGAAATCACACTTGTTGAATATTATCATAAAAAATGATAAAACATAGCACAACAAATAAGAAATAGAAATATAAGACATCATTGATGATTTCCATTCAATCGCAATTGTGATGATACTCCATGAATCAGTTTTTGGTTCAACACTTAGATCTAGTGGAGAAAAACAGCATAAAATCAATAAGAGAAAATAAACTCAAAAATAAAAAACATCAGTGAAAGAAAATATTAATAACATGGAATTTTTCGTATATATAGGAGAAAACAACCTGAGTTGAATAAATTCGCAATTTATGCATCCCTCGATCTCTAGAATATCATCATAATCAATTCAATAACTTAATAACATATGTTGAATATATATTTTATATAAACGGGTGATGAATAGACAGGGAAAGAGTGATTTTTCAACTCTATGCAAATGAAAGAAATATTGATAGATGAAGTGACCCTAATAGAAGCGCCGTTTCTCCTCACTACTTTTGTCAAAGTGGTGAGTGCAACCGCTCTTTATGAGGGGCAAACCTAGTGATAGTTTAAAGTTAGGTAAATTAGGGGTGGACACACGGACGGGTTTGGGTCCAAAAGCCCAATCCAGCACAAACCGCGAATTGCATGCTATGAACCAATTTTGACTGAAGGTTAATTATTGTTTTTTTTTTACTATAAAACCACGTTTTTAATTAT
>Ga0315915_1002827_pt1 | contig 22018 bp, 15 predicted proteins | sample MpolbnodulesMG_FD_207738 | JGI IMG/M metagenome (GOLD analysis project Ga0315915, IMG submission 207738) | Medicago polymorpha root nodule microbial communities from Los Angeles, California, United States - branched nodules | ecosystem: Host-associated > Plants > Roots > Nodule | place: USA... | reverse complement strand
TTGTAAATATAGAAGTAACTCTATTAAGAAAGGGGAAATCCTTGGAGGAAGAGAAGTAAGAATTGAGAAGGAGTAACCCTTGGAGGAGATATTTCTCTCCTATTATTTCCTAATTTCTTAATAAAATTGGTCTTTCTTTGGAATCCATTTCTTGGGTTCTTAAAACATGCACAAACAAAAATACACATCATTTGATTATTTAAATAAGACGCTAACACACCATTTAGTTATTTCAAAATTACTCCGTTTGATTATTTTTTCTTTCTACCTTTTCTTAAGTGTGTGAATGTGTCTAAATGGTGTGTCAAAATATATGTGACCAACAAAGCATTTATCCCTATGAGAACTTGTCTTGACTAAAGGAGATGAGAGCAAAAATTGTTTGAAAACTAGTGGGGCATTTATCCGAAGACAAAATGTGGGAAATAAATAAAAATAAACCAACTAAAATTCTAGAAACTTTGCAATTTTAAAAAACAGCAACTAAAATTAAGAGTTTTTTCTATCTCATTCTAGTATCTTTTCTTGATTATTGGTATTTTATGTCTCACATGACTGCAGGGGAATCGCCTGGAAATATGCTTTCCTCACTACTTTGGTCTTTTCCTATTTCTTTGATTCCTTTTTGTTGGGGAGTAGGATCCATAAAATGCCATGTCTATTGTTAATACTCCATCTCATGTTTTCAATTTTCACACAGGGATGAAAATAGATATCTTTTTTATTTTACTGGTAATGAAAATGGATATCTTTTGTTTACTATATATTGGCATGATGACATAATAAATGCAATAATTAAGTAGTACTTTTATAAAAATGGTGGATCGCACATAATTGTGTATATATGTTGGTCTCGATTTTTATTTTTGGAAAAACAATAATAAATGTTTCTTCCTTTAAAAAAAAAAAGTTTCTTTATCTCCTCACCTTGCATGATATTATCTCACAGACAACATATGCTTAGGAGTAAATGATACAAGTATATATTTGGTAGTCACCTAACATTGTTATTGTTGTGATACAAAGGGGATAAAGTGAAGAAGGTGGCAGAGATCGATAAACTTCCTTGGGATGTACTTGATATCATTTCCAAAATTTTAGATTTTGATGACCTCTTCCAATTTACTGGTGTGTGCAAGAATTGGAGGGCATTTCATAAAATTTATTGGAAAAATTTCATAACATTCCAAGAACCATTACTTGTTAAAAAGTCCTCCCATGTTATGAAATCTTTTTCCTTCATCAACATAGCTAACCAAAAAGTTTATCACTCAAAGATGATCAATTATTTTTGGCACTATGCCTATTCTGGGTCTTCGAGTGGATATCTAATAATGACAGGAAACAATAATTCATTTCTGCTAATGAATCCATTTACAAGAAGAAAGAAGGTAATCAATACCTCAACATTTAAAGTTAATTTTTCTTATTTTGCTTACCACGTCTTACTGGCTTTTGGCAAAGGCTCTGAAGAATTTGTCTTACTGGCTTTATGTAAAAGGTCAAACAGTTTGCATGTCTATCAATCTCGAAATTTTGGTTGGGTTACTTATTCGAGATTGGGATATCCATGGATGATTGTTGACTTTGTTGTTTTACGTAATACTATATATGTTGTCACCGATAATGCAAACATAGGAGTACTCAACCTGAATTCTGCAAATATAAAATTTCTAGAACTGAAGAATACTCCTAGTGTAGCTTCTTCATCACACTTAAGGTTGGTTGTTTGTGATGGACAACTTTTAGTGGTTCATACTATGTCCAAGGTGGTATTTATTGTGTATAAGATAGACTTCTCAACTATGAATTATGTTAAATTGAAAACTTTGGGTGATCCTGCATTATTTTATGCTCCTGGAGGAAGCTGCCATGCATTGAGCAATCCGAACATGTGGGGTTATGAAAGAAACTCTCTGCATGTCATCAATCATTCAGCTACAAAATGCAAAGTGTATTTAGGGGATGATGCCAAGCTGCCAAAATACATCGAGGATAATACACTTCGAGCTCCTTTTATCGGAAGGCCCTACTTGTTGGACTGGTGTTTTAGACATCAACACTACGAGGTAGATTATTCTGTAGTTGAGTAAGCTAGCTTATTATACAATGTGTAGCTTGTGATTTTTGTACTTGGATCCTATTTCTAGTGTTTCATTTTGATTTACCAATAATTTAATTAGATTGGAAAACTTTGTCATCTATATTATATATAAAGAAAATAGTCCATTTTGATAAAGATTTTGGGCCGACTTTTTTGTTATTTCAATTATACCCTAAATAAATTTTCTTATATTAATATTAATGTTATGGTGTTGGTGTTATTAACAAAAATAAGAATTTTTATTATATTTGTTATATTATTGTTGTCATTGAAAAAAATAAATATGGTTTGTTGAGTTTGTTACATTTGAAAGTCATAAATATTTATATCTATACTTGAAATATATATATATATATATATATAATCGTTTGTAATTTACACACAAATTTTTATAAAACATCATTGATAATTTACACACTTTAACATATAATATAAATTATTTTTTATTATTAAATAAATTTTCTATGAAGATTGGGTAAACATGCATGTAGATACATTGAAGATATGCCAACAATCTTATAATAAAACTTATATTTATGTAAAATACATGTATGAAATTACCAACAAAATTTCTTCTAACATAAAGTAAATAAATAATATTCTTAAAAAGAATTAAATAGTATAGTAAAATAATTTTATTTTTAAGAACCATATCATGTGCACATGTTATAATAGATTTTTCCTTCAAAAAAAATGTTATAATAGATTTTATTTAAAATTAAAATAAATATTTCAAAATTAATGAGGGGTTACTAGCAGCGACGAAACTAGCAAAAAATTTATGCAAGGGCCAAGTATAAAGAAAAAGTAAAATATTTTAAAATTCAATATAATAAATTTAAAGGTAAAATATGTTTTCAGTCCCTTAATTTTATTTTTTTTTGGTTTAGTTCATACAAAAAAATTATTCAATTTTTGTAAATATTTTACAAAAAAAAAATAGTGTTTTTAGTATTACCTTTGATCTCTATAAACAAAAATTAAGGACTAAAAGTAAACAAAATCATAGGAATTCACCAAAAAAAACTTTGGAACTTAAACTTTTGTAAATATTTTTTAAAAATTTTACAAAAAAAAAAATAGTGCTTTTAGTATTACCTTTCATCTCTATAAACAAAAATTAAGGACTAAAAGTAAATAAAATCATAGGAATTCACTAAAAAAAAATCTTTGGAACTTAAATTAAAAATGACAAGTGTTGTAGAGACTAAAAACAAATTTAATCTGAAAATTAACCAATATGTAAAAAAAAAAATCACAATAATTTTACTTATATGAAAAGTAAATTAGAGCAACAATGAAAAGTAAATTAGAGCAACAACAAGGAAAATAAAAATTGACAATAATTATTTAAAGAAGTTGGGCAAAAAGTGCTTCAAAGTCAATTTTATTAATAATTGAGTGTTACTAAATAAATTAATAATGTTATTGTCTTGATAATTTTTATTGTTGAAAAGGTTTTTTTTTTTTTTTTGCGGTGTCAGGGTTCGAACCCTAGACCTTGCATATATTATGCATTGCCCTTATTGACTAAGCTAAGCCCACGAGGACCGAAAATGTTTTATCTTATTGAGACTTGAATATCAAACCAATACAAATAAATCTATCAATCATATGGTAATTTTTTTACTTTTTTATTTATTATTTATGCTAATTTTCGACAACTGAACTTGTTTGGGGTAGCTCAATGTTTATTATTTGAGATAGCTAAATATAAATACTTATCAACCAATTCAAGAATAATAATTTTTTTGGGTAGTCAAGGGTACCCCTTCTACTTGAAGGGCTACGCCCCTCGTTATTAGGTGTCACATCTTTAAAAAAAAAATTGGTAATGTTTTCATTGTAGATAGACGAAATGACAAAGTCATTATAAACTCGCACACACATAAGTGGACGTGGTGGAGTTCGAATCTCGGTCCTGACATTCAACATAACAATTAATCCATTTATTAAAATGAAATAAATTTACTCATCTCATTATTTGTGTGCGTTTTGCTACTCTTTTTAACATGCAAGTGGGATTTTTGGGCGCTGGGGACAATCTCTTCTGTATATTTCCACCTTGCGAGGTAGTATGGGCTAAGCGCAGCTATAATTTTGTCGCTTTAATGTTTTTGCATTGTTTTTATGATAGTGAAGGGGGTTTCATCAGACATTACATTCATCACTCAGCAACTGAGCCAGTTTCTTTCTAAACCAACACAAGCTCACCATTCAGCAGCTCTTAGCGTAACATCCTTGATTTCTACAAACTATATTTTCATGTAGCTATGTATATGTTTTTTTTTAAGGATGTATCTATGTATATATATTCGCCTTATATTCTCTATTATTATAATATAGGATATGATATTATATAAACTTAGTTTGGCTTCATTTAAAAAATTACTAGTTTTGATCCTTTAGATGAATAAGAATATATGACCATACTGATCCAAATTTTAAGATAGCCAAGGGTGGGACGTGGGAGCTTGTCAGAGAAATAAGGAAACCTTCACCATGTGTGCAACACCATGCCATGCTAATTTATAGGGCCAGTTATTAGTATCTTTTGGTAGAAGAAAAAGATTAATCACGTGTGTTACGTTCAAAAGAAAACGTGTGTGTTTATTGTTAGATTAGGTAGTTATTTAATTTAATATATCAAAGCACAAGTTAGTAGTAGAATAAGCTACATTAGGGCAAAACTATATAAGCATCTATATAAGGACAAAACTATAACAAAGCACAAGTTAGTAGTATAATATATCGTACCGGTGATTGTTGGATAAACAGCTTATATAGATGCTTATAGCATTAGGGCTTATAACATTAGGGCTTACATCATAAGCTCTTATACTTGATAAGCTATTTATGTTTGGATATATACACTAAAAAGTACTTACACAAATTGAAGTGTTTAGATGTGACATTACATAAACAATTATCAAAATTTTAAATATTTTTAATTTAACAAAAAAATTCAAAGAATCGAACCACAGTTATCAAGATTTTTTTTTTATAAAATTAATCAAGATGTAAAAAACAATATTATAATATATTAATTATAATTATATATATAGTATAATCAATATTCGTCCTTAAAAAAAAATCAATATTCATATCAGACAAAATTAACATTAGAGGTGTAAATAAATTTACCATATATATAGATATTAGTGTACAGTTTGTTACCAAAAAAGACAAGTTAAATTTGTTTTTTTATTCAGTTTCATTTTGTTACGTAACAAAAAAAAATAAAAATCTTCCTTAAAAAAATAAAAGAGCAAATAGTCACTTTAGTCCCTGATTCTGCAGCTCGCTGTCACATAGGTCCCTGACTCAGGATTAAATACAAATAAGTCCCCGACTCAGTACTTCCGTTATCACTTTAGTCCCTGACGTTAAGTTATTCTGTTAAGTGATGATGTGGCATATGAGGTGTCACAGGGACTAAAGTGAAAGTAAAAAATTGTCACTTTGGTCCCTGAACCAAAAATTAATATCCCCAAATTGAATCTCAAATTCCTAAATCCCTAAATCTCAAACCCCTAAATGTCATCTAATTCTCTCCTTTATTCAAAATCAATCATCCATTAAAAACCAACTTCATTTTAAGTCCCTGACTGTGCATACTTACTATTAGTTAGGTCTTTGACAGTAAACACAAAATTTCACTAAAGTCCCTTACAGCAGTAGCTCTTCTATTGTCTTTGATTCTACTTAATAAGATAAGTATTAGATATACATGTGCAAGACTAAAGTTGTAAAATTCAAGAAACGAAGTTAGCTAGCACTGGGAGGAAGATTAAAAAAGTCAGAACTTTTTAACTATATGTTTATCAATCTAAACTCTGAAATGAAGAAGTATAGAGAAAAATAAAAAGTAAACAGAACAGTAACAGTGGGTTTTGTGAGCCAATTCACAATAAAGCTAGTCATGGTGTAACCAATATGAAAGATACATGAAACATGAAAAATTTAAACTAAATTCGAGATAGAGATCATACATTTATCAATTATTACTTAACGATCATATTAAGTCATTATGATCAACATAGTCATTATGAAAAATTTAAACTAAATTTAATATGTAAGCATAGTCATTATGTTTACAATCAACATTAAGTCATTAACCCTTCATCAGGTCACTAATAAGTTTACGATCATATTAACGGATGATTGATTTTGAACAAAAAAGAGAATTAGATGACATTTAGGGGTTTGAGATTTAGGAATTTAGGACTTTGAGATTCAATTTGGGGATATTGATTTTTGGTTCAGGGACCAAAGTGACAATTTTTTACTTTCACTTTAGTCCCTGTCACACCTCATATGCCACATCATCACTTAACAGAATAACTTAACGCCAGGGACTAAAGTGATAACGGAAGTGCAGAGTCAAGGACTTATTTGTATTTAATCCTGAGTCAAGGACCTATGTGACAGCGAGCCGCAAAACCAGGGACTAAAGTGACTATTTGCTCAATTTAAAATCTCAAATTTATTACCAAATAGACTTATCCCTCAAAAACCCTCCACACAAGCATACCTCAAAAGTGTAGATATGATACTTCATAAATTTTTCATATGATGGGAGAGAAGTTGTTATTCTACCTGGTCATAGGCCCTTTGCAAGAATGATGAGTATATTGCACAGAAAGGCTTAAGGCCTTCACAAGCTAGACCTGCAGCAAATGTAACTGCATGCTGTTCTGCTATCCCCACGTCAAAGCATCTTGTTGGGAATCGGCGATGGAAGAGATTCATGCCAGTTCCACCTCCCATCGCAGCATGGATTGCGATAATGTCTTTGTCAGCTTTGGCTTCTGCAATCAAAGCCTCGGCAAAGTATGTTGTGTAAGACTGCGTTTTAGCCGCTACTTTGAATTGCTTTCCAGTTGGTGGATCAAACTTAGCAACTCCTGGAAAATCAAACCAACTCACATATCTGTGAGGAATGTAGCAAGTCAAAGCATATATGCCGCTAAACAGATAGATCTTAATTTGAGATTATTCAATATGCTTCTAGTGATGGATAGTAATTGTTCAAAATATATAAGGTCCATTACCATGATACTTGTCAGCGGCTTGCTCTGCGTATGGATATCCGCGGCCTTTTTCGGTGATAACATGGATCAATACAGGACCGGTACTATTAGTAGTTTTGACTTCTTTGAGAATGGCAACTAGATCATCTATGTTATGACCATCAACAGGACCGATATAGTAGAGTCCAAGCTCTTCAAAAAGTGTTGATCCAGTACCACTGATCATACCACGAGCATACTCATCAACTTTCGCGGCCAATTCATGCATAGGACCTCCAATTCGTTTTGTTACTCCCTATAAAAATATCATTTTGTCAAGAGGAAGCTTCAAATGGATTCTCTTGACATGACTCATTAAGTGTATTATTACTCACCTTTGCAACCTCTCTCAATTCTCTCAGAGGTTTGTTTGATTGTAACCTACTGAGAGCACTACTCAAAGCTCCTACAGGTGGTATAGGTCCATCAAGAGTAGCAGTTGGTAAAGAAACTTGTTTGTTGTCATTCAAAATAACAATCATATCAGAATCAAGATATCCAGCATTGTTCATTGCTTCATAAGCTTGACCCGCTGTCATAGCACCATCACCAATAACAGCAACTACGTCATTCTTTCTTCCCTTCAAATCTCTCCCAACAGCCATACCTATTGGTTCAATACAATTGCCAAAGTTAAATCCAGATCAAAATATCACATCATTGAGCTAGAAAGGACAAGATTACTCAGTAATGTAAATATCATATGTTGCTTGAAAAATCAATGTCTTAAACTATGAAGCAGTGACTCAAACACCAGACACGAAACTGACACTGACACATTGACACCGATACTAATTTGAAAAAATGGAAGTTACTAAATAACTAAATGTAATGCATACACAGGTGTCGTGTCAGTGTCAAACACTGGACACGTCTTCAAAATGAAGTGCCAGTGCTACAAAGTTTTAAGAACCAGATGGTAGAGAGAAGAATTACCAAGTCCAGCTGAAATAGTAGTTGAACTATGACCAGTGCCAAAAGAATCATATTCACTCTCAGATCGTTTTGTAAATCCAGACAATCCATTAGTCTGTCTCATGGTATGCATCTTATCCCTTCTACCAGTAAGAATTTTATGAGGGTATGACTGCAAAAAATCAAAATATAAGATTTCAATTTACAACAATTATAAAACAAAATTCCATCCTCAACAAACATAAACTAACCTGGTGACCAACATCCCACAAAATCTTATCCTGAGGTGTATTAAAAACATAGTGAAGAGCAATAGTAAGTTCAACAACACCTAAACTTGAACCTAAATGTCCCCCAGTTCTTGAAACACTGAAAATAACATCAGAACGTAGTTCATCCGCAAGCTGTTTCAGCTCCTGAATCAATCATTCAAAAATTATAGTAATTAAAAACAATGACATTAAGAAGATACATTATATGAGTGAAGTAGTACCTTGGTGGAGAGATTTTTCATATGAATAGGGTAATTAATAGTGTCAAGTAGTGGAGTAGGAGGTCTTTGAGAATAATATTCACCCATCTCAGAAAGTGAAGCATGAACAACACCAAACTTTTTCTTGAGTTTGTTGTGTTGTTGAGAGTGAGAGAAGAAATGAAGACCCCATTGAGAGTGAGAAGAAGAAGGAAGAAGAAGGGTTCTTCTGGGATCACAAGGTGTGACAAAAGAAGGACATGCTAATGAACAGAGATCCATAACAAACAGAAAATGGAAGTGTGAAACTGAAACAATGAATTAATGAATATGTAACAACAACAACCTTTGTTTGTGTTGGTTAATATTATATTATTATTGGTTAAGAAGGAGACGTGGGTGATTGTGAACGAAGTGGAGAATTGAAATTATGGGTTGGGATTCGTACAGCATTAGCTAGCAGCATATGCATTGCTTCACTGTTTTTGTTTTGGAGGTGGAGGTGGTCACTCTTCGTCAATTCAATTGGCCCACGTCATCAGATATCTCAACTGGATAGATTTTTAGATAGATAATAAAATTAATACTCTCAATTTTCACTTTACTTTACTTGCTGGTATCTATCTTCTAGCAACTATATGTATTTATTATTATATTTTTTAAGGCTTAATTGCATTTTTTCTCCTATCTTTTGCAAATTGAACGATTTTGCACCCCCTCTATTTTTTTGAGCGATTTTGCACCACATCTTTTTGTAAATTATGTTTTGTTCAAAATCATCGTTAAAAGAGGGGAAAGGGGGCAAAACCGCTCAAAAAAAATAAAAGGGGTTGCAAAATTGCACAATTGGCAAAAAGATAGGGGTAAAAATGCAATTAAACACAAGAAGTTTCATCTAACCAGAAAGGGGGCAAAAAGATGAGGTGCAAAATTGCTCAATAAAAAAGAGGGGTGCAAAATCCCACAATTAAGAAAATATAGGGGGGAAAGTGCAATTAAACCTATTTTTTATTTGGCTTAATAGCAGTTTTCACCCTCTAACTTTCACGAAGTTGCTATTTTCGCTCCCTAAGAAAAAAATTACAAACCGTCCCCTAAGCTTTGCACTTGTGGCAATTTTGACTCAGTCTACGCTGACACCTAAAAAATATGACACTTAAGTGAAGTGTCACGTCAGTCAAAATTGGCCTTGAGGGCCAAAACTGCCACAGAGACAAAACTTAGGGGGGTTTTGTAGTTTTTTTTTTAGGAGGCCAAAATCGTTAGGGAATAAAATTGTTATTAAGCCTTTTTATTTATGCACAATAAATTCACTTGATGTGTTATTTAGTGCATATGCTGTTAACTTCTTATTTTTCTTTAGTTGAGAATCCTAAACCAGTGAATGGAATGATGGGAATCATAATGCTCTATCATGTTAAACACGCGTACTCTCCTTTTACACTATTTTCTTCCATCATAAAATGTGCATCATGCTTTTGTTAGGTTCTCATAATATTTTTAAATGAAAAACTAAGTTATCCATCAACAAAAGATAATAAAGTTATTTATTCTAATTTTACATCGATCAAAATCATACATTTGTACTGAACTATTTATGTTATGAAATAATTAAATAATATTGATTGATTTCAATTCAGCCTAATTAATTTTACCCACCTTTTATTAATATAGATAAATAAAAAATTGTCATATTCTTATAAGATTTTGGATACTTATTGACTATGGCTCCTATTAGCATGGACCATTATATTACGGGTTCACATGAACTAATGGATTTTGTTGATTTTTTCTACAAGTTAGTTAACATGTGTATGTATACTTCACTTCTTTTTTTTAACATCTCTTAAACTCGAGATAATTATGTATTTTTCTTAGTGATGTTATGTAAACATATAATATTTGACACAGATTTCCTTAAAAAAAAAGAAAATATCTGCCACAATTTATAATTATTGATGTAACTTAAAAAGGGTTAAAAAATAATTCAAAAACGAAATTGTATCTATGACTTATCCATATGAGGAATGATATTTTGACACATAAATTCTTACTTGTTCACTAGACCAACACCCCACATTTAGGCACACACCCATGAAGTTAAAAAAATTAAAAAGAAAATGATTAAAATGATATTGATTGATGTGACTATTTTATTTATCTTTTAATTTTTTTGATTTATGTGTGTGCCTAAATTTTGTGCCTAAATACTTGTGCCTACACAAGACTTTCTCATTTTGACAACCAATTTTATACAACTTTTAGTTACAACCTATTTCCTCTCTTCTCATTAGACAATAACAATAGAGAGAAAAAGAAAGAAAGAGAGAGAAAAAAAGTACAATGAGAATATGAGAGAGAATTGTCACAAAAATTGTTTAAAAATGGTTGTTTAAATATCATTTATCTATCCATATATTGTTTTAGACATCCGAAATGGTGTTAAAGAATCATTTTTCTATTTTTTTCCATTGAAAATACCGGCTATAAATAATTTTTCTTCTATATGTTATAATATTAGAAAATTTATTTTTCTTTCATAAGCAGTACTTCTTAGATTGATCCCCGATCTTAAATTTCTAGCTTCATCCATCCTTGTGTATAGTAAAAATTCTGAACCTTCAATATTCTTCTGTCTTTTTTTTACATGTTACCATAGAAGTGAATCCTGATAATGAAGAGTAAAAGAATTCGATGAAGATTTATTCTTCATAAAAACCGAACTTAAATTCTCTTTGTCAAACAATTACAATTCATGACAAGAAAAACTTCAACACTAACGTGTAACGATGAAAAAACTTCTCCAAATATGGAAGCAAAAGATAGGACATAATGAATTCATAATCTTTGGATGTAAGTTTTTCCAGAAAATTTTACATCAATCCAAATCAAATGAAGGTTTGAGAAAATGTACACAAATAGATTTAAGGGAAAAAAGTCCTTTGTCAATTGCCAATATCGCATGTGTTTCTAATAAGTGACAACGCACTCGTTAGATTTGATATAATATCAACGCATCCACCAAACTTGTTCACATTGCCAATTGCCATTCAATGGAGAAAAAAAGGAAGAGGAAAATAATGGAAAGTGCAACGTATACACAATGTCTAAAGGCATGTTGTTCTGCTCTGAAAATATTGATTTCAAGTAAACTGATTGCAGGCAAAATAAGTTATATTTTGGTACATTCATGTAAGAGGGAGTTGAATTATAAATTTGTGTTAAAATCAATTCTAGAATAAAAAATTACAAAAAATAATAGCTCCAATTAGAATTGCTTTTAGAGTCAGAATCGCAGTTGGCACATGAATGGGACTTGTAAGGCGTCTAATTGCTTGTTACAATATCGTTAACCGACCTTCTTGGTGGCTCCTTATAAGCAAAAACAACACTTGTGAACATTTTTTAGGTTTTTAAGGATTAACACTGTAAAAAAAGTAAAATACTACATGGCAGCACAAAATAGTAAATATCAAAACATCGACCCTGGCAAATTATCTATCCTTGGGATTTGGGAATCTGCTATGGAATTAAAGTGAAACCAAAAAAAGGGTGCTGTTCAAACTCCAAAGATATAGATAGATAGCTAACAAAACAAGTTTTCAACTACAGAAAAGAACCAGTACTCAGAAAACAAACACCATTGCCTATTGCCTACTAGGGCAGTATCTACTTAAATGACAACACCAAGTCAAACCATTATCTATTGGAATTGTTTTCGATATACTAAAATAAACATAACAGATTTTCCATCGATACATCAGTGTCTTTCAAAAGGTCGGAGTTTATCTCCGGTAGGTCGGTCATTGGAAAGACCAATTTGAGCACCACGGAACCTCGCATGCTTGGTAGAAAATCAGCGTGGACTGCATAAAGATAAAAAAAATTAATCACTGATTATCTAATTCAATTCAAGACGAAGTTGAAAATACAAATCTCTCAATGTAAAGAGATCATGGTTCACATGCAACTTGTGCTCAATATAATAATACGAATTCAAACGTCAACTTCACTATAAAGTCACCTTGTAGAAAATATACTTAGTTAATCTAACAACAAAACTGACACAAGATGGTATTTAGTAATACACAAATAGTAGAATTATTTAGCTTAACAATTAGAGCAGAAAATAAATAACATTGTCAATTTTAAATTAAAAAAAAAAAAAAAAAAAGGTTCTTGAAAGTTGATACTCAATTAAACCAGGCAGGGCCACATCCACAGTTAAAATTTATATGGGGCTAAAATCAAAATGAGCTTGAAATCAAATTAAAGACTTATGATACATTTTACTTTTTGTTCTTACAAGAGCATAATTGAGACTTCTGGTACATTATTACCAAATATATTCCAGAATTCTGACTGCTTCAAAGTCCTCAACAGAAAGTTATGGATCATATTTGAAATGACAGCAATTTGGAAAAATAACAGTACAATAAGGATCTGAAAATTCATACCTGTATGACCGTGAACGAGACCTTGAAGGACTGCGATCATCACCCCTGGGGCTTGGAGATCTGCTAGGCGCCAGATCCTTCTCATCAATTGGACTCCGACCATTCTCCTTGGCACGGGAGGACCTTCTCTCATCCTTGACACGAGGGGACCTTTGCTCGTCCTTGGTGCGGGGGGACCTTTGCTCGTCCTTGGTGCGGGGAGACCTTCCGTCATCCTTGGCACGAGGGGACCTTCCGTCATCCTTGGCACGAGGGGACCTTCTGTCGTCCTTGGCATGAGGGGACCTTCTGTCGTCCTTGGCACGAGGGGACCTGTCATCCTTCCCATCACCGGGAGAGACAGACCTAGAATAAGATCTTGATCGCTTTGGGGAATAATCATCCCTACCCCTGCCATCCCTATATCAACATGTCAGCTAGATATCTTAGTCATACAATCAAGTAACGAAAATCAACACATGTATATTGCAGAACACCGACCACAAGCATCTCAAAAATCAATCAATATCTGAATATATGCAACTACGACAAACTACACAGGTAAGGTCATGAGTTCGAATCCTCCACTACATAACACGCTACATTTGTTGTTTAAAGAAAAACTACCTACAAAGATAATTGACACAAAATCAATCAAACCTTCATTTTTTTGTTTCTTATAAGAACTAATACTTACTTCCTCTTTAGAGTCTAATTAGCCAAAATGTGACCTTTACCTGTACCTTCCAAAAGTTTCTGGACAAATACATGACACTTTGATCCAAACAGACAGTTATGAATGATGTACTGCAACAACAGCATCTGGTAACTTCATAGCTCTCTTTGTCCCAACTTTTTAAAATGACAACTATCTTTCTTGCACATCATATCTCTACCCGTAAATACTTTGGCTTCCATTCTTTGAGCATGATTTTCTTTGGCCAACTATAAGCTTTATATTCTTTCTAAACTGGATAGTATATGCAAAACAATATATCAAACTAAATAAAATCTTCTTTACAGAAAAATGGTATAAGGTAATAAAAAAAGTAATTATTTGAACCATTCTTCTGCAACAAGCCAAAATCCAAAGTGGGTAAAGTCCAGACAACTGGCAGAATAAGGCAAGTTTGGAATGGATATTTCTTATGAAGGGACTTCGATAGATACGTAAGCAAGTACCAGATCACTTTAAGCCTCTTTACTCGTTAATCTTTATTAATCAATCTTTAAACTCTTCCATTCACATTATTATCTGCATAAAGAAGACCATAAGCAGATATCATTCAATTCACTTAAATACATTATAGGAGTCTTGTCAAGGTCATAGGATTGGAAGTCACTCTGATTGTAAGAACTAAACCAGCTAATTATTCTCTAGCCGAGCAAGGACATTGTACATCTATCACAAATGTGATGGGAATAAAAACTGCACAACGCAATTCCTTTTACCAGCTGTAGCTCTGCTGAGAAACTTTGATCACAATGATTTCCAACCAAATAGCAAACATCCTTAACTACCATGGCTTCTAAAGTCTAAACAAGTCATACTACAGCTAAAATAAAATCACTTCCAGCTTATGAAATGCAATTATTGTCTAAAATTCAATTACAAATAATATTTCAGTACCTAAATACAAGTATACAGCCAAATGCAACCGGTTGCACCACCATAATAATTGCAAATTAGGCTTTAGTTCAAACATGATGATTCACAAAAAAATATGATGACATGCTCAGCAAAATATAGTACTGTGATCGAGGAAAAATAAACCATTAGTGATGTGTAAAACTCAAACCTTGAATCATCCCTGGCTGGTGATGGAGACCTGGAGTAGGCTGCAAACAATGCAGATATAATAACATAAATAAAAGGATTGGCTTCTCAAAGAATGCATAGACCAAATTAAAAAGTTGTTAGTGTTTAAATATGATTTTGAAGCCAAGGCAAATAGGTTTACTAACATCGATGACGGCTGCGTCGTGGGGATCTTGACCGAGCTCTCCTTCTACTACCACCACCTCCACTTCGACCACTTTTAATAAATAAATAAAAAATATAATCAATACGCATGAAACGATCCCATAATTGTGAAATGTAAAAATATCTAGCACATCAAATCAAACTATAAGCACACCTTCCATGAGTAGTAACACGCATTTCTTGAGGGGTTTTCCTATTTTCCTCAGCAAATACAATTCTTATTTCACGTCCACCAATTATAGTGTGATTAAGTTGTTGCTTTGCCTCTGCCGCATCTTCACCATGACGGTATTTCACAAATCCAAAGCCACGAGGCTCACTACAAAACCAATTCAACAAAAATTCAACAGTGAAATAAAACCAATCACAAATTTAAAAACAATATATTATTAACATACAAGTAAAAAATAATCCTATAGTCACAATACTCCTAGAGACTTGGGTATTATATGGTGCCTAAGTCCCACATTGAATAGTATGGTATGGCTGGCGATGTATTTAAGTGGCTTGCTTCTACTCAAAATAGCTTCCATAGGTTCCTCAAGCCAATTCAATACTCCACCAAGCATCCCAATTCCATGCGAACTTTCTATGTTTTCAAGTAAAAATTGATTGTACCTCCAAGCTTATTCTACTTGAAGCTAGGATTTGCAACTTTTGATTCTAAAATTGATTTTTACACACAAACTTATAGTTCAACTCACTTTTATACAATGCATACAAATCACTTTTAACCAGAACCAATTTACTCAAAATCAATTCTAGTAACCGCAGAATTAAACATATATCGAATTGTTAATATGAAGAAAGTTGAAAGAGACGATACCCAGTGTAATAGTTTCTAGGAAGGTAAACATCCTTGACAGGACCATAGCGTTCAAATGGACCCCTAAGATCTTCAGGTCTTGCATCAAGAGGGAGATTACGAACGAGTAATCCAGAAGGAAGAGGAGAACGACGGTCTCTGCGAGACCTGTTGTCAGGATAACGATCATCGTCGTAACGCTTGCGACCGCGAGGTGGTGGACTTCTGCTACGCCGCCGAGGGCTGTAGCTTCTGCTCCGGCTTCGATATCGACCCATTCTCAGAAATCAAGAACCCTACGAGAGAGAAGAGAAAGAGTGTTCTAGAGGAACAACAAAAACCCTAATAACCCCAATAGTCAAATTCAGATAGGACATAAATATATAGGATTATTTATTTGTCAAGAAATTATAAATATTATTATATAAAGGATTTAAATTGTGTAAGTTGACGCTATTTTCCACATACATCATTATTATAAGTAAAAATCAACATTTTAGATTTATTGATTAAATGATGTATGTGATCTATAATAAAGATCATATACGTTATTAATTTAATAGATCTAAAATATAGATTTTTATTTATAATAGTAATTGAAAAGTGTATATATAATTAAATCGTGTGATATTGATTCTTTCATATAAAATATCATGTAATATAGATATTTGTGAACATATTTTAAAAACTAAATACATAAAAGTAACACTAGAGTGTCGTTTGATTAAATCCACATGTGAAAAAATTTCACACCATAATTGTTTAAAAATTAGACTCTATTGGATGTAGAGAAAAGATGGAAGGAAAATGTAATAGATCATGTGAAACACATCTATCTATCGAAGATATATTTAAAAAAAAACCTTAAGGATATAATTGGAATTTTAAGGTTCCCAAAGATATTCAATGGCTTGGTTCAATATAGCAAGTAACATTGTGAAGGTTGAATCGAATTTGTGCTCAATTTAATAGTGTGTTTGTACGAAGTATTTAGTTTTTTTAGGAAATTTAGAATCTAAACATTCAATTGAGTTCGTTTCATGTCTAAATGTTTTCGTTTAGATAAAGTAATAAAAAAATTCATTTTTAACAATTTTAAGCTACTTTTATAAATTTCAAAAGTTTTGGGTCAAAGTTGAATTTTTTAAAAAAAAATAGGGACCAAGTTGCAAATTTTGAAAATATAAATGGACAATTTGAATTTTTAAAAATTTCAGAAGTTAATTTTCAATTTTTGAAAATTTATAGGAGTCAATTTGCAATTTTGGAAATTTATAAGAGCAATTTGACATTCGTATTGTATAGAAGGAATTTCTAATTTTTATTTTTTAGGTTTACTAAAAAAAAAATTAGGTGTTCTATATAAAAAAAAAGGTTTTTAGGTGTGTTTGAAATTTCCTAAACCTAATAACAAATAACTTTATCTTTTTAAAAATTTGAATCATTCAAACAATAAAAATTACATAGAATAATTTAAACTTTTTTAGATCACTTCAAAATTTTCATTCATCTCAACTTATTAGTATCACACATGATGCATGGATGAGACCCAAAAAGTATTTTTCAATTGTCTTTAAGGGCAGTACCATTACACATGGCCACCAATTTTTTTTAGAGTACTTGTTCATTGATCTTGAGAACATAGTATGATTCGTTCAAATAGTTGTGTTTGTTCTTTGATTTCTTGAGAACATTGTACGTATTTTTTGGGCTAACATTTTTTTTTACATGATGTTTATGAAAACTCGTGGTCTTTGACTAATGTCTGTGGTGCTTATTCAGATAAGGATGTCTTTCATTCTCTAGAAAATGATGCAGGAGTAACAGTGGTTCTAGTGCATTTTGTTGATGTCGATGATATTGTTTTGGAACAAATAGTTCATTTGAATGTTTCGCTGTTTGCTTAGAGATCGTAAGGTTACTGATGAAGGTTAATTTGTTAAACATGGCATTTTCAACGTTGATTTACAGTTATGTGTGTTGGACTTGACCAATACACTTATAAGTTAGGTCTATAATTTAGGTGTAACACCCATTCTATTCCAACACAATTCATATCCAGTCGGAAAAAAGAAAAAAAATCAATGCAGTTCATATGTAAAAAAAATTACTCTTATTAATTTGCTATTTTATGAGTTACTCGATGTTGCCAATCCTAGTCATCTTTTTGGATTTATACCAACCCTATTCCTTGCAACAAAGCAATCTAACACTCCAATCTGATAAAATAACAGTAACTGAAAAATTTCCTCCTGCTGCAATTTACAGCCTGGTCTCCAACAGCACCATCAAATAGTAGATGATGGATGGCTGGGATTTGGTAACATAATTAGGAGGTAAGTCCATAACTTATCAATCTAAGTTCTGTAGCTCTTTAATTCATATTGATGAATTGAGGCATGCCTGAATTTCTTCCAATGTTTTTCCTTTGGTTTCTGGGACTAACTTTGCCACGAAAAGAATAGTTAAAAGGGAACATCCAGCATATAAAAATAATGTACCTGCCCAAAAAGATACAAGATATTTGTTACCAATTAAGCTAATTAAGATGAAGAACTTAAGTTTGCTAACTAATTGTGGTAGTGTATTGTGCTTACCAGGAGAACTCCAGCTCATAAGAAAGTTGAAAGTATATGAAACAACCCAAGCTCCTAGCCAATTTATCAAAACTACCAAACTCCCAGCAGTTCCCTTCACATGTATAGGAAAGATCTGCAATATGAAAACTAGTATTAATTAAAGCATTTCTTACATCAACACTGCATCTACCTTGTATTCGGTTTTTAAATTGAGTCTAATTCACTTTTATAAAATCGACTTATGAGGCACGGGTGTCACTATTTTTAGACTTTTTTCAAACTTATCTCTTTTCATTGTGACTTGGATCTTTCTCAATACCTTCCATGAGCACAATAATCATTTGTAAGAGTTGCAGTAAAAATCCACAAAACCATTGAAGTGTGCTTTGCCAAATGACACATACCTCAGACATTATTACCCAAGGAACCGGTCCCACTCCAATTGAAAATGCTGCTACGTATATCTGATACAATTTGATACAATTTCAGGTTAAATATGTTTAAAGAATGTGTCTGATTAACTAACATTTCATTAACTCCAACAATTCCTTAATCAAAATTTTCAAATTAAACTCACCAGAATGCCGGCAACGGCTAATATCGGTACCAACTCAAGCAGCAAGTTCTGATCCTGATCCATGGAATAATACACAGTTTCAAAAATGACCAATTGAGAGATACACATTATAATATATATAGAAAATATGATTATTAAAAACTTGCCTTGAGAAAGAAAGCAATTCCAGTCATAAAACAGCCTAAAAATGTTCCACTTGCTGAAGCCTACATGCATATAGACACTTCTATTAGGCATTTCCCCTTATTAATGGTATTATCACAATTTTAAATACTTGAAAATAGAATTACTGTTATAAGCGGTCTTCTTCCAGACTTATCCATCAAAATGGCTCCCAAAATAGTGAATGGAACCTGTCATTCATTTTAATATATGCTGTTATATAAGTACAATTATATTATCAATAAATAAATGTATGGGAAATTCATATTGGGATGGTAAACTACCTGCATACAAGCATAGGCTATGGTACCAATTTTTCCTGAAGAAAGTCCTGCAGGTCATGTTGTAGCGCGATATATAAATAAATATAAACAAAGAGAGCTACTTTGATTTTTCAAAATCAGCATGTATTTTTTCAAACCTACCAGCTGCTACAAATGTCTCTGATGTATAAAATCCAATACCATTAATTCCAACAGATTGTTGACATACCATTAATCCAACACCAATCTGATATCGTTTCAACCAGTTAGATACTTCTGAATATCTAAATATAGTTTTGATTGAATTTTTGGTAGAAAATTAAGTACTCCCTCCGGTCTCAAATATAAGAAAAGATTGGTTCATTGAGTAGTTAATGTATCTGGTCTACATTGTAAAGCAGATACATTAATTATTCAATGAACCTAAAAAAAGAATCTTTTCTTATATTTGAGACTGGAGGGAGTACAATCTTCCACTAACTCCTCTTCTTACTGAAACAGACTTACAACTACAGAACACGCGTGTTTGTTCTGGAACAAATCCAAAAGTTTAACTTTAGGAAGGCTTTGAAGAGTTTCAATATAATCCTAGTCACATAAAAAATACTCAGATCAGTTTATCGAACAAGTCAAATTGATTATGAAACATTTTCAAGATTTTGAATCGAATTAATTAAGGGTGCAAAGAGATTAGAGAGTACAAGAATTTCATCGGCTTCATTAGAAATATCAACATTATTCCCCCGAAGTCGCCTTAAAGCTACTTGAAATTCTTTTTCGCGACCAACCTTAGCCTGAAAAAAAAAAGTTTATTAATCTGCATTGCTATCTTCCTCTTATGCTATATTATACAGTTTTGTGCTTTAGATGTTTACCAGCCATCTTGGAGATTCAGGGATAAAGCACAAACCAATCAGCAAGGAGAGACAAGGAAGAAGACCTTTCAAAATTCAAACAAAATCAAACAGTTAGAACTTTCACTCCATAATTAGCTACACTTAATGCAATGCAACAATTAAAAGCTAATATTATAGTAACTTACCTGCTAGAGCTAGTTTTCTCCAACTTAAAACACTTCCTAGTAAGAATGAGACTGATGCTCCAATAACAATCATAAGCTGCATACCAATAATAGTCAAGGCCAATATTATTCTCAATGAAATCTTAAACTTATAGTAAAAACGTTTGACTTTAACCATAACTACTTCTAAAGTCATACATAGGATTGATTATGATTTGCTAACAATATAAAACTTTTAACACTGATGGTGTATCAAAATTAAACTCTAGTTAATATCACCCTACCTGATTTGTCGTTGCAAGTCCACCTCGAAGATTTTTTGGTGCTATTTCAGCTATATATACAGGGACCTGTTACATTTTTTTGCTATGTATTGTTAAAATTTGAAATATTATCATCAAGTAGAAGCAACATGAGGCTTCATCTTAAACTTTCTAATAGTTTATAATTACCACATATGAAGTAACTCCAATTCCATATCCTGTGAAAAATCTTCCTAAATCAAGTGAGTAAGGATCCTGCATTAAAAAAATAACATAAGTGAGTAATGAAATAATTATCTTGCATTTTGTGACATTCTTCTTGGCTTAGGTAAATATTGTGTAGAAGATATACACCTTTGAAAAGAAGACAGCTAACCATCCTGTTATGCAGAATCCTGTTGACAATCTCATTGCCTGTGAATTTTAAGGCTTGTTAATGATGAATGATCCTATAATTGTAAAGTGCATATATTCAAAGAAAATTGATATTTTCATTACCCCTTTTCGACCAATGATATCTGTAATCCTGCCACTTGTTATAGCTCCAAGCATTGCACCAATTGTTACTAAAGAACCAAACATAGAAAACTGCCACAAGACATTATATTATTATTAGTCGTCCTTCAAAAAAAGTATAGTATAAAATTAAATGTCAATAAGGAGGGGACATTAGAATACTAACCTCAGAGATAGATAGATTAAGATCTGCCCTTATAGCTGCTTGAGTGGGTGATGAATAGCCCACCTGCCAAAATAATAGCTTTCAGCTAAAAATGCAAACCCTTTTTTGTTTATTGGATGAATATATTTTAGTTTTGGTTCCTAATCCATGAAAAAAATTGACACAGAGGAAATAGACATTTAGTGAACTGTAATTTCATAATGTTTCTATCTTAAGTCTTATGCACCATATTTTGAAAGGAAATTAAAATGTCATAATTTTAAGAAAATTCAAAAGAAACTTACACAAGTTCCAAATGAAAAAGAACCGCAAACAGCAACAAATGTGCTGAGCAGAACAATTCCAATGGATCCATTTTCAGCCCTTTTATTAGATTCAATATCATCATAGTCAACAGTAGCATCCTTTCCATGTTGAATGAAGGGCTCTTGTAAATCTCTGTGTGTATTTTCATGTCCACTCTCAACATCCTTGTGCTGCTCAATTGTCATTTTTTTCACTAGCAATATATTTACTATATAGCCTTAAATATGAGCAACACAAGAAGTTGAGAGCAATGTAATAGTGGACATGCAAAAACATGATGTGTGTTGGATGGTATTTATAGTAGCACAGTTGCATTGTTGCTAGAAGATATTTCCATTGTTTTTAGTTTTATTAATTCATTGGAAATTGAGGGAAAG
>Ga0315915_1002825_pt1 | contig 22019 bp, 11 predicted proteins | sample MpolbnodulesMG_FD_207738 | JGI IMG/M metagenome (GOLD analysis project Ga0315915, IMG submission 207738) | Medicago polymorpha root nodule microbial communities from Los Angeles, California, United States - branched nodules | ecosystem: Host-associated > Plants > Roots > Nodule | place: USA... | reverse complement strand
CTCTCTCTCTCTCTCTATCTCTCTCTCTCTCTCTCTCTCTCTCTCTCTCTCTCTCTCTCTCTCTCTCTCTCTCTCTCTCTCTCTCTCTCTCTCTCTCTCTCTCTCTATCTCTCTCTCTCTCTCTCTCTCTCTCTCTCTCTCTCTCTCTCTCTCTCTCTCTCGATAGAGCTTAACTCAATTAATAGAGATATTACATTATTATTGTCTATGCAAAGTCCGTGATTTAAACCCTAGACATTTCACTTATTTATCATAAAAATGAATTTTTAGTCATTATGCTACTTGAAAGAAAAAAACTTCTTATACTTTTAATTACTTTATTTTTCCACAAATCTTTTAGCCAAATAGGAGGACGGATCATTTTTTTTAAAAAATGATTTTTATTTGTTAAAAGTGTATTTCGGAAATATGTTTGGAGGTATATGTATATATGGGGGTATAAAAGCTTTCCAAAACTTAATGTTCAAATCCAATGTTTTTGTTGGGCCTATTTTGACATCTCTAGGTCTTAATAAGGAGAAGATTTCTTTTAAGACCCCTCGTATCTCTTTAGGCTACCCAAAACTACAAAATTGCTCTTGATAACATGTCCAGGATGTTCATTTAAAAAAAAAAATCATTTTGTATATCCGGTAGATGACTACAGGATATTCATTTTAAAAATTATATTTTGTACATCCGATGGATAACAAACTATCGAATGTTCATTTTAAAAATTTCTATTTTCTATCTCCGATAGCTAACTATGAGATTATTGCTCATTTAACCTTTTGTTTACATAACAAATAGACATCAACCAAATTTTCTCTCTTATCTACCAGAGGGATAAAATTGAAATTTTTAAAATGAACATCCGGTAGCTATTTATCGGTTGTATAAAATTGAAATTTTTAGAATGTACATCCAATAAATATCTACCGAATAAAAAAATGAAAATCTTTAAAATAAACATTGCCGAATTTATAAAATGGAAATTTTTAAAATTATTTAGTTATAGGAGGAACGTCTTATTAAAGACAATTTAATGATTTTAGGGGCTAAAAAAAAACTTGTAATAAGGACATACTAGTTGGGTTATTGAATCATTTGATTAGAGATGCAACACGTATATTAGAGTATAAAGAAACCAAAACAAACGAAACCAGCGTCTGAGTTGTTGGCGTTACAACTTACAACAGTAGCTCCCCAGTTTTGCACAAAACCTGTGGGTTCTCTCTCTTTTTCCAACTCTGTCCTCTCTCTCTCTCTCACACCCAAATACCATGGGCAGTTTTTCTCTCACCACTCACAAAACCAGTTGCTTCAAAATATCACATACACAAACAATATTATACCTTTTTTTTTTCTCTTTACCCTTTTCTCTCTATTATATACCTTTCTCTAATGTCTCCCCCTTAACACCAACACCAACACCAACAAACAACATCTTTTTCTATGTAATGTAATCCCAATTTCTGTACTTTCTTTCACCAAACCAACCCAGTAACCTATTTTTCTTTCTATTCCACTATTCAATTCAAGGGTCATTCCATTTTCTTCAAAGTTTCTTCCTTTTTTTTTCTTCAATTCTTGAATGATGGAAGCTAATGGCATGTTTTCCACCATCACTCCTTCTGGTTTGTTAGGAGTAGTTGATAATATCCCTTTACAACAACAACAACAAAAACAACAGAATCTTCCTAATCAACAACAACAACAACAAAATCCTCATCATTTGCACCATTCCAAAGTTGTTTCCTATGCTCCCCAACATCATGACACTGACATAAATCAACAACATCATCACCATTCAATGAAACATGGGTTTCCTCCATTTTCTTCATCCAAGAACAAACAACAGCAGCAACAAAGTTCTCAGATGAGTGATGAAGATGAACCAAATTTTCCAGCTGAAGAAAGCTCTGGTGGTGACCCAAAGAGGAAGATTTCACCATGGCAAAGAATGAAATGGACTGATACAATGGTAAGGCTATTGATAATGGCTGTTTATTACATTGGTGATGAAGCTGGTTCTGAAGGGACTGATCCAAATAAGAAAAAGTCTAGTGGTTTGTTACAGAAGAAGGGAAAGTGGAAATCTGTTTCAAGGGCTATGATGGAAAAAGGGTTTTATGTGTCACCTCAACAATGTGAAGATAAGTTTAATGATTTGAATAAAAGGTATAAGAGAGTGAATGATATACTTGGTAAAGGAACAGCTTGTAGAGTTGTTGAGAATCAAGGATTGTTGGATTCAATGGATTTGTCACCTAAGATGAAAGATGAAGTTAGGAAATTGCTTAATTCTAAGCATCTTTTCTTTAGGGAAATGTGTGCTTATCATAATAGTTGTGGTCATGGTGCTGTTGGTACTTCTAATGTTCAACATCAAGTAGAGGGTGGAAGTGGAACAACACCACCTCATAATCAACCTCAACAGCAGCATCAACAACACCAGCAGCAGCAGCAGCAGCAGCAACATTGTTTTCATTCATCAGAGAATGGTGTAGGGAGTTTAGGTGTTTCAAGAGGAGAAGGATTGAGGATGTTGAAAATTGGAAGTGGAGATGTTGAAGAAGAGGATGATGAAGATGAAGATGATGAATCAGAGGACTTTTCTGATGAGGGTGAAGATGAATCAGGAGAAGGTTGTTCAAAGGGTCATATAAATGATCAAGATGAAGAAGAGAATGATGGAAAATCATCAAGGAAAAGAGCAAGAAAAGGAGGATTTTCATTTTCTAGGTCATCATCATCAACACAATTGGTGAATCAAATGAACAATGAAATAAGTGGTGTGTTTCAAGATGGAGGGAAGAGTCCATGGGAGAAAAAACAATGGATAAGGAATAGAATAATGCAGTTGGAGGAACAGAAAATAGGATATGAATCACAAGCATTTCAGCTTGAAAAGCAAAGGTTGAAATGGGCAAGGTATAGTAGCAAGAAAGAGAGGGAAATGGAGAGAGCTAAACTTGAGAATGAAAGGAGAAGATTAGAAAATGAGAGAATGGTTTTGCTTATTAGGAAGAAGGAGATTGAATTGATGCATATTCAACAACAACAACAGCAGCAGCAGCAACACTCTTCCACCTAGATGAATTGTATGATAGAATTTAGATTAGATCAGAATAGGTGAAATTTTTGTGGTTGTTCTATTTTTGAGGTTAATTATTCTTCAACTTGTTTCTAATTGAATATTTATATAAAATAAATAGTATGTCTGCAATGTGAAGCAACCATTTAGGTTTGATTTGAATCAATCAGCTCACATTACATTTGTGGAATAAAAACAAAATATAAGGTGCTAAAGTGTTGCCGTGACATTTGCTAAATGCAGACTATTTTCCTGTATAAAAATGAGACTAATATTTGAGAGATTGTATTTAAGGAACAAATCCAATTTCGACCTAAAAACAGTAAAAGGATTAGGGAGTATTATTTTTTTGTGTTCAACGAAAAGGAGTCTGCCAAATATGTTGTTGTAGCATAAGAATTCATTAACAAAAAAGAATTTTCATAATAAATAATAGTGTAAATAACATTAGAAAAATCTATCAAGAAAATAGATTAAAAAAAATAAAAAAAATAGAAGTAGAAGCACACCCGGTGGGACTCGAACCCACAATCGCTTGATTAGAAGTCAAACGCCTTATCCATTAGGCCACGGGTGCTTCTTGTTTTCTATTAGTAGTTAAACTTTATTTTATTGTTTTGTTTGATACAAATGAACCTTTACCCCACAGTCCGGTTAGATATTTAATTTCATTACGGGAAAAATAAGTTATTTCTTTTGTACTAATAAATTCCTTTTAATTATGAGCAGGTCAATTGTATAACATTGAGTGGCATTGCACAATTTCCCTCCAGAGTCATGATTAGCATTTTGTTAAACTTATATTCAAAGACTAATTGTTCAAAGAAATCAAAAAGACATCAAACGTTTCGTAAGAATTTTACCGTTGTAACTTCAATTAAATTAAAAAAGACTTATATAATCTTAGTAAAAGAAAAACTTGTATATCTTAAAAATATTTGCGTTTGAAAATAAAATGAATATTTGTCCAATACCTTTTCTAAAGCTTTAGAGGTTATTATTGATCCAACCATAACTATGTCATGATGTAAAATATATACTTTCAAATATTATTTTTTTAAATAACATTACTTTCATCCTATGAAGCATTTTGCTGTGCATTTCAAAGACAATAACTCATTTCTATAATGTAGTGATATATTATAGTATTATATAATGCAACACCAAATACTATATAGAATATCACTTATCAAACACTACTAATCAAACCTTATTTCAACATTTGGTCAAAGCAAGTTTTATTTTATTGGAGAATGCTAACCAATGTTCTAAAATGTTCTAAGGATATTGATTAAGTTTAGGACATTGGTTAAGCATCTAAAACAAGTAAGATTTTAAGAAAAAGATGTGTAATCATTATTTGATAAAAAGTAACATCTAATATTTTTCAAGACAAAATTTCTATTTGTAGATTTCTTAACCAATGTCCTGAGGGCACTGGTTAGCAAGACCTATTTTATTTTATTGCGGATAAGTTTTAATTCAACACGTACACGAAGAGTCATGAAGGAGTAATGCATATTTAATACTTAATACTTTTCAACATTATAAAGCTAAGGAGGGTAGAATAACATAATGTTTAGCAAAATCATCTGAAAATTTACCCCTAATAAATTAAAACTAGACTTTTCCCAAACAAGAATGAATCATGGTAGTTTTAGCACTTTAGCAACTCATCTTGATCCCATCACGTTTTCCAGCATCAAGCATACTTCATGTTCATGATCACAAAGACTGGAAAATATAATAGGACATATATGCATGGTTGGCAATTGAAAATACAAGCTATTAGCAATCATTAGTTTGTCAACAGTATCCAACAAACATATTTTCAAGTTGTGTTCTTATATATAAATACTAAACCGAAAATATTGGAAAAAATTGGTATCGAGGGTAGGGTGCATTCCCTTGATTTTATGAGTTACAGCCAGTAATAATTCATTATTTCCAATACATGGAACATAATTTAGTGATCAAAATCAAGATAACCTTGACTCGTCGCAGAATTATCTGCAACTTTCAAAAACTTGGGAAATAATCTAACCCAAAAAAAAATACTAGAACTAGAACTGTTGGATTAATGCACTTTAATCTTCAAGCTCAATAATCTTAACCACTGATGCATCGCCAAGTTTCTGACAAACAACAACACGATCGTGTGACTTTATAACTCCCAATGCTTTTCCATGATCAAGGGCAACCTTAAGAATAGATTCATTTGATGCAGTTGTTGTCTCAGACTCAGCCTGCAGACACAGAGTATATGACATTAACATCTAGTAAATCTGAGATAATTATGTGATGCAGTGCGTGTAAAGTAGCAGTCATTTATATGAACGATAGCACAAAGTGGTCATGCAGAATAAAGATTATGTACCAACAGTGTTCCTGAATTTAGTATTATAAGAGAGAGCCATGAATCATGATAATACTTTTTTCAGAGATTACAAATATTTCTACCTCCAAAGAACAATCTCAACAGAACACTGGCGAGTAACTGAGGAAAGAACTAAGACTGTGAATTGCGGAAAAAGAAACTTACAGGATGACGAGGATCAGCAAGCATGGGAAAGAGACCTCTTACAATAAGTGATTGCCTTGCCTGTGTCACAAATTTAATTTCTTTATTAGTTTGATACAGAAAGGTGGTGGTGTCAATATATTTTATGTTCATTAGATGGAATTTACTATTAAAGATGTAAACAACAGCGAGGGATAATTAACAGATAGAAAAATGAACCAATCTCAAGCTAAGATCCAACCTCAAAAGCTCCACTGAAGCTCCACTTTAGCTGATTTGTCTTAAGTCGGGGGATCACTACAGAGAGAACAGGCATTGTCGGCCTATACTTTGCAATCAATCTGACAGATGCACATGACATGTTTAGATAGAAAATCTTAAGGACATAAGTGGTGATGCAGGTCAATAGAGAATAGTATGGGTCTCGTAACTGAAGAATAGTGTTAGTTTGCCCAAGTTGAGAACGATTGATTCACAATAAATTAAATATGAACACGTTAATATTTTATTACTTAAAGATATTACCTTGCAGCCCTTCCAGATGAAGTGAAGCAAATTATAATAGAAGCCTTCACCTTAATAGCAGCCCGTACCTAACAAGTAAAGATTTGAACGTAAGAATCCCGCTTTCAAAGATATAAAGGCAGGTTAGATTGACTCATTTGAAGTTATCTACTGACATAAGACAGAAGCACTAGTGAGACTGTTTGGGAGAGCTTACGGGAACAGCTTATGACATTTCCATATGTTGTTTCCAGCTTATTTCCATAAGCTCTCCAGGATAGCTTATGAAACTTGTAATTTATAATTTGAAAAATTGAATTTTTTTAAGAAATAGCTTATGGATAAGCACTTAAAAGATAAGAGCTTATACTATAAACAATCAAGTTGTTTATCCCAACAGGACCAGAATCATCCATGAAGCAAATAACAAAAAAGCAATAGGCATAAGCCTGTGTCTCTCTCACTCTCACACACAATAAAATAAAGGTACACAAATAAGGAAATGTTCAGATGAAAGTACCGCAGAGGATGCAATAGATTCCAAGTGGGTCATGGGTTCTCCGACATATTTGACTGTCCTCTTAAAATAAAGGTCTTGATTGAAAACTTTCTCAGCCTACAAGGACATGGAACGGAAGGCAGAAATATTAATCAGCAAGATTCAAGATTCATTCAAGCAACAGAGCCCATAGAGCAACAAAAAAAAATACGTGATCAGAAACCATATAATCAGAATAATGAAATCGGAATAAATCCGTGTTAAACAAAATGAATGAGCTAATGAACTTACCTCTGAACAAATTCTACCAACAGTAGAAATAGTCTCAACAGGGTACAATCCACGTAAAGTCTCGGCACCCAGAAGAATTGCATCACTTCCTGTTTATTTATTAACAGTTGTACAAACATATATCCATCAAGTGGTCCTAACTAAAACACAGTACACACGCATTGGCAAAAGAAGCAACAAAAAAAATGCCGAGAAGTGCAAATAGCCCGTTTTCATCACTTAGAGAAGGTCGTATAAATTAACAGGCAAACCAAATATCACCCAGATTGCCCAGGATTCACCAACCAAAAAAGTTGCATCAGATAACCAGAAACTTACCATCTAAAACAGCATTAGCAACATCAGTGGCTTCAGCACGAGTTGGTCTTAAGTTATCGGTCATGCTGTCCACAACACGTGTAAGCACAGCAGGTTTCCCAGCCATGTTACACTTGTGTAGGGCAGATTTCTGAAATAGAAAAACCTACAAAACAAATGGAAGTTTGAAATATTATATTAACATCTATGCAACAGTAGGTCTTATAACTATTCAGCATTGCACTCAATGGAGGAGACAGTCTCAAGAACACAGTTATCATGAAGGGCAATTACACAGGTGTCTTTTTTGTCAGCTGATTTGACTCAAACAATTAAACAATCCCATTACAATTTACAAGTATGTAGCATAGGTATAGGAAAATCCCCTCTTCTTTTTGTGAGCTTTTGGGATTATACCTCTAGACCTCCAACATATATGTCCGGAATACATTTTTTAAAAGTGGAGTACTAGTTAGATCAAAATAAACTTATTTATTGTTATGAGAATGAAAGACAACAAACAAGCACGTCAAACAACAAAATTATTTTAATTAAAAAAAAACTGACCTTCTCTGGTGGAAGATCAATTCCCAAGTTTCCACGGGAAAGGATAATACCATCAGCTTCTTGCAGAATCTCATCAAAATGGGTCAATCCCTAAGAAACAACACAGATGTAAAATGTATTATATACAATTGACTAAGCATAGCCAACAAGAATATAATAAACTGAAATGAAGATATGTAACTCACCTCAACATTTTCAATCTTAGCAAAAATTTGTGTCTGGCTAAGATCGCCTAATTTTGAAAGGAAGTCCCGGGCCTGCATTAAAATAACATATGAAGGCCTATTAATACTTGATATAAATTGAGTATGAGGTAACCAATCTGGAGCTCAAATTACCTCGCGGACATCTTTAGCATGCCTAGTATATGACAATGACAGAAAATCAATTTTGTTTTTAACTCCCCAGGTGCTTATAACCTGAAAAGATAATAAATAAATAAATAAATAAATATAATCACCCCAAAACTTCTAGACACAGCGAACACATTTGTCGTGAAATGTTATTATTTCACACATCCGAATGAAAAATGGAACTTACCTCCTTGTCTTTCTCTGTAAGGGTAGGTAAATCAATGTGAATTTGAGAGGCATGCAAAGTGAACAATGACCCGGTCAATGTAGCTGAATTCTTTATAATACATACAACATCATTCCCTTTGACTTCAGATACCTGCACAGCATCAGGTAGAACTCCTCAGTCATCATGCATGTAAAAGATCAAATATTATTTTAATTATGCTTTTGGACCTACTTATGTTTTTCATTTCAACTACAAGAAATAAAATATAAACATTAAATAAACGGTTGTTGTAAAAAAAAAATGCAAATTCATAACCCAAGTTGAAAGGACTAAGACAAATTATGTGAGGAAGATACTGAAGAACGGGGAAAAAAAATTGACCTATTGGAATAAATTTTACATTTTATTTTACCTCTAGCCATACAGAAGTAGTTTCACTTCCTGTGAACAAGTATTGACCAATAAAAATAGTGTCTCCCGTCTCGACTGCCTGTAAACAGTTAAAAAATTGAAAATTAGGCAAGCAATAAATTACATTGCAAGCAAGCAGAAGACATCTAAAGATATATCTCAAAGTCATGAAGAACAAATTTCATGTGAAATTCAACTAAACATTTTACATTAATGCTTATATATATATACACAATTTATAGCTACTTTGAGCCATGCAACCCTGAGAGGAAAGAAAAATTTACTCAAAGCATGCACTACATAGGTAACAAAATTGAGTCAAAGCATGCACTCCATAGGCAACAAAATTGAAATCCTTCATATTAATATTTGGTGGAAGCAAATGATGTAAGGGTAGTTTTTTTGTGTAGCAGTTGTGGTGACCAATTTATGATGGCTAGTTTTGAGATTGTGTAAAATGTGTAACTTATATATATATATATAGCAATGAACAAGCAAGAAAGGCACATCATATAATGATGATAAGGTGAAAAGTGTCAATGAACCTGGGCCAGTCCATCAAAGTTGATTGGCAATATCTCTGAAGAAGCTTCTTGTCCCTGGTTGGGGGTTAGAACAACCTGAGCATCTATTTCAAGTGAGATAGTTGTCTCGCTTTTGTTAACAACTTGCATCTCTGCACCCACTGTATCCAGCATGACCTGTCAAAGGCAATCAGAGTAACAAACTTTCAACTCCTTTCCCATTATTGATCCTCAACATAAAACCTTTGTGAAGCAGAAAAGTGAGAATATAGAAATTGGATATTCTTGAAATAGCTGCTAAAAAAACTCTGCCTTGAGAAAATTGACAGTAAACATACAAAAACAACGGTTTATTATACATAAAAACCATTCATATGCTTTCACTTAACACCAACTGCGTAAGATTTCGGAATAGTTGGTATGTGACATAATATCACATACTCTGTGAATCAATGACCATGCGGTCAAGAGTTGATCCTTGTTGCACATTCTTCTAAACAAAAATGTAAAACTTCAGATAAAGGAACACGGACTTCAGGGCTTGTGTATAGTTCACATTTCAAAAGCCCCAAACAGGGGCCCTTGAATGATGGGGCATGTTAGACATAACGACACATCTGTGCTCCCTAATGAAGTTTATCGGGTTCTTGGTTTGTGACACAACCTTCATTTTATTTTATTTCTCTTTTGTTTGCTTATAACCAGTGTTGTTAAATAAAGTAGCGGAATCCAAACAAATAATTATTGTTCTGCGATCCGCTATTTAGCCCAGAATATTGCCAAATAGTGACGTTGTAGCACTGCTGCGCGGCGTATTTGATCAAGCTGTCAACGATTGACATCACTGCTTATAACCAATGTAACCAACATTAAAAAGCCAAAAAAAAAAAAAGGGGAAAGAAAAGTTATGTTGGCCTTCTTTCAGCATAAAACAAACTAGTTTAAATTCCATAAGTAGCAAAATATTGAAAAAAAGTGAAGCAACAATATAAGGAAGGAAACTCACAGCACATAGCTTCTTAGTACCCTTAATAGCAGTCTTCAAATTCTCCAAAGTTTCCTGGTGATACTCAGGATCGCACCATGAAAAATCAAAACGAGCCACTGCATAACACAACAAAAAAAAACCACATAAAATCACTAACTATCCACTAATTCATGATTTAAAACTCCTTAACACAATTTAAGACAAAAAAACATACCAGACATGCCAGCTTTAAGACATCCAGAAATAGTCTCAACAGATCGAGATTTAGGACCCAATGTTCCAACAATCTTTGTCATTGCAGAGAAAAAACTCTACAAAAAGCATCAACAACAATTTCAATTAAATCAATTATTACAAAATCAATAAAATAATCACAAAAACAAGATCTATAAATTAGAATTGAAAACACTAAGAACAATAAGAAAGAGTAATAGAAACTAACAGCTTTTGATGGTTCTAGGATGGAAGCCATCCTAATTGGTTCTTCGAGAAGCAAGTGACTGGAAGGCATGTTTGGTTTGTTTGTTAATCAAACACAGAATCGATTAAGAAGAAGAGTAGTGGTGTGGTGCGACCAAACAAACGCAACTTGAAAATGAAAACCCTTTGAATTGAAAAAAACAGTATATGCTTTTGATTCTTTATATATATCGTTTTTGTTTCAGTGTTTTGTTTTCAACTTTCGTGAATTGTTTCACAGTGGAATTCTGGTTTGGTTGTTTTTGTTAAGATTTAGAACATGTTATTACGTGGCGAAATTGTGGCTGTTGGATTAATGAACATGTTTTGTGGTTTGTGTTTTTTTGTTTGTGATGGAACAGAAAGAAAAGTACTACGGTGACTACGGTCTTAGGTGTTTTTTTTTATTTATGGAAAAAAAAGATATTAGTGTGTGATTGATTCTTTATTGTTTCGTGGTGAAGGGAGAAGGTGGTGGTGCACGCGCTGTGTGATAGCGTGTGTAAAAGGAATGGTGACACACGTGGTTTATTTTAGAAGAAGTTAGAAAGGCACGTGACAATGGTGGAGTAGGTAGGTTGGAAGACAAAAGAAATCTGGCGAGGAAAGCATGGTGGGCATGGTGGGCATATGGTGTGCTGTACGAATGTGGCTGACCGTGAAGTGAACTGTTGAGCATGCGGTATTAGAAGGAAAACTTTTCTATTGTTTTTTACAATTTATAAATTTCTTATATCATTTTTTTTTGAAGAATAATTTTTTTTTTATATCATAAAACTTGGTAACATACATATCATAATTTACCCTTTTAATCAATTAAATAAATCTCTTATTAAAAAAAAATTGTATGACCCATTTCAATATCCAAAATTAAGATTCAAGCTAATTCCTAAATCTACAATATAAACAATTGAAACCCTTTTCATTCACAAGGACACGTGGCAGTTTCTATGATTATTTTAAATTAATGTTTGACCAATAATGATATGCTAATTAAACTATTCAAATTTCCATTCCTCAAACAAACAAAAAACCTGATTACAAAAAAAAAAACAGTCAACTGATCATGGTAACGTTGGTAAAAATTGATTAAATTTTGAAGAGAATAAATTAAATTGCACTAATTGTACACCCCTATTCTAGAAATTTTGTTAATTGATACAGCTAGAATAAAAAATGAATTAATACAATTTCACAACACAAGAAAAATATGAAATAAAAGAAGGGTCATGATAACCGGTGCCTCTGGGGTACTGGTTAAGCATACAAAAAAAGGAATTTATTACCATAAAAGGAAACTTTGTTGATTTATTTATGGATTAATTACACAGTTTTCAATGCAATAATTACTATATAATTTCCCTTTTTAGTATCCTTAACCAGTGCTCCGGAAGCACTGGTTAGCATTTCCCATAATAGAATAGTTAATGTCTTTAATTGTCACATATCAGTTATAAGTTTGAAAACTCTCAAGTCAACGATAAATGGAGGTTTTTTTTATTTTTAAAATGAAGGGTTTTAACTCTCAAATTTATATTTATATTGCTCTTCTTCAAAATTGCTTATCATATTTTTGTTTTTCCTAATATTATCTATGTAGAATTGTTTCCATAGTGGTTGTTGTATCATTTTGTTCCTTTTCATTATTTCGTTCTGGTTTGATTCATTTTCTGGTTCTTCTTTTTGTTTCATTGTTTTTGTAGACTCATAAACTTCTTATTATATTCTAAACTTCTTATTATATTCTAGATGTTTATCAAAGAGCTATTTCGCATATTTTGATGTACAGGTTGAGTATGATCATTTCTTCTCTCCATAGTCTATTTTTATTTTGAGAAATGTTTGGGTCACACCTTTTATTTTTTTATAGTTGTTCTCTATAATTTCTTCATATTATAGTTTAGTTCACATTTGTTTTTTTTTAGGGAAAACTAGGATGACTTAGATTCCAACTTAAGACCTAGAAGTGAGATCAGTTCATTTTTTATCTTTTTTAAGGAATCAGTTCATATTCTTATAATACACATTTTTCCATGTTTCATTTTCCTTATTTATATTTTTTTATTATCGTTGTCTTTGCACGTCTTTGATCTATTATTTATTCATTTATTTTTTCATGAAATTTAAATATCTATTTCAATTTGTTTTCTTCATTTATTTTTTATTGGGACTTATTGAGCGTAACTTTTTTTGTTTTGTCTCAATGATATAGATATATTAGTCTGAAAAGATTATCCAAAATAATAACTGCAATAGAGGTAGAGCTGATCCAAATAGAACAAGCAGTTTTGTATTATCCAAAACATATACGAAGTTTGAAAGAGGAAAGTGAAACCTAAGAACAAAAAATGAAACAAATGAAGAGATGAGATGAGGTTAATAAGCAACATGAGTTGTCACTAATTGAAGGGAAAATGAAAGGGTGAGTGGTGATTAGTAATTAATTAATAGAATAGAAATAGAGTAGTTGAAACAAAAATGAACCCAAAGGTGAAATGGAATGGAATGGAAAGAATAAGTAACATTTTCAATAATTAATTGAGAGAATAGTAGTATTTTTATTTAAGGAAGATTAATATTACTAATAATATAGATAGATAGATTTTTTAGGTGGTTAATAGTTTGTAAATAAAGATAAGTTAATCAATCTATGTAACTAACAACTCTTTTAATTTTTCTAAAAAAAATAACTCTTTTAATTCTTTTAATTTATTATTTAACTTACAAAGGCAACAAAAAAATTTAACATAAAAGGACAATAGGTCGTATCATATGAAATCCATTTACAAATTTGTATTGGTATTTTTTGTAATAATTTGTATTGGTATAAATAGATATTGAATGCATAAGTTTTTTGGGTAGAAATTGTATAGTATAATTAGATATTAGATTGGACATATGGAGAGTTGCAAGGTTTCAAGAGAGGTTATACATTTAATTGATATAGTGGAGTGTTGATGAGTCAATAATGAGTCGATAATTAGTTATTTTAATATAATATTTGAGTTTTTTTTTATTTTTGAGGAAAATATTTGAGTTTTTTTTATTTAGATTTAATATGTTTTTATGTCCTTTTAGAGTTATTTTACTTCAATTGCAAGTTATTTTATTTTAGGAACAAATATTCAAAAGATTGAGTCTTGGAGCAAAAGAAAGGGAAATTGGAGCTGATTCGTGCCAAAAATATGAAGATCTCATACAAAAATATCTTGTGCAAAGAATTAGAAGATCTTGTACCGGAATATAGCATAGGCATGCCCTATATTGCCCTTTTGCTGCTTTTGCTTCTTTGACAAGCTGCCTATTTTAGTATTTCTGACCTAGAGCCCATGGTTTCTTGTGCAACACTTTAGTGATTTAATTCTTGGGGCTCAAGTCAATGTTAGACTATAAATAGAGCAGTCATCTAGTTTGTAAAACCATCTTTTGTTCTTGGAATAAAAGTTCACCTTTATTTTATTGTTATTTACTTTTATGTTTTTTTTTCTTCTTCTCTTCTATATCTACAATGAACGTGAGTGAGTAAACTCTTCTTGTCTTGGGATTGTTGGATAAGTCTAATGACGTAATCCTAATCAAACCAAACCATAAACCCTGATTTTATATAAATCTACTTTCTAATCTAATTTCACCGTTTTTATAATGAATTAACAAATATCAAACTCATAAAGCAACAGCGGAGGGTTAGTGTTTGTTAATTCATCATCACAAATATTAATTCATAAAGTGATGGCGAAGTTTTGATACTGGAACAAGTGAAATTAGACAAGATTGCGAAACATGAGAATAGTCTAGCAAACCTTGAGACAAATAAAGTTTCGTTCTTTAAGGATTCTAATAGCAATCAACCATGAGAATAGGCGTGATTGCTAGAGGAACACACTCACTGAGACCAAAAGGAGATGTGATAGGCTTAAGAGAAACTTGTCTTTAGAAAGTGGGTCCAATATAAGGTTTAGGTTTAGGGTTTGGTTTATGAAGGTTTTGTCATCAAGATGAACCAATAATCCCAAGACACCTTTTATTATTATTGTTTTTTTCTTTCAATTAAAAATCCAAACTTTTTAACCTTTGAGATTTTCATCTAATCATTATTAAAAGTTAATTGAATTCATAACTCCCTGTCGGAACGATACTCTTTTTACTACTTCGGTAGAACCGTGCACTTGCGGTTTTACTCATCAAGTGTTGCAAGGTTTTAAGAGAGGAGAGAAACCTCTTTGTAGAGAGTCACATCATCACAGTGAAAGCCTAAGAATAGTTCAAGTTTCTAATTCAAAGATATATAGATAGATTGTTGCACTAGTTGTTTTTAGCATTCCATCATATATATTAGCCATTAAAAGGATTCACATATCTTAGTGTTGTGTTGTTAGGTTGTAGTGTGTTAAAGTTATTGTTGTTGACGGCCAAGATCTCAAATCTCTTTAGTTTTAAGCCTAAAAATAAAACATCTCAAAACTACAAACTCTACCATTAAAAATCAAATATATTTGTACTCTCTCTCTGTTTGTGGTCTGAATCCATATTTGTTTATCTTTCGATCATATTTTCCCAGTGATGTATCATGTGAAGGGAATGCAACTTGGTTCTAATGTTTTTTGTTATTCTTTCGGCTTAAAAAACATATGAATGGGGAAGGGGGAAGAAGAGTAATTTTATATTTATCCGACATGTCGTTGTTGATTATCACTATAGCATTTTTTTTTGTCAAATCATATATATGAGCATATTGTTACAACAAAATAACAAAAGACTTTATGTAAAAAGATAGTAAATTTGTGCCAAATTTTGAGTTTTGTTGAAATTATTTGTTGATAATAAATTCAAACATCTGAAGCCAACGATAACAACCTCTTTGGTAGATCTAATCGACTTCGAACAATAATTGAAAACTCAGGTTACATCATAGGCAGTTTACAAAATACAAGAAACATAATTCAATCAATACTATTAAAGATATGTACAAAATATCTTTACAAACCCTAAAGTCGAAGTTAACATGTGAATCACATTAAACGTTAAACAATTTTTAGGAGCTTTACAAATTGTCTGAAAAATTGATTCGCAATTAAAACCGAAAAGTCACTTACCATGATCATTTTTTTTTACAAGAGATCGTAAAATACTTGTATAACCAACTTTAAATAAAACACTTTAAAATTTATTTATATTCTGTTAAAATAAACATTTTTTATAGCATAACTAACATAAATTTCACAGTTTAACATTTAAAAATGTTCTATGATTAATTCGAATAATAGAAAAAGAATAATAAACAGTAAACTAAAATCAACATTATTTTTTTTATAACTTTTGTACATGAATATTTGCCAATATACAACAATTTAAAATGTATTTAAATTATTTTCAAGTTAAGTAAATATTAAATGAGATAATCAATTCCAATTTAATAACATATTGCACAAAACTACAATACCAAGAAAATATGCTCAAATCTCTCACCTTTTCACACTCTTTTCACATCATTTTTACCATTATTCACAAACCCAAAACTAAGTCATCAACCACCACCTCTGGTAATGCCGTTACAACCAATTAAGTATTCGGCGACGCCATTGCTGTCATTGTTGATTCATCTTTCTGCAATACTATAATTAAATCTAGTAAAAGATAAAGTCGTCACCATCCACCTCTTTAGGTGATGTTGTAATTGATTTTGACGATTCAAATTATAGCAAGACTCGTAACAAACATCGTGCAAAACAAAAATTGAAATTTTGTTTTCATATTTCTCTCTTTAACCTCTCTTGTGCAAGAACAGAACTATGCTAATAAATTAATTTAAGTAAAAAATATAAATATATAACAATTTAACTATTTCATTTTCATGTTACTATAAAAAAACATACAAGTATACTAATATATTCATTTAAATAAATTCAAACCTTTTTCAAAATATATTAACAATGAATCATTAAATATTAATATCCTTGATGTTGTTGCCACCTTATTCAATACAATCTTTTATTTTTCAAGTGAGACAATTCACAACTGACGCTTACAAGTGGTTTTCATTCATATAAGAAACTCATATATGAATTAACTTGCAAGTTCTTTGTGTTTATCACTATAATACTACTCAATATATTTAAACTAATTGTTTAAAAAGTTTTGGTTGTACCGATGCAAATAAACATCGTTGGAAAACTCATTAATGTCAAATCTCATTATGAAGAGAGAAATTCAATTGTTGTAGCGGTAAAATGTGATTTATGAGGATCTAATGCGGGTGTTGCAATTTAGATTATTAACTACTAATTTTGTGTTAAAAGCATTCCAAAATGGAACATTAGAATTTAAAGAGTTAGTGGGAAAAACTATGTCATTGATATGAACTAAAGGGGAATATTTGCACACTCAATTCTTAATCGCCAAAGAAAAGTCTTTGATCTCATATATGAGATTGATGATAAATTTTTTTTACTACAGTTGATATGTATGAAAATAACTTATGTCACTTGATCGTAGAACCAAGTCATTCTTATCATAGTGATCATAAATCGAATAGAGTTGTTAAAATGTGATGAGAGTTTCAATGGTTTAAGAAGATTGAGAACATACTGCATACAAAATTCAAGGAAGCTCAAAATTCAAGCATGAAGATCTTGGAGTTAATATTCTCCAAGAACTATCAGGAATTTAGGAAAGAAGGACGTGATTGGAGAAAAAAGACAATAACTATATTTTTAGTTATTGACACTCTCATTATAAGCAATATGTTTTCTACAACTTTCAATAATTGCAAAGAAGTTTTTTTTTTTTTTGCAATTAGAATTGCATTTATCACATTACCTGCATTCATTTTATTACGACGTGTTATAAGAATAAAGTTTTCATAACTAAAAGTTTACATTAAAATGGAAACATTAATCATAGATTATGCTTTTTTATTCATGTAATGATGTTTTTGTCATTGTTAAGATTATTTGCAAGTTTTGCATATTTGCTAACTGGAAAGTTGTTACACTTTATTAGTTGCAAAAAGTCGCTTACAAAATTGTAGATGTTGGTATTTATTTTAAGAACATTTTTGTTATCTGAAATCAATTGTGACAATGTTTTCCTTCATGTTAAAAATATTAATGTGAATGGTCATTTTAGTATATAGTGACAAATCTTCTCACTGGCATGGGTGAGTCACGGCCCACCCAAACCAAAAAAATAACTTTTAATAGGAATTTACAAATATAAAAATAAATTTAAATATTAAAACAAATGTAACAAACACGATATGAATATCTGTATATATGTTTTTTTTCCATTATCATTTAAAAAGTATAACAAACTATATGAGTGTATTTATACTTACTTTTCATTATTCCAATTATACTCTTAAACAACTTTTTCTATAATAAAGATTGATGTTCGTGTCATTAAAAAAAGAAACCAACGTTTATATTTTTACTTTTAATCAAAACCAAAATTTCATAAAAAAAATACCGTTCATAATTTTTAAATTGTAGCGCAGTAAAAAGAGCGGAAAGACGGGCATGGAGTATTGCATCTGAAAGTGAGAGTATTCCATCTGGGATTCGTAATATTTGTGTGGAAGGAAATTCTGAGGTTATTGTTAAAAGGGCATGATTTTCTTCACTAAATACTACTGTTAAAAGTTTGGGTGACCTGAATCCAAATGTTTTAGATGTTATGGATTACAGACAAGAGGTGGATCTTAAGACGTGCATGACCAGGTTTCAATCTTTGCTGGCTAGTCACCAATTTTCTGGAGCATCTAAGAAATCGAAGTTAAGCTATGAGTTATGTTAGTCCTCAGTTATGGGAATTATATCTGAAAGATACAAACAAATCAAAGAACATCAATTAACACATAAATATGAACTCAGTTTCAATCACAAATTCTACGAAAAAACTGTGAGATTCAATTCACCTGTGTACGATAATGTTCACAATAGAGCTTCAAAGAAATACGAATAATGCATGTTTGAAAAAGCAACCGTCACTGAATTATATGAGGATTGTACTTATAAGTTTCGTAGTCAACCAGTTCCATTGACGATAATGGAACTCCAGAAACGTGCGTCAAAATATTTTCGCATGAGTCCAAAAAGAACAATGAATATCGCTGAGGAATTATAAGCACATGGGTTTATTAGTTATTATAGTACAAAAATCGATTGATTTTCGTCACACACTAAGGAGCTCAGATCCATAGTTGCAGAACACAATGAATGAGAAATATGGATTTTATGCTGGAGCCTTGCTAGACAGTGCCAAAGGCCTTTGGCGAAATCTCAGGGCTTGTGATCACGGTGATCATTCACATCCTCTCATACACCTTATAAAGTTTTCTAACGGAGAATCCGACTGGCTAGGAAATCATCTTCCACCAAAAACATAAACTTTATGAGTTTAATTTTACACTATCAACAGTTAAAATCATTCAATTTGACACATGACATTATGTGTTAAAAATAGAGAAAATCAAATCAAATCAAATTAATTATAATAAATACCTTATTTCTGCATTTCTAATTTTACCCTTCTACCGTATCAATATGTTCTATTTCATCTATTTGCACGACAAAGAATGCTTTTTTCTTCTCTCATTTTTCCTTATATTTTCACTCTTGTCCTTTGTTCTTCCTCATCTATTTCTCTTTTCACTCTCTATTAACCCAGTAACTCTTCTTTTCAATTTGTTTTTCTTTTTATGATTAAATGCTAACACTGTTTAACATGCTAGTAAACTTGAAGTTGAGCTAGTAAAGAGAGAAACAAAGAATATTGCATAAACACTACAAGAAATTAGACATTTTTGTTGGTAATAACATGCATATAGCAAAAACAAATTTAAGTCATTGTAATAAGTTATTATATTTCTCATCAATATCATTATTGTTGCGAAAAATGACTTATCCTAACAACAATTATTGTTGTTGGAAATAATACAACAGTTTTATATGTATTTAGCAATGACTAATTTTAGTCGTTGTAATAAGTTATTATTGTTATCAATAATATTTTTATCGCTGCGAAAAATAACTTATCCCAACAACGATTATTCTCGCCGAGAACAATACAACTTTTTTATATGCATATAACAACAACTAATTTAAGTCATTGTAATAAGTTGTTATTTTTCTCAATAAAATTATTGTCGTTGCGAAAAACGACTTATTCCAACAGGAATCATTCTCGTTGAGAATAATACCACTTTTTGACATGCATTTAACAATAACTGATTTAAATTGTCGAAATATATTATTATTTTTCTCAACGATATATTTATCTCTGAGAACAATGATTTATAATAATGAATTAGCTTAGCTCTTAAAATAATTCCATGATCATTTTACGAATAACCGTTCTCCACTAATTTTATTTTTTCTACAAAGTCCACTGTTTATTTGGTGGGAAGTTTAGTAATTAGCAGCTACACACGTTTAATAACAAGTTAATGATAGTTTTATGTGTCAACATTTTTCAAGAGTTCATAATAAGAAATGGTGAGAGTAGTAGTATTTATGTATCAACATTTTTCTGCAGAAAAATGTGTTAACATATATTCTTGTCAGCCATTCACCAAAGAGCAATGGAGGGTCACACAACGACGACAAAGACTAGAGGGTGAGCTAGAAAAGTGTTACACTTTATTGGTTGCAAAAAGTCGCTTACAAAATTGTTGATGTTGCTATGTGTTTTAAGAATATTTTTGTTATCTGAAATCAATTGTGACAATGTTTTCCTCCATATAAAAATATATTAATGTGAGTGGTCATTTTAGTGTCCAGTGGCGGATCTTCTCATGGGCATGGGTGAGTCACGACCTACCGAAACCCAAAAAAATAGTTTTTAATAGGAATTTACAAATATTATAGTTTAAATATATATATATATATATATATATATATATAATGTGTTTTGCGCTTATATAATATATTTAAAGGTGCATTCGGGTGGTTAATGATTCTAATTTTTTAATGTTGGTTAATCCCTTCAAGCTGAATTTTTGCATTTTTTTTTGTCAAATTTTTTTTGCATCTTTATTCATTTGTTTTTAAATTAAATTTTTTTAATATGGAAATCACAAAAAATGTATTTAACCACTATGCTAAATGTCATGCTTTTTATTGCTATATACACATATTCTACATTTTGTGGGAATGAAACACAACTTCTTTTTTTGTTGATTTTTTTTTTAAATAAGTACAATCACTCTCTCTGTTTTTTTTAAATGTTGAATCCTTTTCTTCTTAGTATACATAACATAATATACCTTCTATTATTTATTTTTTATAAAATAAATCTATTATATGTTAAAATATCCTTTAACAATATTGTTTTTTTGAAGAAGCTAAAATAGCCCACCCAAATTGACACCAGAGAGAATCGAACCTGAGACCTCGAGGAGGAGCACACTCCCAGATCCCAAGCCAATACCACCATGCCAACCCAAATGGGTTTCCTTTAACAATATTGTATCATACAAATATTTAATTTTATAAATATTATACTTTTTATTCAATTATAATTTATTTACATGATTATAAATATATACCTTTTTATGTGGTGAATTGTTCTATGTTTGTTATTGATTTCAAGTTACGCGTAATACATAAATAATTACTTTAAGGCATATATTTAATTTTATTTAATCAAATTTATGTTTAATTGCTATAATTTTTTTATAGATTTTTTCATTCGCTGTAAAAAAGCTTTGTGTTTAATGTTTATTACAACTTAAAATTTTAGATTTATGTAATATAGTTTAAATTTATTTTAGTGGTCCACCTATTTTTTTCTTCTGGTTCCGCCACTATGAGTGTCAATGTTGCAGTCATTAGTTAATCACAAATAAATCATAAATCAAACTTAATGATTGCGAAATTTTGTGTTAGGGGACTACTACGTATCTTGAATAAGAAGAAGATGATAAAGACGAACGTGACAATGGTTGAAGAAATAATTTCAAAGCGTGTGTGAACACACTAAACTTTAGGTTTAGCTCGCCCCCACCAATTTATGTCTATCAGATGCAAATGGAGATTCTGCAAATCCCCTTCATGATACATTGGAATCCTTGGTATGAATTACACAATTATATCAAACATGTCAATCAACGAAATTTTATAGAATAAAGTTCCATTGATTATTTTCGTGTATTGGAGAAAAGAAGATATGACTTAGAAATATAAACTCATGTCACTTGTTGAATGAAAATAAACTCTTGAAAGAGGTTATGCAATGTTATTTCTATATATATATATATATATATATATACGGGAAATGTTAACTTGTGCCTCAAGGGCACAAGTTAAGAAGGCAAATGTAGAAAGTTTTTCTTGGAACTTGTGCATTCAATGTCTTAAAAATTA
>Ga0315915_1002824_pt1 | contig 22020 bp, 6 predicted proteins | sample MpolbnodulesMG_FD_207738 | JGI IMG/M metagenome (GOLD analysis project Ga0315915, IMG submission 207738) | Medicago polymorpha root nodule microbial communities from Los Angeles, California, United States - branched nodules | ecosystem: Host-associated > Plants > Roots > Nodule | place: USA... | reverse complement strand
AGCAAACTGCTCGCAAATCCACCGGCGGCAAAGCACCAAGGAAGCAGCTTGCCACCAAAGCTGCCCGGAAATCTGCTCCGGCAACCGGAGGAGTCAAGAAGCCACACAGATTCCGTCCCGGAACTGTCGCACTTCGTGAGATCCGCAAGTACCAGAAGAGCACTGAACTTCTCATAAGGAAGCTTCCATTCCAGAGACTTGTTCGTGAAATCGCTCAAGATTTCAAAACAGATCTCCGATTCCAAAGCAGCGCTGTTTCTGCTCTTCAAGAAGCCGCTGAAGCTTATCTTGTTGGTTTGTTTGAGGATACTAACCTCTGCGCCATTCATGCTAAGAGAGTTACCATCATGCCTAAGGATATTCAACTCGCTCGCAGAATCAGAGGCGAGAGGGCTTAGATTCGGTTACAATAGTCCAAATTTAATTTGTGTAGTTTGTTGATCTTAGTTAGGGTTTGGTTTGATTTCTCTGATAAAAAAAAAATTAGGGTTCAGATTATGTTGTCTTTATATTATGTTGTGAAGGTTAACCAATGGTTATCTTGTAACAAATCTCTGTTCTACTGTTTCTTAATTAAATGAATTGAATATCATTTTCCTAAGTTCTTTGTTAATAATTGTCAATTTTATTTGGAACTAAATATCACATTCAAATTTTGTTCATAAAATAATGCATGCAAGAGAATATATCTAAAAGAAAAGAAAAAGAACTGGTTTATCATATAACAAACAAAATCTCCAACTGATCTCTAATTGAACATATGTTATGTGATGGAGTCATTGGATGACATAGTCTTCTTTGCAGATGAAAGTGCCTTATATTCTTCCCGATTAATCTTTTGTAGCTTGCTGCACCAATTTGTGGAGAACCATCCCACTGTTGAAGCCAAAGACTAACATGCATAGGTTACTTGCTAGATTGCCTCCTATCATACCATGTGTTTTAATAAGTCAAGGTAATATTTCCTTTGACAAAGGGTTATACCTTTATTTGATTGGGCCGCTTCAATACATGAAATGAATTTCAGTGCTCCAATGTCTTTAATTCCAAAAGACATATGTTGAATACCTTTCATATGTTGAAATTCTAACGGATCATTTCCTATGAAGAAGATATCATTGTCCACTTAAATGGCCAAAGCAGTGAATAATGGATCCTTGTGCTTGATAAACAATGAGTGATCTGAAAAATGCTTGATTAAAACCATCATTTAAACTTAAGAGAGTTGAAATAAGCTTCTCATGTCATTGCCAGCTTGCTTACTTGAGGCAATCTAAGGATTTTGACAGGTTACAAACTTGATTAGGACTTGAGGATGTTACACTAGATTGAAGCCTTATAGTTATATATACATCTCACATGGAGGAAAGCATTGTCCATGTCCAAATGATGTAGGTACTATCTGTGAACGGATGCCAATGCTAGGAGAATTTTAATTGTGGTTATTTTGACTGGACCGTAGGTGTCAAAGTAGTCCAATCCTTCCATTTGATTATACCCTTTTGTAACCTATCTTGCATCATATCTATCCACAGTTCCGTAGTGCTTTCTCTTTATCTTGAAAACCCATCTACTTCCTATAGGAGTGACTCCTAATGGAAAATCAACCAGCCTCCAAGTTTTATTGGATTGAAGTGTTTCCAATTCTAGTGTCAAGACTTTCTTCCAACAATCATTTTCGCTAGCTTCAACATAACACTTTGGTTTAGATTCAGCAGATATATACAGACTAAAATCCTATTGCTACGATTATATGGCTGCTATATCTTCTAAGATTCATCACATTCCTTTGAGGTGAACTAGTGGTATCCTCATTGTGCAGGTGTAGATTTTCTTCTTGTTTGACAGACTAATGTACATCAGTGGCTATGTCAGGATCAATTAAATGTGTTGAGTTACTTTGTTCAGCAGTAGCAGGATCAATCAAATATGTTGAATTTCTTGGTTCAGCTAGCATGGTCAATTATATTTGTTGGGTTACTTGATTCAGCAAGGACAGGATCAAAGATAGATGGTGGCACAGAATCACTTTGTTGACTGTAACTTGGGCTACAATTTCTTACCTCAGTGCATTCCAAAGAATAGATTAATATGCATTAGGATTTGGCTTATAAGGAAACACGAATTCCTCATAATGTACGTTTCCTGAAACATAGAATTCTTTCTCATTGATGTCATATAAGAGGAGTCCTTTTGTTCCTGGTTTGTAACCAATAAAAATGGAATTTATAGCTGTACAATCAAATTTAAGCCGATGATAAACAAGAGTGAATCCATAACTTAGACAACCAAAAACTCTAAGATTATTCAAGTCAGGCAAAGATTAATGCGAACATTCATAAGGTGATTTATTGTTTAGAAGAGGAGTTCATCCTGTTGATAAGACGAACATCATGATTCCAAAAACTTTTACGAATATTAGATTGAAAAATAAGAGCACACTACGCCTAAAATATGTTGATGTTTCCTCTTAACTCCCCCTTTTGTTAAGTTGCAGAATATATTAGGTTAAAGATCCTAATTGTTGTGGATTAGCAAAAAATAATTGTTTCCAAGTTAGGTCTGTCCATTACAAATCAATATCTGCACATATTCGAACATGCCTTTGTAAAGGAGAAGACTCAATCTGTTACTACTTAATTTTGGTTCAACCAAGACTAAGGACCTAATCGTTAACCTCGCAATCTAAGATTTACAAAAATATGCCTCTTTGAAACATTAATGATTATGATGGTGATGTGCATTATGTAAATTATTGTTATTAGAATTTTATACTCCCTCCATCTCATATTAGATGACATATTTGACTCTGACACATATAACAATGCATATTTTTTTTTCTTTCATATCTTTAATTATTTATTTGAAAAAATTATGAAAATTTAATATTTTGAAAATATTGATAGAGACAAATCCAACATCTTATATGATATTATTTATCTTTGTATATTAGTAGAAAAATATAGCAAAAATATATGATGTCGAAATTGCATATTGTCAAACTGGTCATGTAATATGGGACGAAGGGAGTACATAATACAAAATGATAGACATTTCATAGACAAAAAAGTTTGACACTAAAATTGAAAGGGGCCGCGCGAACGCAGGCCCCCACTGCAACAAATTATGATGTAGGCTCCACCACTTGGGTAGACCTTAGGCTAGCACCCCTCCAAAGTGCAATGGAGGTCACTTGCCTAGGCCATGGGCCTTCTTGATCACCCATTGACCCCATCCAGGTAAGTGATTAGCAATGTATCACAAACTTGATTTTATACCTCATGCCTCTGTGCCATTCACTCTAAATTATCCGATGTGGGACATAGTTAACATGTATCATCAGTTTATAAATAGTTAGTTGATATTCATCTTAAACATATAAGTGATGTTTCAATGTTTGTTTCATCTGGTTCAGATTCAGTTTTGATGGTGAGGAAATTGCTCTCTCCGAAAATTGTAGGACAAAGTTATTAGCCGAACCTTGTAAACACTGTGTGTTTGTTTGATCTGTCTTATCTCTCTTTTTTATCTGTCATAAGTTCGGAATCTAGTTGATGTCATTTTTGCTATTTTCCCCTGATTTATACTGTTTGCTGCAGTCTTGTGGTTTGGGTATTATAGTCCATCAGTACTTAATTGTGTGCAAATTAACTCTTTTTTCTCAACTATGCATTGAGTCATTGACTATTGAATATGCTGCGAAGTATGAAAATTAACTTTTTTATACATACCTCTTCATTTAGTCATGGGATATTTATTTAGGACTCTCTAGTTTAATGTTTTTTTTAAAATTTTTATCAGAGCACTAAAATGATATAAAAAAAAGTCAGGAGATGCTTGAACCGAATACAAAAGGATTACAAAGAGGAAGGCATGGAAAAAGGCAATCCAGTACTATCTCTAAAAAGCAAAACTTCTAAAAATAAAGGGGGATCATTCCACGGAACATTATCATCTTTGTTGAATGCGCTAACAAGCTGTAAAGAGTCAGTTTCGATCCAGATATTACAAAAAACCCAAGTCCACCGCCTTTTCAATTGCGTACATAGCTGCTGAGATTCTGCACAAAACCCCCCATGAAATCACATTGAGAGTTTCGGAACACGCCCCCTATTGACCCGCAAGACGGAGAGCCATAGCAAGAGCCATCAATATTAACCTTGGTCCACCCAAAAGCTTGGGGATGCCAGCACACAGCCAAAACAGAAACAGTGATAGTTTCAGATGGAACAATGCAGACAAGTGAATGTACATTACATAAAATTGCTCAACGCTTGATAACTACAATGTAGTACACAACAAATGTGTAACTCCAAATATGGATAAAATGCAGAACCAAAACTGAGATCCAATTAGACTCTTCAAGCATCTCAAAAATTCCAAAGTTCTTCACCATATGAGCATTAAAGGGAACACAAAAAACATAACATGTTTTGTTTCCCTTCTATAGACATACAACTTGAGTTCATTTGCCAATTGAACCTGATTTAATAGAAACAACAAAATATGGCTTTAATCCCGACACAAGTTGAACACTAATACACCGCAGAAACAAACGAGCACTTACTGACGGAGTTAGAATCCCTTTGTCTCGATTGAACTTATCTCTTAATCTATAAAAATAAAAATGTGAAACATATTATCCTTTTAAGCATCATCTGCACATCCCCTCCAAACAAAAGTATCATCTGCACATCTTAAAAAAAGGATCATATACACACACAATTGCATACATTTTTTAAATGTGTTAATCAATTCAAAGTAAAATTTGCAATATTCAACAAGTATCTCAGAGAAATGATATTCAACAACTATCGAATATGCAGTAAAAATCAACTTTTTTTATAGCTCTTCATATATAAAATTACTTATGAGACAATACTTATTAGACGATACATATTAGGGCTACTTATTAGACGAGAAAGCCATTTTACCTTTTTATAATACCTACCAACACATATATGAAATTACTCTGATCCAACACCAGTGCCACACCATTATCTTTAAATATGACATGTGAAAAACAAAATAGTTAAAGTTGCATTGTAGAAAATTCATTCATGGTTGCTTTGTTATGTATTCCATTATGCTATGATTGCTGCTGCTGCTGTTGAAGATTAATAAGGTCCATTTTTATTCTCTATAGGACTAAATGAATCACTTGCTCAATCATCTTCCATCCTATAAAACTGAGATTTGGTTTGTCAAGAACGTAATGTCGTCTATCTTGGTGGAATAGGCCTGTGGAAGTGAACTTATGAAGTTTGGGGCCTTGGAGTGTGTTTCTCTCAAGGTTTCAAGTTCAAATCCTCGTGAGCTACGGAGCTTGATCTAGCTTTATATGGGAATGATCTCCCCGGATTCGTAAGTCTATGGGTCAAATACCGGGTTTCAAAAAAAAAAGAAGAGCATTTGCATTCTTAGCTCAGTCACTCAATTCTAAACCATAGCCACCTTCCCAAAAAACATACTTCCCTAAATTGATGTTGAAACATGGGCTAGTTCTTGTTGCACGAGACTATAATTCAAGCAGCCACAAAAGAATCAATGATAGATAGATTGTGCTACAAACAAGTGAAGTCTAAACAAATGTAGTACACAACAAACGTGACTTTAATCATGGGTAAAATACAGAACCAAAACTGAGGTCCAAAGTTCCTATCCATGAATATGAGCAATTGGGCATTAAAGGGAAAACAAACTATCCTTTATTTTTTGGTAGATAAACAAACTATATCTTTAATCCTAACGCACGTTGATCACTAATACATCACATAAACAAAGAAGTGCTTATACACTGTACAAGAATCAATTTATCTCAATCCAATTGATCTTATCATCTTAATCTATAAAAATCTGACACATTATTCTGTATTCCTTTAAGTATCTTCTGAACACAATTAAATAAATTGTTAAGGCTTAAACATGTGTTAAGTCCTTGCAAATAGGGCTCACTTAAATTTTTGTCTATGTACTTACTAATCCTTCCAAATTTCCTTACAATTACTAATCATTTGGTCCTAATCCAATTAGGTACTAATCATGTGCCACACGATGACATAAATAATCAAATAGAATTAGGACCAAAACTCAAATGTCCCTTGTTTTCAAGGACTAAACATATATTTAAGCCAATTGTTAAAATGTGATATCAGTTCAAATTAAAATCTGCAATATTCAACAATATATCAGAAAAAAGGTATTCAATTCACATGCAAAGTTTCAAACATAATCAAGATTTACCAAATCAACGCTATGCATAGTTATAACTTATAACATTAAGAAATTGCAGATCAGAGAATTGTAACAAGATAACAATAAGTTAACCTTCATAACAGAATATAAAAGCAACATGACAATCATAAACCTAACCCTAATTTTTTTGACAGAGAAATTAAACCTAACATTAACTAAGAAGCACAACTAGCATCAGTAGAACTTGGGTCATGATAACTAAATCTAAGCCCTCTCGCCTCTGATTCTGCGAGCGAGTTGAATATCCTTAGGCATGATGGTAACTCTCTTGGCATGAATGGCGCAGAGATTAGTATCCTCAAACAAACCAACAAGATAAGCTTCAGCAGCTTCTTGAAGAGCAGAAACAGCGCTGCTTTGGAATCGGAGATCTGTTTTGAAATCTTGAGCGATTTCACGAACAAGTCTCTGGAATGGAAGCTTCCTTATCAGAAGTTCAGTGCTCTTCTGGTACTTGCGGATCTCACGAAGTGCGACAGTTCCAGGACGGAATCTGTGTGGTTTCTTGACTCCTCCGGTTGCCGGAGCAGATTTGCGAGCAGCTTTGGTGGCAAGCTGCTTCCTTGGTGCTTTGCCGCCGGTGGATTTGCGAGCAGTTTGCTTGGTACGAGCCATTGGCGAATTGAAGAATTGAAATTAGGGTTTGATTCTTTGTGTTGATTTCAATTTGAGATTTGAGTTGAGAGAGAAATGTGTTTGGTGTGATTTATAAGGGAAAGTTGAAATTTTGGGAGGTGAAAAAACCGGGAATTGTGAATTTTTGGGATGATGAAAAGGGAAGATCTTGACCGTAGATGAGAGGGTTTATCGACGGCTGTTATTCTCTGGAACGAATGGCACGCGGATAGCCAATTCCAAAAGCGTATACGAACCGTTGATTGAAGAGTTTATCGACGGCTGTTCTTCTCATTAAGGAAGGCACGGGGATCGTACAGAACTTAAATATGATAAGTAATTCATTTTAATTTTAAGAGAAATGATATTTGTACAATCATTTTTTAACAACTTTTAGACAACTTTCTCTCTCATATTCATGTTATATTCTTACTCTCTCTTTCTTTTTCTCTCTCCATTGTTTTTTACCAATGAAAAGAGAGAAAAATGGAGTTGTCATGAAAGTTGTTAACAAATGTTGTTCAAATGTTTTTTTTTTCGTGGTCAGGTTTGAATTCTGCATATATTATGCATCGTCTCTACCCAACTGAGTTGAACTCACAATGACTAATTATGTTTTTTAATAATTCATTTTAATTGTAATATAATGTACCTCTAAACTATTTGAGAATTTTTAAATAGGTAATTAAACTATAAAATTGTTATATCAAATATTAATCACACATAAATATAAGGCAAGCGAGCCGCATGGTAAACCTTTTTGGATGGGTGGATTGTTGAAAGAAAAAAAAATTTAAGGAAGGATTGTTGAAAATTGAACCTTAACCATATGGATGAAATGGGATCAGGTTTCTCAGTTGTAAAGCATCAACATAGTTTTGCATTGTAATAAATGGGCTCAGATTTCTTCTCAATTTCACATAAGAAAATAATTCTAACCATTTATTTTGATCAGACGGTTGCCATTTGTTATTGTAGGACGTGGTACAAGAACAAATCTTATTCTAATGAAATGGATTCGGCCTAAGGCATTTTTTAAGACATTTTGAACAAAATTAATGTGTATGCTGAAAATAGTTATTTTGATTAGTTTTTTTTTTAAGAAAAATAAATTAAATTCTTTATAATTTAAATATCAATGATAATTAAATTTAAATCTTATTTTGAAGGGTAAATTTAAATATTTTGTTATTAATTTTATAATTTAGAATATAAAATTCACTTTTAACTAACCATATTTTATCAACTTTAATAATTTTTAACGTATTTTAATTTTATTTTGTATTGTTTCATAATTTATAATAGGCTTGAAAACTAGATGTTAATGAAATTATGATTGTATTAAAATATCAATGAGAAAAATTACTAAATATAAAGCAGCACAAAATAAAATTTTACTGTAAAATATTAAAATTTCAATAGAGAAAAACATGCATTCAAATTTTTATTATATTCAAATGGTTTCACAATACTATTTTTCTTCGGAATATGCTATAATATTTTTTTGTTAGATTATTAGAAATGAAAAAATTATTAAGGGAGGAAAGTGTGGATTTTAACACAAGAGGGGAAAAAAGTGTAATTCAAGCTTCTTTCAAATTAGTGGAGTGAAATGTTTTCTAATATATTTTCATAAGATGGAAGGGGTGTGTGTATTTTAACATAGGAGGAAAGAAAAGTGTAATTCAAGCATCTTTTAGCAGAGGGAAGTGTAATTTACTCAAATATTGGCCATATCATATTTTGATAAAAAAAATATAGTCATATCACATAATAATAAATTAATGCTAAAATCATAGGGTTATGTCTGGTTGACACCTTTTGTCTAGTACCACTCTTGTACACTTGCTCATGTGGATGGCAGCTCTGAAAATTTGTCAAAAACAAGGTGTAAAATTGAGATTTCACAAGCCCTTTTTTCTCACCCCCTACAACCCCCTCTACCTCCACTGTCAATCTCCTTGCCTGACCTTGCCGCTGTCGCACTCTCTCTTTCATCCTCCTCTACTCTCTTCTCTCTTTGAACACAGATCGTGCACCACTCTCTTTTTCACCTCACCACCACCATCATTGTTGTTGTTCGTCCACCACCACCATATAATTTGGTTCGTTTTTCTGCAGATGTACGTTTTTTCCAGAGTTGTTGTGTTTTTTTTTCTTTCTTTTCTTTCTCCAACTTGCATTTTTCAGATAAAATTTGGGTTGTCATATATAGGAGTTGGCCGACGTGAGGTCATCGTTGTACTAAACTATATCCAAGTAATAAAAATGTGTGTGTGTGTGTGTGGGGGGGGGGCGGGGGTGAGGCAATTGGTTTGGTTTGCAAATCAAAATAAATAAAAGATTAATTATAAAACTAGTAATCAATTTATAGTAATCATCTGTTCATCACGAATTGGTAATATGTACCTACATCGTTTAATTGTTCCTCTAGTTTACGATAATTAACACAGTAGCCTATATCAATCCCTTGACTCGAAACCCTATTTTATAATTACAATCCTTTAATCCCTTAGGTGAACCCATAATTACCCGTTAATTAGAAATCACAATTTAACAACGTTCTATCCCTAAATTGCCCGTTAAGTTGAACAGTATAATTATGTCTAAGTCATAAGTTGTGGTTAACAGTCATATGGTCTGTAAGATCAAATTATATTTGGTCAGAATCATAAAATCATTAAGCAACAAATCATACTGAATAAACTAGAATTGTAATTATAACTGATGTAGAGTTTACAGATTACATGACCAAAAAGCTAGAACAAAATCATCTGAGATCTAACCAATTGAAACTTAGCTACTCATGGTTAATGCACGAATAACTGGATTAAAAGAAAACATCACGTGAATTTGGGATTGACTATGAGTTGGATGGCAAGCCACCACGAAATCTACAATCATGGACTCCAAATGTGTCTTCAATCTCCCAAAAATTAGAACCCTTGGCCTAGAAACACATCTGGCTTTTATAGAATTAGTTTCTATAACGTAAAAATCGTGCCCCGATTTTTAGAAATCGTGCCCCGATTTTTAGAAATCGTGCCCCGATTTTTGTCGAATTAAAAGGCTCAAAATCGTGGTCGATTTTGGTTTTCCGGGTCTCTTTGTTTTTTGTGCTTTTCTGCTTCCAGCTGTCCAAAACTGCTAAACACTAAACTTAAAAACATAAAAATTAACTGAAAAACACCATATGACAACATGTCATCACCTATTCAGATTCTAAAATCCGAAATATTTTAACGGGTTTCAGAGTTTTTTATGTGGTGTTTATGTCGTTTGGATTATATAATCCGAATTGCATAGGAGCACGAGAAACTTATAAGATGTGAAGAGAAGGAGACACTGTGAAAAGAAGGAGGCTTTAAACTATTTAGGCATATGTACATATAAATAAATAAAAAAAGTTAAAAGATCAATTTTATTATTATTTATATTCTTCAAAAAAAATTATTATTTATTGAAATGATTTAAATTTGGAGTTGTGCTCATGCAAGAACTATTCTGGTGTGCAATCCGCTAAAATCCGTAACTTTAATTCTTGTCTAATATCATGAAGCTTTAACTTTTACAATTTGTTCATACTAATTTGCTAATTTTTTTCATTTCAAAATATCAAATAAGAAAATTAATTCAGCTATATAAGTTTTTTTTTTTTAAAAAACTACTCCATTAACATCCATGCTTAAAATAGAAGAGATCGCAGATACATTTAAACAAAAATGAACAAGATAAAAAAAAGGTTAATAGGTCTTTACCTCCCTGTAATATAGGTCATTTCCGGTTTTCCCCCCTGTAAAATATTTTTTTTGATTCACCCCCCTGTAAAATATTTTTGTTTTGATTTACCCCCCTAATAGGCCAAACAAAAACCAATTTTTTTTTCTTCAAGAATTTTTCGTTTTTGTTTGGCCTATTAGGGGGGTAAATTAAAACAAAAATATTTTACAGGGGGGTAAATCAAAAAAAATATTTTACAGGAGGGAAAACTAGAAATGACTTATATTACAGGGGAGTAAATACCTATTAACCCTAAAAAAAAATAGCAAATTGGTTGATCTCACCCAATTCCCTTACAACATTACATCCATTCCATAAGGAGCACACACAATCAAAGATACTCATATTTCATGCATTTTAAAAGATATATATAAATATTGAAAAAGAACAAGAATTATGTTTTTACCAAATTATCCATATTAATCGTTGATGTATATCGAAATTAAACACTTGAGATAAAGTGTAGAAAAATGATTTAAGAGAGCGAATTAACGTCAAGATATCATAATGTATTATACTATTGAACATGTTTGATAAGTAAAATGGTTTAAAATTTCCTATAAGGTGTTTGGTAGAGTCTACACTCTAAGTTATTTTGCTTCTTGTTTTCAATATTACCATGATGCCTTTTGACTTATGTTTTGTTGAGTACTACATATGATATTCAGGTTGGTTATCCGAAAAGGTGTAAAAAAAATATTGAAAAGCAAATGAGGTAAGAGGTTGAAATATTGCCGACACATTTCACCAATTCATAGTTTCCGATTGAGAAATATTTTAGCTAATGATGTCACACCTTCTTTGGAGAGCATATAAAACCTTGAGTTGTGTTACTTTTGAGAGGTCAAAATTATCTAATTGTGATCAAAATGTCAAACAATAGACTTAAGATAATAAAAATAAATAAAGTCATATACGTGTCACGATGTTATTTGTATCTGTAACAAATTGTGATATTCAGGTTTTTTTCCTAGTTTGTGTGTGATGTGTCTGCATGGATTGTTTTGCAGTTCCTCGATACATGAATATCCACGTACAATAATGTTGAATTTGGTTTCAATTGAGTTAATGCACAATCACAATACATAATTATTCATATATAAGACTAATGTTTGATTAATGATTCCACAACTATTCCATCCATGATAATAGTTTTCGGTTCACAAATGTTATTACATAGACAACCAAACCAAATGAAATACTCTAGTACATTATTTTATATTATATTATGTTTTTTCCATCCATGAAATCACAATAAAATATTTTTGAATATTTTATACTCTAGTACATTCCACAATTAATAATTTTTTATCGAAACATGAATTATATATTTTTTGCGGTTAAAAATTCATATTTAATTCATCATTTGTTGAATAATTCTATTTTTTTTTTTAGAAATTTTTGCAATATTCTAAACATTCCTGCATAATTTCATTAAAAAATACAAATGATACACATGATTTGAATTAAAAATAGGAATCAAAAATGGAGATTGAAAAATTGATAGGGATTAAAAGTGGTAGGAAAATTTTAGAAGGACTAAAACGAAAAATTGATATATTTGTAGGGACCAAAAACATATTTAACCCAATTTAAAAATGTATAGTAATTTAAATTCTCTAAATTTTGATACAGTATTGAATGGTAATTAAATTCATCTCATGATCTATTAAAAATTAGCTTCTTTTGTCTCTATCTTTCCTACCACACAACTATAACACCCCTAGATTGCGTGAGAATCTTAGTTCTTCATTTTAATAATGTTATAATATTGTCTTTGACTCTAAATTGCTACCAAAAAGTTTGCTCTATGGGATGTTACATAGGAGGAAAGACTGTGTTGGCGTCTGAGAATTGTGAATGAAAAAGATGTGATTAAGATTAACCCTACAATGAAGACAACATTGATCGATTGGGAGCAGGTGGAGACTGCTTAATGCTTGAGAGAATTATCAATGATGCAGAGTTTGGTTGGTAATAACAATGTATTGGGAAGCATGCAAATAAAAAGAAAATGACAAAGTTGATGACACCATTGATGAGAAAACAAGCAACTCAGAATTTCTTTTTAAATCTTTATTCACCAAATCTTTGAATATTAAGGTTGGCCATAAAAATCTATACCAGAAAGTAGAGTGACTAATTCTGAGGTCTTAAACTAAGATGATTAACAAATGATAATCAAGTGGTGCAATTATTAATGTTGCTTGCAGGTTTATTCATTTAATTAAAATTGTAGAACCTGATGCAGAAGAACCTATGCGGAAGGTACGTATGGCTTGGTAATCTATCATTTTAATTATGAAAAGCAAGGTTTTAAATTGGGGTGACAATTATGGTCACACACGGTCGATCTATGATATGAAAGAAAGTCATTATTGATTTGGATAGACCGAGAAAGTTATCTGGATTGGAGCACTCTGACGTCTAAGTTAGTAAGTTAGCAAAGAGTGTGAGGCTTAAGAGTGGAGAAATTGTGTACCTTGCATTGTCGTTAGAAGGATTATTTATACATTGTCGTTAGAAGGATTATTTATACAATCCTAGGAAGGAGCTGTTTCAGGCGTAAAGGGAGGAACGCTACAAAAGGCGCCCTTCAATGGTGTGTTGTGGTGGTCGGTGGAGGGCATTGAACTTGTTGAGGCGTTACATATTTCAGGAATCTTATGCCAGGTGGATTGGTCTTCGGGTTGAGTGTGCTTCAGAAGAGGGTTGTGACTTGTGAGGTCGCAAGAGATTGGGCCTTGGACTAGCTCAAAACCGTTATAAAATATGGCAAATATAGTTGATGATCGTGATCGTTACGACAACGGTCTTGATGTTTTAATTTAGATCGTAGTCGTAAACTTTTATTTAAAATTTAACGAAAAACAAATTGAAAATAATTGAACAACCAGCATTATTTCAGAGTTAGAAATTTATTTAGTTTTCCTTTTCATAATTAAATTCTGCGTCACACCCTGCAACATCCTACGTACGTTTGTTCATGGGCATGCAGTTCTGTTTTTGCTACTCTCATAATCATGCATGTCTCGATTGCATCGAAAATCTTCAAATAATGTTGAGGAAAACATTATTGGTCAAAGTCACAATATATTAATTAACTATAATGAAATTCAAACTAGTACTTTAAGCCTTTCAAACCATATATGCTAGCACACACTTCAACAATTTCAATGAACTTACCTTTATGCTTAATTAAACGACACACACACTACCTAATCCAGTAATACTAAATTTCATAGTAATATTTTTGTGACAAAAAAAAATTCTCTCCTTGCTGAAAAATGCCAAAATAGTCTCTAACTAGCTAGGTTGCTTCTTTGACACTTCTTCCTCAAATGTCAGCTCATACGTGTTAATTTCTTGAAGAAAAAAATAATAGCAAAAATGATGGCATACTTTGATTTTACATATCACACTACACCTATAAAATCCCACATAATATTGGAACCTATGCTAAGTTTCCTATAACCTATAGTTTTGTCTTGGAACATTAATTCATTGTGCAATAATATTATGGGTAGGTCACCATGTTGTGATGAGATTGGTGTAAAGAAAGGGCCATGGACACAAGAAGAAGATGAGAAGCTGATTGATTACATCAACAAACATGGCCATGGAAATTGGGGAACACTTTCAAAGCGTGCTGGTTTGAATAGGTGTGGGAAGAGTTGTAGGTTAAGGTGGACAAATTATTTGAGGCCTGATATCAAGAGAGGGAAATTCACTGATGAAGAGGAAAGAGTTATCATCAACCTTCATTCAGTACTTGGAAACAAGTATATTTCTTAACTTGTTTTTTCTTATGTAGAAAAATTTGAAATAACGACGGAATTTCAGAGACGAAAAAAATAAATCCATCTATAATTCCATCACTAAGTGTTAGAGACGCCAACTTTCGATGACCAATTTCTTCCTACATTTGATTTTCGTCAATATTTCAACTATTTTTAGTAGCTTTATTTATTCAAGAGCTATAAATAATGTGATTTTTTTTTTATTTGTCTTGTAGGTGGTCGAAGATTGCAGCTCATCTACCAGGACGAACAGATAATGAGATAAAGAATTATTGGAACACAAACATAAGGAAAAAGCTTCTCAAGATGGGAATTGATCCTGAAACTCACAAGCCAAGAACTGATTACAATCACCTCATGAGTCTTTCAAACTTACTTGGCATGTCAAATATAGGCAACACTTTTAGCAACAACCCTCTTGGTTTACAACCAGATATTACCCACCTAGCCAAAATGCAATTGTTGCAAAATATGTTGCAAATTATGAACACCAATAATTCATTTGGTAACTTGGGGAATTACCCTTATAACCCCTTAGGGAATATTAACCCTAGCTTTAATCCATTCAATTTGTTTTTTAATGGAACAAACACAATTCAAACTAATGAGCCATTAGGTTTGAGTGGTGGTGAAGAATATGCTATGAACCCTAGTTTATACTCTTATGGACAAAGTGAGTCTTCAAAGCAGGATATTTCAAAAGGTGGATCAAGTTTACAAGATCTTGATTATAGCAAAATGAGAAGCATTTCATGCGAAAATCAACAAGAAAATCTACTTCCTGCTTTGGTTGCTTCCTCTCCTAGAACTGGAATTTTCAATCAAATGGAAAATGATTGTAACAAAGCTCAAATGTCCATTGATCACTCACCTTCAAATGCAATCTTTGATGATTGGGAGAAGTTCCTTGACGATGAATCAAGTGGTGGCTCCTACTGGAAAGAGCTTTTAGAGTAAGCAATCACTGATTTATTAGTATTATTTTTCCAAAATTTCTTTACTATAATTTAATTATTTGATATAATTTTTAACATTGAACTTTTATATTTTGCAAAATGCAACCAGTATGGTTGCGACATAAATTGTGGTTGTGATGCTATTGAGGATATCTCAATACATTTTATATCGCAGCTGTGTGTGTGCGCTCGCGTGCGCGCATAAAGAGAAAAACTTACAATGTCTTCCCTTAAATCTTGCTTTATTTTAATTTATTCCTTTTTATTTTGCAGCTTGACATCCACTTCTGCGTCACAAATTTCGTGGTAGAGGAATAATTGATTATCTTTGAGAATAATCACATCAACACATACTCAACGAAGTTCGTATAGTTTGATTCATTAATTCATATTATGGCTTTTATGATATTATTATTTAGATTCATTTGTAAGTTTATACATGGGATGTAATAATTATATATTGTACGTTTCTGTTGTACAAAACAAAAACATACACATGCATATTATATATGTAGTTTTATGTTCTTTACATATATAGTTATAGAGACTTTGTACTTCACTGGAATTTGTTCTATTCGTATCAAATACATTTTTGTAATTACAATTCAATATTCTAAATATTTATTTCAATATCTCTTTTTTTTTTTTTGAAAGGATTTCAATATCTCTTTTGATACTCGAAGTACGTACTATAGATTATTTTACGTAAATTTCTTTGCCGTGTTAAAATGTGACAAATCTAAAATCGTTAATGAATCCATATAGTTAAGCATTTGACTTTATGCTATAATAACGTAAAAGTCAACCTTGTCGCAACGATTTCTCGCCGGCTAAAGAAATTTTACATTATACAACTATCACATCAAATGATGAATTAATATTTATATAAGCTGAAATTAGAAGCTAGCTAATCCGTTAAGAACTTAAAATAATTTTTCATTGGAATTGATATATGTGTCCAGATTCCGGGACCTCACGTTAGGTTAGATTGTTTACGTTTGGAACAAGTTAAAAAAAAAGGGGGCTAAAGATCGACAAGATGCAAAAGGCCATAGCTAATGCAACTACCCCGTTTGTTTTCAAGTTCGATAACGAATCTGCCTCATTGAGATATTGGTTTAGGTAGGAGAGATGATGCAATTGATTGTGATTAATCAAAGGACACAACACAAGTTATCCTCCCTTTGGAAAGCTAATTTAGTTTCTAGAACAATAGTAACTTTATACAATATGGGCATGTTTGTTTGGATAAACAACTTATTCACAACTTATATAGCACAATCGCTTATAATGATAATCCCTTATGTATAAGCTTCGATAAGCTAACTTTGTAGCAAATGATGAAATAAAGGTAAATTTTTTGCATATGTTGTGAGATGTTTTTATAAACTATATCGGATTTTTTTTGAAATAAGCCAAAAAAAACTTATGAAAATTGTCTTAAGCTATGTTCATAAATTCTTTCAAACAGTCACACAAAACTTATGACATAGATAAGCTTAAATAGGTCAATTCAAACAAACTCCTTGTTCAGCTAAATGATTTAATATAGATTTTGAACATAATTCTTTTTGTTTTGGTAGATAGACGAAATGGCAAAGCCATTATAAACTCATACACACAAGTGGAGATACTGGGGTTCCAACCCCGGTCATGCATGACATTCGGTCTAACAATTTCGGCATTTTACGAGTTGAGTTAGGACTTGTGGATATTTTGAACATAATTCTATTAATACTAATATTTTTTTGGTGAACTCTCTGGTTCCCGCAATACTAATATTATTAAAAAAAACAGTGAAGTAATATGTTTAATGCAAAATATAACATAAAGACATTAAAATCTATTACGTTTGAAATAAATAAAATAGTAAGAAGAATATTAAATTAATCTAATAAGCATTTTTATTAAAATGTAAAACTTGTGAATGATATATTAATACAATATCTTATACTAATTTTTAAAAAGGAATTCGAAATCTGATCAGAGCGGTTTTTGAAAAGGAACATCCAAAGATATTCAATCGGTTTGTGTCATTTTTGAGTTTTTTATATCATATTTGTGGTGTTTTTTTTGGTTTACCATATTTGTGGTTTTAATTGAATCAATTTGGATTTGAACAGTCTTACTCTAAAAATGATAAGCTTTTCAACAAAAAAGAAAAAAAGAAATCACTCATCAGAACAAAAATCATATGGCGTCGTCCTCAATGTATTTTCTCATCAATCCTCCTAGTTAACTCCACTATATAGGGACATTTACACTCATGAAGCGTACTCTTTATTCTCATCATCTATCTCTCGCCCAATCTCCCACGAACATGAGTGTTTGAGTCCTTGTAGATATACCATCCTATCGAAAATCTCCCATTGTTGTCCTCTGTTGAAGTAAACTCCCATTGATGTCCTCTATTGCACTTCAACACCACCGATTGTCGTTGGAGATACACGTAGAATCAAATATTAGAAGAAAAATCATATATCCTTTGATATGGTCAGGGTCTAATTGTGGATCTCACAGCTAATTGGGTATACACTGTGTTATCTCATTGCATAATATGAACTTTTCGTGATAGTAATAAAAAAATCGGATTACCATGTAATACTAAGTTAACATCAAAGAAATCGGATTACCATGTAATAACTATCTATAAAGGGAAAACATTGCATTGGTGTTGCCTATTTTCTTTCCTATTTTACCCCTAATTAATTGCAAATATTAAAAAAAAAACTGTTTCAAGTGAAGTTCGTTACCAAAATTCAAAATAAAAATGCAACTTATCATCACCCTACAAACCCTTACCCCTTCCTTCCCTCACCAAGACTTCCTCAAATCAAAACTCTATTAGAGAGAAAAAAGGAAGAAAGGTCAGGGCATATTAAAAATACTTGCAAACTCTGTAATCAAGATTTGGACAATCTCCTGCCATTTTTTTCTTCATGTTGTTTGTCTTGTCATTCACTTTTCTTTTCTCTTTTTTTATGTATTTTTTTTCCTTTGTGGATCAATCAACCGATGGATTAAAAAATGAGAGATAACTTAACAAAAAGAACATAAGAGGATCTAAATACGTGCAATCATAGTTATATTGATGGTGTGAGTAAATATTTAGTTGATACTAATAGTAGTGGATCTTTTTTGGGAGCCCATGTATGCCATGGCTCCCCTCGCTTAAAAAAACTAATTTATTTTTATATAAGAAATTACCAAAAACAACCAAAATTTAGGCAATCCATTTCACGTTCATACTCTCTCTCTCTAGCACCCTAGGCTCCTCTCTCACCATCATGTTGATGTGAAAATAATTCCTTTCAACAAACGAACATGAAAGATGAATTTAGGACACAAGTAATAAAATCTTTAAGAGGTTCTTAATTGATAGGTTTAATCATACAAACGTTAAGTTGCGATGTAAGAAACATGTGGGTAGAAAAATGATAAAGTAAAGTGCACAAGAAAAGGAAAAATATTTCTTAAAAAAAAAGAAGGAAAAATATATATACAAAGTGAATTCGGTTGACCTTGTTTGTGTATGGATAAAAATGAAATTTCTTGAAAGGTGATTTGCTATATATTGTTGAAATTAGGTGATACTAAATTACCTATTGCTCTCCCTAATATCTTTATATATTTAAATGTTAAATAGTGTTGTAAGCAACCCTAATTAACCTTAATCCCGTCCTTTTTGATTATCTTAAAAAAGCTTTATGAAAAAAATTCCTTGGTGGGAGTTGAACCAAGTTACAAATGGGCATCCTTCATAGTTTTTGCCATTACGCCACATATGTTTTTGCTCAATTAATTTAGCTTTCAAATTCTAAAACCGCCTCCCACTTCTTATCCCACCTTTTCCACTTCCCATAAACTGTTAATTTCTCTCCCTTCTATCACGCGCATCATTTTTTGTTCTCAAATAGTTATTTTGGTGCGTTAATTGTTGTTAGAACTCTGGTTGCACCCCCCCATTTCTTATCCCACCTTTTCCACTTCTCATCAACCGCTTCTTATCCCACCTTTTCAACTTCTCATAAACTGTAATTTTCTATTCCTTCAGCGTATCGTTTTTGGTTCTTAAATATTTGTTTAAACAATTATTTTGATGAATTGAAATTAAATAGTTACTTTGATGTATTAATTGTTGTTAGAACTTTGATTGCACGGGTTGAATGACTTATAGAAAGATAGAAATTTGGAAACTCACTTGGGTTGGCATGGTGTGTTGGATTGAGACTTTAGAGTTTTCTCCTCTTAAGATCTCATGTTTGATTCTCCTCAATGCTAATTTCTGCGGGTTAGTTTGCCTTTAAAAGAAAATTGAAAAATTTGAAACTCAATATGTTGTTTTTAACTTGAACTAGTGTTCCTTGCGGTATTAGAAATTTTAATTTGATTGACCTTTTTTAACAAATTGAGAGCTGCATACCCTTGTGTATGAATGCAATTGGGTGATCAGACTCATCTGTTAGAAATGCTTGATCACTTTGTTAATGTAAAAAAATAGGATCGTTCATGACTCTTCTGTCTCCAGTCTCCTATATCATTGGAGGGTTATGGCTCATCTTGTTGATAGTCACTTGAAAGGGAAGAGAAGCAATAAAAACATAGGGTGATATGTGAAAATTCCAAGGCAATGAATATAATAATATTTACTAATAACATCGATCAATAGTCATGGAACATGATGCCAGACAACCAAAACATAAGATACAAACCAATATTACAACATCGATATGAAAGATGCATAAGATATTAAAATGTGATCTCAAAGTTAATTTAACAAAGATTGAAAAATCATACATATGAAGACATGTTCTAAAAAAACAGAATAGAAGAAAAATGAGGATATCAAGGAGCAAAAGGTTTCTTTGGTTTCCGTAAGAGCTTTTGAGAGAGACATGAAGGCTTTTCTACAATTAGTCATTGTTAAGATCAAGTTGATTTTACCCAAAACTTCCAACAATTATATCCACATTTCACAAGTACGACATGCTTAACTATATACTATAAGATTTGGATCATAAATGGAGGCAGCAAATAGTGTATTCCATATTATTTATGTCCCACATCGGATAGTTTAGAGCGAATGACACGGAGCATGACGTATAAAATCAAGTTTGTGATCCATTGCAACATACTTACCTGGATGGGGTCAATGGGTGATCATGAAGACTCATGGCCTAGGAAAGTGACCTCCATTGCACTTAGGAGGGGTGCTAGCCTAAGGTCTACCCAAGTGGTGGAGCCTACATCATAATTTGTTGTTGTGGGGCTTGCGTTCGCGCAGCCCCTTTCAATTTTAGTCAAAAAAATTTTGGTGCAAATTTTATTTTTAAATTACTAATTATGTAATTAGTACTCTTATAATTAATAAAAGGATCATGCTAACTAATGCCTCTCGGGACATTAACAATTTTACAACTTTCAATATTTCTACATGAGTTTCCTATTTGTAAATAGTTGTAAATCATATAAAAAGATAATTTAATTTTGCATACTGCAAAAGGGACTAGGGAGAGACTTAATACTACATTGTATTGTGACAATCATTATGCAATAGACTTATAGAATTATAAATTTAAAACAATGTAATTGGAAGAAAAAAAGTGTGGATGGTTTATAAAAAATCTGATTTGACTTGATATTAATGTTGTATGTATGCAGATGTTCATGTCTACTGCAGAAGATCAAAGATCCAATGCATTCCACCTTTGAAGTTTTCACTTAGACTTGTTCAAGATATGATAAACAAAGTCTTAACCCAATTAACTCAAATGCTTCCGATTCTATGTTTAAAGTTTAAGGAAAAGAGTTACGAGTGGTGACTTAACAACAAATTTTCCTAGTCTCGCATTGCTAATAAGAGAAATTAGACGAGTTTAAGGTTAAATAAAAAAACAAGTTAACCAATATTTAAAACCATCTTTGCCTTGCACTTGGGGCAATGATGCATCTAGTGAGGTTCTAACTGAGGCGTGTCTATTGCTGGTTGAAAACTATTTCCTGATCCCCGCTTAGACTTGGGTCCAACTCAAGCATTTGAGAATGTCTGGAAAGATTCCCTTCGGGGTAAAGTCCTGCAATTTTTTTTCAATATTTATTCTGAAAAGTAAAAATCATTCAACTTTTACAGTTTGCTCATGCTATGCTGATTTTTTGCATTTCAATATCAAATAGGCCAATTAATTCGTTAACCCAATATTAAAAAAACCTACTCCATTGATATTCATGCTTCAAATAGAAGAGACACATTCAAACATAATAAAGATGACAAGGTGGTTTATTTACTAACTTTGATCATCTCACTAAGATCCCATGCATAATGATTGTGGCTCATTTGAGCACTCCTATACTTATTGGGAAATGCTTCTTCAGGAAAGATTCGAGAAATTTTGTAATCCTGGGAGGTCTTACTGGAGGTGGAATAACCATTTCTATTGTTCAATATAATCAACTTCAAAATAAAAACATATATTAAAGGGTTAATAGTGTTTTATCCCCCTGTAATATAGGTCATTTTTGGTTTTACACCCTGTAAAATATTTTTTTTATTTACCCCCTGTAAAATATTTTTGTTTTGATTTTCCCCCCTAATAGGTCATTCAAAAACCAATTTT
>Ga0315915_1002821_pt1 | contig 22035 bp, 18 predicted proteins | sample MpolbnodulesMG_FD_207738 | JGI IMG/M metagenome (GOLD analysis project Ga0315915, IMG submission 207738) | Medicago polymorpha root nodule microbial communities from Los Angeles, California, United States - branched nodules | ecosystem: Host-associated > Plants > Roots > Nodule | place: USA... | reverse complement strand
TACTATTTTAGTTGCAAAATCCAATTTAGTTGTGAGACAAATGAAGAAAATTTTTGTTAACCCGTATAAGAAGACTGAAACACATATATAAAAGATTATGATATCCTTCGACAGTTAATTGCCGTCGGATTCAAATTTTTAGGTAATTAACCGCCGCCGGATCCCTTTTTCCTGCCCTGAAGTCTAGAAATGGCAGAAGCTTCTGAACCTGTTATGTGTTTTAAACACATAACACAACCTATTCTAATATTTTCGAATCAACAACAATAATAATAAATTATCAACATTTGATTCAAATAAAAACGTACCACGATGAAATATAAATGTACCAACATCAGTTAAGATGCATAATGTGAACCAAATACGAACCAAAGTTAACAATGTTTGAAAATGAAACTAACAATGCCTAAAACCAACAACTCCTAAAACTAACAACATGACACTACTCCTGCTCCTGATCGGCATGCTGCCTCCTCAGCCTCCGGCCTCGCCTCCTAGTCAATATGGGTGTGATCTGCTCCCTAACATGGTGTGTGGCCTAAAACCATTGCTCAGGGCTCATGACCTCCTGACCCATCTACTCATCAACGTAGGCAACAACGCCACTAACCATGTCATAAGTATCAGGCGAAGGTGTAAGTAATGCCGAGCCTTCCACTTCTATTGTCTTGACTTTTTGTAGCTGTTGGAGTGTGACCAATAGTCTTGTGCCACGTGTCATGGGACCCGCCAACTTTTACTTGAAATTCTGGGCAAACTGAAATACTTTAGAATGTTGTTGTGTTCATCATGATCTTCATATTAGTTCGATATGTTTATGGGTTTTACCATATGAATATCACATGAACTTCTGGGTTGTACTATGAAGATCGTTCTTGTAAGACTTCCGAATGTTGTTGGATCAGATCTTCTTTGAAATTTGTCTTGAAACCTGTGCAGGATCTCATAAAGTGGAATTGTCACTTCAAGTCCACGCTTTAGGGGATTTAGTTAGCTTTGTACAGTACCAAATCCATTATGTGTCGAATTCCTGTTGAATCAGATTAGATATTGCTTTTAGATTTGCTTTTTACTTTCCAACTACTGTACTGTTCATGTCAGAAAAAGCATGGAGCATGATCGAACTTTCTGAACTTAGGGGACTTCAGAATGTTCCTTTTGTTTCACTTAAGATGATTTGTAAGACTCCCATTTGATGTAATCAAATTCTATTAGTGAAACATCAATGAAGTGCAGTATGAAAAACATCTAGGATGATATTCTTAATGGAATATTCCTAATGTTTTGTACTTCAAATGTTCATAGTCTTGAATGAACATTGAAGATGCCTTTTTTTGACTTTAATCAAATTAATGCTTTTATTCCTTGATTGATCTTAGTCATTGTACTTTATTGGGTTTTTATTTATGTCACGTGAACTTTGCATGTTCTTAATTTGGTTCATGAATTTCTGGGCTTGGTTCTTGATGTTCATCAGAATAACCTTCTGAACTCTAACTGAGTTCTTTAAGTATTTTGATTTCTTGTATCTTGGTATGAATTAAATTTTGTTCTTGTCTTAATTTAAACACTCAAGAACACAAGTTAAATACCAAGAAATTAATCAAAGTCCATTAATTCCTTAATCATCAAGGTTTGTTATCTTTAAAATTAATTAGGGATTTTACCTCAACAAGTATAACCAAAATAAATTAATAATAAATATGTTAAAATCATATCGGTCTTTAGAGCATCTCTAATAAAACTCTTATTATAACAAATTGTTTAAGTGTCCCCAAAGTGAACACATCACTAATTCCCAGCATTTTTATTGTTAATGTCTAACAAACACTCGTTCAATCCAACCTCACAACTCTTAAAAAAATTATTAAATGAGTCACTAATAACTTGATATTAATTCTTTTTGAAATATATTAAAAGAATATGCAATGATACCCATGTTTATGCAAGAGAGGGAGAGAGGCAATGCTTGTAGAAGCATTGCATTTAAATTACAATCTATCTTACTTTTGCTCCAATGAGAGTAGTTAATAAGTTTTATTTGCTATTAAACAAAACATCTTCAGTTGAAGATGCTCTTAGACATACGTGACTAATATATGAAAATTGATTCTCTCATCTCTAATGTTTTTATTTATTTGACTGATATCTATCACTCAAATATCACAAATATATTTTATAAGAAACTAAGCGATCGAACTCATAATTAAAATGAAACAATGTTAAAAGGAAAATGTGAATTTGAATCCTAATATTGGTAAGACTTCACCTACCTTTGAATTAAACTCTAATTTCATTTATTTGTTGGTGCAACTAATTTCATTTATTTCCATACAATAATAAACTCTCTCACCCTTTTATTTTTTTTTCAATGATCCAAAAGTGAGTTCACTTGAGTATTATATGAGTCCACTATGTAGAGAATGGATTCCTGCTAAACTCATTATTATTCTATTCTATCTATTCCCAAAACAAAACAATATAAAGATAAATAAAAGAGGCATAAAAATAAAAAAAAACAGTCCACATCATGATTGCATCACCATGGTGCTCTTCTCATCATTCAGACATTCACAGATCACACACAGCTCACTCTTTCTTTCTCTTCCACTCACTTCACTTCACTCTCATCAACTAAACTTCACACAACACAACTCATTTTTCAGTACACCAAATCCAAAACCAAACCTAAACCCAGATCCACCATCATCATACATAGATAGATAGATAAACATTAACATAACAATATCAATAACAATAACAATAACAATGACTTTATTTCCCCAAATTACCCTCACATTTATGCTATATTTCCTAATCCTATCCCCAACACCATCTTTCTCTTTCAACCTCACCTCCCTCCTTTCAACCTTCCCTGAATTATCAACATTCACCTCCCTACTTTCTTCCACACCCCCTCTCACCGCTGATCTCTCCCACCGCACTTCACTCTCTCTCCTCGCCGTCCCCAACACCTATCTCACCACCGACCCTCACCTCCATAACCTCTCTCCCTCCGCCCTCGCCGACATCCTCCGCTACCACATCCTCCTCCAATTCCTCTCCTGGTCCGACCTCCAACACCTCCCTCCCTCCGGTAAACTCGTCACCACTCTCTTCCAAACCACCGGCCGCGCCACCAACAACTTCGGCTCCGTCAACATCACACACTCCCCGAACACCAACACCGTCACAATCCATTCCCCAGCACCTTACTCCTCCTCAAACGCCACCGTGCTTTCACAGCTCAAAATGTTACCCTACAATCTCACTATCTTCACCGTTGATTCTCTCTTAATCCCTTACGGTTTCGATCTCATGGCATCGGAAACTCGTCCTAGCATTCTTCTCAACATCACCAAAACCCTAATTGATGCTCACAATTTCAACGTCGCTGCTTCAATGCTCTCCGCTTCCGGCGTCGTCAATGAATTCGAAGCCGGTGAAGGTGGCTCCGGTATCACTTTGTTTATCCCCGTCGACGATGCTTTCGCCGATCTACCTCCTTCCGTTTCGCTTCAATCACTTCCCGCCGATCAAAAAGCAGTTGTTCTCAAAGCGCATGTTCTTCGTGCTTATTACCCTCTCGGTTCGCTTCAATCCACCGCGAATCCGTTGCAACCGACGCTTGCTACGGAAGCTATGGGTGCTGGAAGTTTCACGTTGAATATTTCAACTTTTAATGGCTCTGTTGCGATTAACACGGGCATTGTTCAGGCGATAATTACTCAGACAGTGTTTGATCAGAATCCTATTGCTATTTTTGGTGTTTCAAAGGTTTTGTTGCCTAGAGAGATATTTGGGAAGAATCCAATTGTGTCTGCGAAATCGCCACCGGAGAGTAGTGCTCCTCCTCCTTATGAGGATGCTGCTTCTTCCCCAGCAGGTTTTGATGTACAGCCGTCACATCTTTCTTCACCGCCGGGGTTTGGTGAAGATGTTAGCTCAGATGTTGCAAGTGTTTATGGTTCTGAGTTATTTGTTTTTCTACTTTGTTGTATAAATTTGTATTTAATAGTATAAAGAGTAATTGTGTTATTATTTTTTTTTGTGGGGTTTTGTTTTGATTTTCTCCACCTTTTGTACACGTTAATTGCATTATTATTGTTATTATTATTAGGTTGCAAATGCAGCCTCTTTTTTATTGTCACCATATTATAGAATAATCATTATTAGTTGCATCTTTGATCCATAATGTTAGTAATATTAATGAGCCATTCTCTTGTATTAGACATAGTTACTAATTTCCTTTTCAAAGGATTGTAAGTTTTGGTTGAGGGTTGAAATGAACCCGACTTTCTGCATTGTTATCAAAACCATTTTACATATTTTATACTTGCCAGGCGTTCCACAAGTGATTTTATGCTGATAGGGTGTGGCTTTACGAGTAGCCGATTGCATTTGGCGGAGGAGTTTGCACGGCTTGCTCGATTTTCTTAGATGACCATCAGGTACTAGTAGTTCCTTTTTTTATTGATCTTACAATTCTGGATTTCCTAAGTATTGATCACAGAAATGTTTGCAAACAAATCTACTATATTGCATGCACTCCTCTTAAGAAAGGGATTTACAACTTTTCTCAGTAGAATTGTGATTATCATATCATGTATTGTGCTTGTTTGCTTTTCACATCCTATGTGAATGGCTCTTCTTTGAACAACTTAATCATGGAAAGCTATCTGCTTCAAAACACCAAGCTGCAATGATTCTGATTTCATATACATTGGTCTACAAGTTGCAACTTGTATATTAGATCATTAAATAGAACTAAGATGTTATGACCTTGGAAATTTGGAAATTAATAAGCTTGTATCATGCTTCCAGTTTATATGTTGTGAAACATATTACTACCTCTTTGGGTCAATGCCCGCTTTATACCCGCAATCGCGCCCGCTTCAGCCGCTTTCTCCAAACGCTCTGCCTTGGACCGCTACGTCGCGTTATACTGTTTTTGGCCGCTCCACGCCGCGATAGCGCCGGTAGCGGCCGCTATTGACAACAGAGTTGAGAAATTTAATGCTTAGAGAGTTCAAGTTTGTCACATGTAAAGGTAGAAGTTAGATAAAATTCATGTAAAGCAAGCAGAATTTTAAAGATTCTTATTGAGCACAATGTCGCCCTTATCTTTATTTAAATATGGAAAAACATGTGGAGATGATATTATGCTAGTTATGTGAGATTGTGAGATCTGGTTTTGAAAGGAGCAAATGAGTATCTTGGTTGGTCTTTTGGGAGATTGATTAGTTGGAAGGAGGTCTTTTTGCCATCTATCTATTTCATGCTCTTGTACTGTTGTCATAAAACTTGAATTTAGGTGTCTTTCGACTCATGCTGAAGTTGGATGTCCTACCTCTTTCCCCTTATAGGATCAGCTTGTGGCTTATGGAAGCTTTTCAAGTGAAATAAGTATTTGGTTTTTAACTTACAAAAACATCCTCATCTTGTAAGTTTATTGGTGTTTATGGAGAAAAGTTAGGTGATAGAAATTCTTGAGAAATTGAGTGAAAAGTTATTATTTAAAATACTTAGTCATTGGTAGATCATTTCAACTTTCCTTATTCTACTCGTGGTTGTTAAAAAAGATTATTCAAACTGATTTAGGCAGTTGGGATTACCCTATGTGCAACTGCAAGCTTCTGTGAATCTCTTTGACTATTTTTCTTTGGAGTATTTATGTTGGCAGTATTATTGGGTGGATCATTTAATTGTATGTAGGTTGGCTTCCACCAATTACATAATTTAGGACAGATGTAGAAGGGTAAGATGGAAAGGCTTAAAATGAAAGATTTTTCAATTATGCCTCTCAATAACTGAATGATTTGATGTCAGCGTTGAAAAACTTGGTCACAACTATTGCCTCTAGTCACTTTTCTCACTTAAAAAGTAAGTTTTGCTTTATTTGTTTTTTTGTTTTGTTTTTTGTTTCTGCTGCTGCTAAGCAAGTAATATTGATGTTCTGCTACTGTTGGCATCTTTCTATAATTATTTGTCTGTTGTGTTAAGCATTTTTCAACTGATAAGGATGTTCTGCTCTTCTGGACTTTACTTTCTGCTCTAGACTTCTATATTGATTGGAGGGCTTTATCACTTCATGCGATACATGTTTCTGTTTTATTTTGTAATTGTTTGGTTTGGAAGAATTGGATATCCTTTGTATTTGCGTTGTTTATCTTTCATTTCTCATCCACTTAAAATTATCTTCCTTATGTGATGCACAAACATTTGGACAGATTCTGCTGAACATGTCTACGCTTTCCTCACCAATGCATTTTCCCTATTATGGTATTATCCTTGAGATATCAATTGAATGCGTAAAATAACATGATTGTGATTGATAAGAACTTGATTGTGTCGTTTGCCGAATATTATGAAATAATTCAGTATGATGTTGTTATTATAAGAGTAATGATATTTATACAACCATTTTGTGACAACCTTCTTCTCTCGGACAAGAGAAAGAGGAAGAGAGAGAATAAGAACACAACGAGAGTATTCAAAAAATTGTCCCAAAATGGACGTACAAATATCATTTGTCTTATTATGATGATATCACAATGATGTAATTATTATAATATAACTGAGGCAACGTGTTGGTTTAATATGCCAAGCCAGGTACCATCTGGAGTTCACATCGTCGTTTTTTTAGGAGTCCCAAAATGGCACCCATGGTTAGGGTGAAGTTCTTGGCTAGAGAATTTTTTTGACCTGAATGATAGTATTTACATTATACGACTCACTTCTAAGATACTACAGAGATACAGTAGATGTGCAGTACGCTACAGTAGGAATGACTAACTTAATATGACAGAGCCACAAAGATGTCGTCACTATTGAGAGTGGGATTTGCAAGAGTTTAAATTGAACTTTTAGAATGTTGTTTGGCACAAGTGTCAATCCATTGTAACCATGTATGGATTTGAATTCTAGAGTTAGCATGTCTGTAAACAATTCTTTTCCAATTTAGACAGCCATCATAACATAACATGTATAATGTGCACTAGTATGCAATTTAAACGTACACTCTGTATAACTTTACAAAAACCACTGTAGTGCATTTGTATATGCTTATTCTGAAGCCATTCAAATCAAAACCAGCAAAATTAAGTGCAACTAATTAGACAATCGTGGTTTCAGTATTTTATAGAATTTCCACTTATTTCTTTGGAACATTTGATGGAAAATAGGTGCCTGCCATTCATTTTCATACAATAAAGATGTACGTCTAAGTCCAATGATGCATTCCTACCCAAAGCTAATTTGCACTTGGTAGTTATGTCCTCCGACTATAGCATCCTCTTTTACTGTCATTTATTGTGTTTATTTTGGGATTGGCATGCTGTGTCTAGCCAGAAGGGAGACAGCTGACACAGAAAGTACCAGTACTAGATTTTTAGGCGATTGAATCCTCCTTTGTAAGTCGTCTATATGCTGCCAAATTTTCTTGCTTGTAATTAAAGCATTAAAGAAAGACCCCCTGAAGACAAAACATTAAAGAAAGATGGATTGAGTTGAATCCTTTGTATGGGATTCTAATGTTATAGTACAATTTCTATGTCTTCAAGCCAAACAAAAAAAATAAATCTGGCTGCTTTAGATCATCCACCATGGAGATATCCACATTTGAGTACCTATGCGAGTCTGACGTATACACATCCTTCATTTATAAGTTTTTAATAATAGTACTTATTAAGCACTCATTTCCACCATGGAGTTTTTTTCCCTCCATGAGGACATCATCACCATAGAAAAATAACAAAATTTATGTCCTTATCAATCAAATTGGTAGTAAAAAAATGATTCATCTCAACCTATAGTTACCTACATTCTAATTCTATTTATTTTTCTATAAAAAAGTGGTAAGAAAAATACAGAAAAACCTGTATTTAATACATGTTAAAGATATTTTGGTAATATGTTCAGAGATGGGGACCCTAACAAGGGTATGATACTCGTCCTCAAAGTAGCCTTTGGGGAACATTGTCCCTCATTCTTGAGGGAAAAATTTATCACAGGGACCCAAATGGGGCAGCACCCTCAAGGATTTTCATTTGCAAGTGTAAATGGACATTTCTAACTCAATTAAAACCCGATTAGGTAAACCCACTTGGGTTGGCCTTATGATGTTGATTTGGGACGTTGGAGTGTGCTCCTTTTAAGGTGTCAAGTTCAATTCTCCCCGGTGCCAATTTAAGTGGGTTAGTTTAACTTTAAAAAAAAACTGATTAGGTAGATCAAATAAGATCGGTGTGTGATTTTTACTCTATAGATTGGATAGACAAGTGAACGTATCCATGATATAAATGTGGATAGCTTGGTCAGCTTGAGGTTATGATCAGCTTGTGGGGAAAAAACTACTTCATTCTTGGCCCTCTGCTTTGATTAAAAAAATTAACGGAACTTGGAAGCATGGTGGAAGCTGGAAGGGTTTTATTGTGATTGAACTTGTTTTCGGGGGGCCTCGAAAGCATGATGGGACTTTATGTTGACTCCAAAGCGGTTGTAGAAAGTTTGAAGAGTAATGTAGAGGTGTGCGTTATTGAGTGAAGATTAGCGTAGAAAATTTGGTGATTCTTGCGAAAGGTTGAGAGGTGATTCAAGTGAAAGCGTGTCACTCATATCGTGAAGCCAATTATTGTGCGGAGGTCTTAGCTGATAATGTGAGGCGTGATTGCGATTCTGCTTTGATTTTCTATGAGCTTTGTTTGTCTCAAGGAAGTTATTCTTCACGCTTCCAAAATTTCTCTTTTCCTTGGCCGGGCGGCACTTGTTAGACCGATTCAAAACATCTTCCAAACGGCAATTAAGTACCGTTGAGAGTAGAAGAGCCTATTCCGGGTGTATGAGAGAAATTTGAGGAGCCTAAAAGCAATCTTCGTGACTCAAATTAGTCTTTTGTTCTTGTCAATGTTATCAAAATTTTCACATCTAGTTATATTTTCTTGTAGTTTTCTTTTTCGGGCTTAGGTCCTCTCCTTTTCCAAACAAAAACAAGGCAGTTGAGAATAAATGGATGAATAAGTGTGTGTTTGGAGTACTCTTAAATTACGGTGAAAATGCATGGGAGATCAAAGCTAATATTTGGAGCTTCTGTGAAAATGCAGTTGGAGTGAGTGTATCCGTGCTCGTGCGGCTGTGGTGATTCACTGAGAATCCAAACAGACGCCATGTCTACGGGGTTGGCTCCACAGCTCCATATATCATTCTACTAACCTACTAACCTGCTAACTTCATAAGCATACACAGGATTTATGTTTTTTTTTTCTTCCAGCCCTCTAGACGCGATAAAATATATATTTTTCTATCTTTGCTTGGAAAGAAATGTATTTTATAAGGTATCATTGTTATTTATTTTCAGAAAGACAATTGCTACTTAATAAGTAAAAAGTTCTTCACAAAAGTTGAAGTTATGAACTTCATATAATGTTAAATGGCATTTGAACTTTCTAAGTTTAAGAGCACTAAATTCTAAATTCATTTTCTGTTTTTTCATCTCAATTGCTGAAAGTGATGAAAACTATTGTTGATATCAATTTTTAACCAAATACTTCTATCTGTGTTTGTGTTATTTTATCATCATTGTGACATGAAGACTTGACTATGAGTTATAGTACTGATTACTGAACACAACACATATAAGTCAGCAGGAAAAAAGGTTAGATTAAAACTATATATCAAATGTACAATGATTTTGTCAACCGAATTTCTCCTAAAAAAAATCATATACTTGAAAAAAGTATACGTGAAAAGGAGAAATTCAAGTATGATGTTAAACTGTATTGGTAGTTCACTAAGTTTCACAACTAAGGATTTGGTCCTCTAAAGTAAGATACTCTTTCAACTGAGATAGGCTATACATCAAGATAAACTCGAACAACATCGTCTATTTTAGCGCGACATATTGGACATTTTCCATTGTTCCACCGTAAATCATTGGCACATTTCAGACATGCACACATGTGTCCACACCTGAAAAAAGAAGTTGATGATAACATGAGTGCTACTTTGTTCTAAAGATTGGTGATAGATAATTTAAGATTAGGTTCTTTTAGAAGCCTATACATACCTGTATAGAACTGAGTCAACTTTCATCTCATTGCAAATGCAGCAGTTTCCTTTCTTACCAGTCTTGTTATGTGACTTCTTTTCTTCTTTTTCAGCTGTAAAAGTGTTTCATATTTAATACATTTCATGACTAAAGATATTCAGAGGCACCAAAAAAAGGACAACAGATAACTTTGTTGAAAAAGCAAAGCATTGTTGAGAAAGTATATGAAAGTAAATGCATTTTCTTGAGTTTTAAGCGATCTAAGGAAGAAACTTGTATGAGAAATGTTTTTTATTTTCCTTTTGGGTGAAGCAAAATTCTTCTTTTCTGAACTTGCAAACTGGTTGAATTTCAAGTAGCACAGTTATCATATTAGAAATTTAATCTGTCATGCATTATAGAGTAAGAACCTTATTTTTGCAATCAAGAAAATTAATCTTGTTAGAAATTTAAGCTAATATTTTTAAAGACTAAACTGAACGGGACGGTTCAACTTGTTGAATCGTGAATCGACATCGTTCGGTTGCAATAATCTCTCGGTTCGAGTGGTTTAAAACAGTTGAACCATGGCGTAGTGGTTTTGACGGTTTGATGTCCAACTTGATTTTTAAAACATATATAACACCTCTTTTTCCTTTGTTTGGGAAATTCTTGAGCTTATCGAAGAACTTGAAATTCCTAATGATTCATTGACAATTTTGCAGTATGACAATCTCATAGACACATTTAAAATCTATAGGAGTGAATACAAACCTGTTTGCACCCTTTGGTTATTGGATTTTTGTAACTGCATCTGCATATCCATGCAACTCTTTATTGATTTCCTTAGTTCACTCATTTCTTGATAAAGTTGCTCCATATGGCCTCTCATATCATATATGAGATCCATTTCCTGTAAGCACAGCCATTTTGTATTTGTTAAAAGATATCAAGAAATCATGCACTAAACCTATCTTAATGTAATATTTGAAAGATAAACTCACAATTGAATGATGGTTGGTCGATGAGGAGTTTGGCCGATTATCATGATAGGAAGACTGAGATGGATAAGGTTGTGAAGATGTAGAAGCAACTCTATCAAAATCATCACCAGCTTCATTGTCTCTATAACTCCATGATGAGGATTGATTAGAATAGTCTCCGACTTCATGACACAAACTACTAACCAAGCTACTACTAACAAAGCTCTCCCCTCCTTGCTCCTCTTCATGCTCTTTCTCATCCTTCTCCTCCTCCTCCTCCTCCTCTTCGTCCTCATTTACCCTTTCCTCTTCTTCGTCTACCGTTCTCTCTGTTTCATTTTCTTGAGGAGATCTTACAGGATACAAGTGTTCTTGGAAAAACGCCATCAACCCTTCATTGTCTATCTCATCATCTTGACTACTAACTAGATGTGTCTGTGTTCCTCTATGAGATTGCATCAACCTATCCATTGTTTCGCGGAAGCCACTAGAAAGGAATGTTGAAACTGTTCTTCTGTAAACATAATTGTATTCAGATCAGTGCGAAATATATTAAAATCATTTTCTTTAGTAAGGGTCCAATTTTCAATCTAATTAGTATACTAAAAATTAGATAACAGAATTTATACCGTTGAAGAAGCACTTGTATATCTTCATTTGGAGAACCGGTGTCAAGCATTTCTCTATACCATGCTTGCCTCCGCTCTTCCCAATAGCTTCTTGGTCGAGAAATTTCACTGATCCAGTCATAATTATTTTCATCATAATTCTCTTCCACCATCTCTTCATAACTGCTTTCAGCATAGTTCTGGTTACTTCCTTCCTCTTCTACTGCACAATCATAACTGGTTTCATCATTTTGCTGGTTAATTTCCTCTTTCTCCTTAAGATTTGAATCTGTTATAGACGTAGTTTCCTCAGAAGTTTCCTCAGAGTAATCACGCTGAGCCTCAAAACATGTTTCTTGAGACATGACAGTTGAGCTTGGATGATCTTCTTCACTAATCTGGCCGCTTGTGTCTTTGCTGATTTGATCAGCAGTGGTAGAGTTTTCTAATTGTGTGATGTTGTTTACTATCTCTTTGGGAGGACTTCGTGTGTTTGCTACTTCTTCCTGTACTGTATTCCTTTTTTCAACCCTAGTGCTAAAATTTCTCCTGCATTACATAAAGGTGCAAGAGATTCAATATCCTTAATTGTGATGAATGTTTCTATATATTGTGTATCTTGGTTTAATAATGCATTTCATGAAATATTTTTGAAACATAAACCATTTATAAAAGTAAGTGCTTGATTTTATTTTCCTTTCTGCTCAATTGCTCATCTCAAATCTCATGAACATGATATACCAGTCTAAATTTCACTTTATGGAATGTAATTTTTTTTATTTCTGACATATATATGGTCCATGGAAGTTGACATTTGTATGGAAATTTTCAAACCTTAGTTGCATGATTGCAGATCCGTGTGGTTGTACTCGTCTGTTTACTTCAGATGATGTTGATTTCTGGTGTGATGGAACATTAGCTGCCGCGCCACGTAACAATTTAAGTCGAAGTAATGCCTGAATTCATACACATCATGACACAGAAATTGAGTTAAAAAATCAAGCATTAGAAAGGTTTTTGACTATTGAAGTTGAACTAGTCATATTTGACAACGATTCACCGCAATATCAAAGACTACAACAGGATCACACATTTAAAACCTTGGACACGAGCACTAACATAACAAAGACGAAAGAAAGAAGAAGAAGAACCACTTCCTTTTTATTTTTTTACCTGAATGCGACCTTTTTGTGTGAACTTGGAGACAGTTCCACGTTCAGCCAAGTTCTTTAGCTCTCCATACCTATCACGCTCCAACTGCATAAGCAAATCATTGAAAGCTTGACGTCCTCTAATTCGTGTTGAACAAGTAACCTGAGGAAAGGCTCTTTGTTCTGACAGTTCTGGTGCAAAATCTTTACGAGGAGAACTTGCCACGCTGCCGCCACCACATCCTTCATGATCATTGTCATCACCAGAAGATGGAGGTGAACTCTGTGTTTGACTTGTAGCAGTGAGTTTCTTTATGATATCAGCAACACTAACTCTATCACTTTCCGACGAATTCTTCCTACTTTGATCAACTGAACACAACCTACTCTGATCACCTGTCTTATCAGATTCCCAATCAGTGAACGAAGAAAACGAAAACGATTCTTCATTCCCTGATGATAACGGTCCTTCAAAACCCTCTCCTAGTTCCGACCCTCTTTGTTCTTCCACAACAAACACATTCACATTGTTGCAAGTTGCACTTGTACCACCAGTTGGACTTGTTTTCTCAATTGGAGTGTTAACAACAAACACATTCTCATTGTTGCAAGTTGCACTTGTCACACCAGTTGGACTTGTTTTCTCCATTGGAGTGTTTGGTTTGGATCCATTTGAATTGTTAAGCCTCTTTTCCCATAATTGAACAAGGGAAGACGCACCAAGGTTCAATTTCTCCGAAGAACATTCATCCGAGGTAGAACTAGACGTCCTTACAACTGCAGGCATGTCATTGTTATTGTCAGTGTTATCATCAATGGACAACAATTCAGCTTCATTCTCCAAATTTGACACCATCTCACGAGCTTGTCTCGCAGCCCATCGATCAAGAAGGCGCGAATGTCTCGGGCTAATCAACGAAGCCAAGGATGGCTCATTTTCGTTATCCTTATTGTTGTTGATGATGCCATTGTGATTATTTCTCTTCAAACGAAGCCTTGCAAGATTGGTGCTACCTTTTGAAGCCCAAGAAGAAACATTGTTATTGTTGTTGTTCTTCATTTGACTCTCATTGTTGTTTTCGTTTGTTGCAGAATCAGAAGACATGGTAATGCACGTGTTAAGGTGGTCCATGACAAAGTTCTTGATGTTCCTTTGGAAAACAGCATGTGTAGCCTTAACTTTGCTACTTTCTCTGCATCCATCACGATGATTACGGTCCCTTAGAACACAACCAAACGGTGAAGAAGTCGCAATTTCAACACCAGAAGAAGCCATTTTCAGTTTTTTCTTCAAACTTTCAAGAGGGTTTGGTTTTGTTTAACCTGAAAACAAAACAACCCTTTTCAGATAAAGGGATGAAGAGATTGAAAACATTGCAACCTCCCAAAATTCATCATCATAGACATATTTTTCTCTTCGTAAAAAATACACACAAAAAAAAGAAGAATGTGAAAAAGAGGAGGAAAAGATGAAGGAGAAACAATAAAGCAAAAAACAAAAGAATAGTTACTACACGAAAAGAAAGGAACGTTTTAAAGATTATAGTAAACAGTAAATGCTAAAGAAATCAACATTACCTCATTCCCGTTTTCTTTGTCTATAATTAGAGCTCATAACGTAACAGATACGAACAATGAGACACAATACACAAAAATAAGGTAGTTTCTTATTTATGTTTTTTCAACGTTGTTTCTGTGTTTTTTCTTTTTTGGTTTGGTCTAAATTGGTGTGGCTAAAAATGGAACAAGCGTTTGGTTTAGGGGATTGAAAGAAAGAAAACAAAGGTGTGAGGTTCTAAGAAGGGTGCAACATATAAATGTATGAGGTATAGTTTTGGAGACGTTGGGTTTTGAACCGTTGAGATTGTGGGGTTGTGAAGTAATAATAAAGGGAAAAGAGAAATTACACCAAAGAGAGCGTCTTTATGTTGCTTATTGTTCACTTAATATATGTGATGTGGATCACTTTCTACTTTATTATTTACATTAAGTTTACTAGTGGTGGTGGTTTTGCCGTTTTCATATACCACAACCAAATTTGAACATGATATATCAGATAGATTGATTATATGAACGGAAGAGAAAAATAGAGATAAAAGTGTGTTGAATGTGGATTGGGAAATATAAAGTTTTTAAATATAGATGTATGTGGATCATTCTTTGTATGATAATGGTCACTTTCCGTTTTAATTAAATATCGTAAATGTTTCTCCTTATGCTGAAAAATACGTTTATTTTGCTCTTTCTAAATGACTCAAACCACATAAATCTAAATAAATACTCTCTTCGTTTTAAAATACATGTTCAAGTCAACCACTTCACACATGCCAACGCACAATTTTGACCGTTAATATATTTAATTATCTAAAGTAAAAAAATTTAAAATTTAATATTTTGAAAATATTTCTCGAGACAAATCAAACAATATCTTACATGCTAATATTTGTATTTATACATTAGTTAAAAAGTATGGTCAAAGTAAGTCAAGTGAATAGTGCACATTGTAAAAATTAGACATGTATTTTGAAACGGAGGGAGTATTAAGAGTTAAACTAACACTTTTTGGATAGTTCCCTAACTCACCAAAGTGCACTAATTGATCCATTTAATTTTCATTAGTTGTCGTTGAGAAGCCTAGCCAACTTGAAACAAGAGACCAAATTCTTCCATAAAAACCGCACTTAGCAAATGAATGATCTCTGTCTTCTATGAACCCACAACCTACCGAACAATATTTATCATTTTGAGCAAGAATCTGCCGCCTTACCAAGTTATCCTTATTCAGAACATGGTTTAGCAACAACCACCAAACAAAAATATTAATTTTAAGCAGAATCACTCTAACCATAAAACTTGAGGAATGTTGTCCTCCATCACAGTCAAACAATTATGAGCACGTTTTGACATTATAACATTGAGAGGGATGTAACCTCCAAACCCAACGATCTCTCACCTCAACCTGCAAAATAACTGAATTTAAAATCTCAACACACTTCCCTACCGGTTCCTCATCCCACACAATCAATTTTCTCCGCCATTTCCACTCCTCACGTTCACTCTTCAGTTTATTTTAGCCACGGTCGCCATTGTATTATTATATTTTTTTTTTATGAAATGCCCAAAATAAATTGATTTGAAAGACTGAAATTTGTTTAACCATCCGTCATCATTTTAAAAAGTTATTATTATTATTATTATTTTATTGAAAGAAGTTAAAATAACAATGAGATTAGAAAGAACGAAATTAACTATCTATTGCTCATAATTCAATATATAAATTAAGCTCGCTCATAATTCAATATATAAATTAAGCTCGTGTGTTTCGAATGCTATGAGTTCATTTTAAGACCCGTTACAAGATTTTTCTTCTTCTTTTTAATTGTTTGTTTCAGTGGTTATGCAGTGTGTCACAAGCTACATCATTTATGGCAGCTTTTATATAAGATTAAAAAACAGCATATATTCGTTGATCATTAACAAAAGTTTACCACATTCTGCCAATTTTCCTTTTATCACATCCCGTGATGATATATTTTGATGCGTTTAATAGCCCACATATTGTCCACTTAATTGGTTTTTAGAGCCGTGTTATTTTTACATAACAATTTATATAATTTTTTTACAATAAAATGAGATTCATTTAAATTGAAATAACGAGAGTACAATTTGACTATAAGTTGAGATATTCTCCATCCATGTATTGAAAACTAAATAAATATTATCAATAGATAGATAAATTTTAGAAGGCAATAGTACATTAACAAACCAAACTCTTAATCTTAACAACCAAACTAAATTGTTTCATATATGACCAATGGTCTTGAACACTAACGGTCTTTAATTACATCCATCTTTAAAAAAAAATATTTACGATGTTTACTCACTTCGACTATAGGTGATATTTGATATGACCAATTTAACCGCATGACGACAAGTCTTTTGTAAGGATGAGAGAATGTTGAATTTGATGATAATCACAATAAGCTCCTTACTCAAAAAATGGTCCTAACAAAACGAGTCACTCTTCGACATTTCATCAAACACATGTAGTACAAACTTGAAGCAAAATAAAAATAACAAAAGGACACAAACAAAGAAGCAAAACATAAAGAAGAAAAAAAACATAAAAACTCCAACACAATTATTAGATCTCAAACTGGGAAGTGATGCAGTAACCAAAACACAAATTTTTTATGATGACTTTCTAGGTAGGTGCTTGGAGGTTCGTTCTTCAATTGAAGTTGTAATCATAAAAGTCAAATATAGAGGTAATGGATGAGGTGGAGGTCGGTTAACCAACGAGACCTATGATAGAGAGGTTGGCACAAGGAGCATGAGAAACATGAGACATAGTGGTTGCCGTCGGAAGAACTAGGTGGAGCGGTGACCATGGGGTTGCAACATGGATTGTGCATTAAAACCCTTAGGAGGGAGGACTGATCGCTACAAAAGGAAGATACGACAATGCTATGACGACATATGAATTATGCTGATGGGAGAAACAAAACCCAACTCATAATGATACCAAACTACAAAATAATGCAAAACAAAAGAGAAGAGAAGGAAGACAATCACAAAGAGGAAGAAGAGATACTAACAAGGAAATGATTACGACACAATACGACGGAAACCCTACTAAAAATAAAACCCTAATAGAGAGGCGCCACAAGGGGACTCTTAGTAGATTTTGTCATTTTATTTTTATAGATGATTGATCAAAACAACACATCGTCACAACTTATTAATCATTCACATAATTATATTTAGTTGAAATTTTAAAAGTGAATGTATTGTTCAAGAAATATTACATATTCCTCTAATTTTAACAACAACAATGCTATGCTATTTTAAAACACACAAATAAGACACAGATACGACACAATATTGGCCACCATACTTATATGATGAACAATATTCTTTTTTGAGATTGTTTTTTTAAAACAAAAAAAAACTTTTTTTAATACAAAGGATTTTTATTACACAAAATTTGAATGGCGTCATGAAGAAATTTTATTACTTCATTAACTAAAGAGTTGTGATATTTGAACAACTCATTTGAACAAAATTGTGAAAAGGATGCACACCATGAAATATTAGGTGAAGACAAAATAGGAAATGTGCAATACCAAATACCCATTCTATTTATGAATCTCCATATTGAAGTACTATTGAAACAAAACATACAGAATGAAATGCTAAAATCAATAATTGACATCAAGAACACGAATATATAAAAATAAAAGCCAATAAAAATCGATGGCATTCGCAGCCACTTTGATTTTTGGTCAGAACTCCTTTCTCATCATTCCATTGGAGAAATAATTTCAGTTACAAGGATCTAGATTCATTTTCTCTATTGTAAATTCGGATCAAAACTCACACCGATAAACTTTGATGTTGGGGGTAAGGGTTAGCTGCAACCAATAACCACTTCAAATCGCAAACAATAACAACAGTGTAATGCAAAACCACAATTGAATTGAAAAACAAGATAAAAAGTAGTAGAGAAGTGGAACAACACACAATATTGTTTACCTAGTTAGGTCCAAATTGTCTTACTCTAGGGGAGAGAGCAACTCTCTAATTCACTATCAAATAGTTCTTTACAAAGGGATACAAAGGTTGCAAGAAATTAGCCTTCAACCAACTCTCTAAGAGCAATCCCTAATTTCAACCTTTTTCCTGAATCTCTTCCTGTGGCCAAGAGACTCAATGATTTCTCTACCCAAGGTGTTACAATTTTTTCTCAACCCTAGTTTCTATCCTCAAAAGGAACTTATCCTTAGACTTCGATTTCTTAAGGATCTCCATTTTTGATAAACCCCATTTGTCTCAATCTCACGTCTTTTGGTAATCTCTCACGTGTTTCCACCACATGAATCCCTCCCCCAAAAGACACAAAACCTTTCTCAACATCCCTTATTTTGGTTCCCCAAAATTCACATCTTTCCACATACTCTTTAAGCCCAAAACATGAGCCTTGTGTTTATAAAGTTCGCATTAGAGAAGAAAACATAAATCTCGTGCCTCCGTGTCACGAGCCTTCTGCCCACGTCGTGATATAAACCATGGTTGGACTCCTTGCAATCCTTCAAGCTCCACGCTGCGAGTCATTCCTCCGTGTTGCGAGATAGACATACCTTGAACACTTTCATATACACATGAGATTTCGAGGCATATCCAACAATTCTCTAGCTTGCCTTTAAAACGATGGTGATGCCAATATAAACATGAACTACCTTGCATGTTAACCTTGCCTTGAATTACTCTTTAAGACAAAACCGATTAAGTCTTATCCCCACTTAATCCTTGATATTGACAATGGCCTCCGCTTGCATCCAACAAGCTTCCAAGTATGATCTTTACCCTTCCATTCAACTACATTATGTAGTCCCACAAGATTCCACCTTTATCTCTTCAAGACTCAGAATGTCTTCCGCCCTCTTGAAGATCATTGCACCCAACTACATTAGGTTGTTAGGTAGTTCCACAAGTTTTCACCATAAGCTCTTCAGTTCCCGAAGTGATCCTGTTTGTCCTTTTGAAGATCTCCTTGCCTCAAATTACCCATGGTATTTTAGGTAACCCACAAGTCATTCCATACCTTCGTCAACCCTTGGAATGCCACTCGTTCTCTTGAAGAATTCTCTTACTCTTCACTAGAGCATTATACCCCAAGGTCTCCATAGTTGTACCATTCTAGTGCCACCACTTCTCTCCATCTAGTCCCATTAGTGGAAGACTCCACTTAATGTTGAGATTTCTCTTCATCAGCTTTTCAAATGCATACATCCACTATGTCTTTCACCTTGTAAACTCTACCTCTAAGCATGATCATGAGTGTTCTTGACCCCGTCTCTCCAGCCTGACCTTGAGTATTCATAGCACCGCCTCTCCAAAATGATGTGAGTGTTTAACATTTTTCCTATGAACACCTCTTCTACATGAAGGTCAACTTGCAAGTGTCGTCGTTTCCAAGGAGAGATACTCCACCTTCTTCCTACTCCCAACAAGACACCACCAGTGCACCCACATTGCTCGCCAAGGCATGTCATATCCCACATGCTTTGAGCATACAAACATTGTAAGAGTGAGGTGATCTTACCTCACATGTAAGTCAATAATTAGTTGGAAATATATGATTTTGATCTCAAATATAACCTAATGGGTTTGGATAAAGAGCCAGTTATCCTAGTTGATAGTGGCTATAAGAAGAGGTAACCTATGAGGCAATAAAGATATGATTTCTTATACATAAAAACAATGTATTGCGATTACAAGATTCCTTGAAGCTTTGCTCTAAAAGTGAAAGGGAGACTCGTCTCTCCTATATATGTTTATATCTGTGAACAACAACATTCTAAATTAATATAATCGGTGCAAGGAAGCAATCAAGAAGTTGTTTTAGAAAACAAGTAATGTTTATACAAAATCAAAGAAATAATCTATAGAATGATACCAATAGAAGAACAACACCTCATTGTGCTCCAACCAAGAGATGAAAATTGACAAAATCATGCCGACAACACCGCCAAAAAAGTTATAGAGTTTTGAGAGCGGTGATCAGATATCAATGAGTCAGGCAAATGTGTGAAATGTGGAGTGGATCAAAAGAAAATCCAGTACATTAAATATAGATTAGATTCATTGGCCTTTATCATTCAAATATTGTGTGTCGTGCACAAAATCGCCACCGCCTATGCTTCTAAATATATAACCCTTTTAAAAAAAATTCTTTGCCCCTTTTTAAGGACCTATTTCAAATATTCATTTGTATTAATTTTCCTTTATTTCTAATTATGTTATATCTTTCTGTGCAACTTGTAACAAATGTTAAGATGATATGAATACAAAAAATAATAGTATGATTGAAACGTGAACTAATTCTCTCTCTTGAACAACGACTAGACACCTCAATAAGCCTCCAACGGTTATATCATACTGCTCTACAATTTTAAAGCCTAAAGGCTCATACAAATGCACACGTACTCAACTTTAAACGTTAAGAGAATTACTTGCAAGAAAAGAATTAAGCTATTCAATCTCACAAACATTCTCTTCATTTCATCAATATTCTTCGAATCCTTACAAATATGAGGATAATCTATTTAGAGTGTGCAACACACAACTTTCTATTGTTAGGTACTAGAGTAACATAATAATATTACACAACTAAAAATAAAGAGAAACTTTCATGTTTTCTATCTGTATAATTATCTCTATGCAGATTACATAATGAATCAAATTAAGTAGCCTCTATGTATATTAGCTATTATTATTATTCTATTTATAAGGTCAAAAGAAACTTATTCTCTTCTATAGAATTCCTACGATAAAAAACTTTACCATAGTTTATTTAGTAAAAAGGTTGTACCTGTTCGCCATGTCCATCACTTAAATGTGACTTTACTTACATTCTCGCAATCTTCCACTTTAAGTCATTTTGTGAACATTCCATCATAAGAAGAAGAAAAAAAAAATGAAATTCCTAATTTTTAAGTGGTATTTGAAATTCCTATATTTTTCTATAGGAAAATACTTCATAAAATCCATTCGTTTTGAAAACTCCAAATTTATCATCCAAACAATGAATTTACATAAAATAATATTAATTACTCTCTAAAATTACAACACCTCAAACAATTCCCTCATCCAAATACACTCATCCAAAGTAATTGCTCAATAAGCCCCTCAAAATGCTCACATTTTCAGAAAAGTAACAGCCAAGGATTAATAGTTCTCTTAAATTTGACTAATTTTTTTAGACATACATACCAATTAAACATACACATCAATTTTTTTTTTGCTTTCGCATCGGTTTCCAACCCACCAATGGTGGGCGACTAATCCAGCTCATGCGTAGAGGCATGTGCACTGGCCAAGTGTTGTTTCCCCTGGAAATTGAACCCGATATTCCCCAGATATGTCCTTGGAAGGAGTTCCTTGCCACATACACATCAATTTTCCTATGTATGTAAAAGGTTTTTGCTTGGAAGTTGGAACTATATGAAATAGATAGATATACTAATCAACAATATGAATATTAGGTGAAGACAGAATGGAAAATTTGCAATATCATATAACCTTTATATTAATAAACCTCCATATTCAAGTAGTATTGGAATGAGACACAAATTGAAATACTTCAATAACTAATTAAAATCAAGAACAGAAACATTAAAATAAAACCAGTAAAAATCAATGGCATTTAAAGCCACTTTCTCATCAATCCAAAGGAGAAACAACTTCAGTTGTAAGAATCCAATTTC
>Ga0315915_1002819_pt1 | contig 22042 bp, 10 predicted proteins | sample MpolbnodulesMG_FD_207738 | JGI IMG/M metagenome (GOLD analysis project Ga0315915, IMG submission 207738) | Medicago polymorpha root nodule microbial communities from Los Angeles, California, United States - branched nodules | ecosystem: Host-associated > Plants > Roots > Nodule | place: USA... | reverse complement strand
TTTTAAAAAACAAAAAATTTTGCAGGGACCAAAATCAAATTTTTTTTTTTACAGGGACCAAAACTTAAACGAGGCATATTTGCAGGGACGACTACCATATTTAAGCCTTTTTTTTTTTGACTAATTTTTTTTTTCCAATAGGTTTATGTGTTATTTCTCTCGTAACAAACAATTATTAGTTATTATCTCTCCACCAAATAAGTCAAAACTAATCCTAATCCAAATTTGAATAACAAATATACTCAAACCTTTTTGATTTGATTTTCTTTTGTTGATAATTTTTTATTTGATTTAATTATTGATATATTTTTCATTAAAATGAGTTGATTTGCCATCTCATGTCATTGTGATAGGCAAATTTTTAGGATTCTGTTTCAGTTTAGGATCTACAATTTGTTACAAAATCTGCTTTCTTTTTCTATATATTCTTTGAATCTAAGATCTGTTTCTATATATTCTTTTTCTATTTTAGCGTATCACAATTCTCATCACCAACCATGGCTGCTCTTTCATCGGTTAAAGTAAAAAAAATGGCAGGAGAAGAAGTGTTATTACCAGACGATTGTTGGGAACAAGTGTTTAAAATATTCCTCAAAGACGGAGGCGACCGCCGCTACTTGGAATCTCTCTCCCTCTCCTCCAAACAGTTCCTCTCCATCACAAACCGTTTACGATTCTCTCTTAGTATCTGGAAGCCAACCCTCCCTTTCCTCTATAGCCTACTCCACAGGTTCCCCTACCTCACCTCCATTGACCTCACACGCTTCTCTGGTGACCTCGACGCACTTCTTAGCCAAATATCTTGTTTCCCATTGAAACTAACGTCGCTCAATCTCTCCAATCAACCCATTATTCCCACCAAAGGGTTGCAAGGTTTCTCTCAAAAGATTACAACTTTGACCTCTCTCACATGTTCCAACATTGCTCATCTCCATACCAATGACTTCTTCCTCATTGCTGATTGTTTCCCTTTACTTGAAGAACTTGACCTTAGTTTCCCAATATATATTGATTCCTATGATGATTTTGAGATAAATGCTCTTTCATTAGCACTTCCTAAGCTCCGCAAAGTTAATCTCTCTGGTAGTTATTATATTAATGACTCGTCACTTTATCATCTTTGCAAAAACTGCGAGATTCTTGAAGAGGTTGCTGTATTTAACTGCAAATACTTAACTCACATCGGCATTGCTTCTGCTATCCGCGAGAGACCAAATTTGAAATCTTTATCTATTAGTTTATCCGAGAAGGTCATTAGTATGGAACTGATTGATTCTCTACGGAGTTTGAAGGGTTTGAGTTGTCTTGATTTGTCGTTTTCGTTGTGTATCTCAAATCAATTGCTGTCATCTCTTGCAGACGAAGGTCTTCCTTTGAAGAGACTTGTGCTCAGACGTTGTAGCAACAATGGTTATCAATGTAGTTTTCCAGAAATCATTAACTTGTTATCTCGGTCACATTCCATAAAACATTTGGATCTTCAAAATACCAGGTCTGTGAATGATTATCTTGTTGACAAGTTGTCTGTGCATCTTCGTAATTTGGTATCTATAAACCTTAATCATTGTAGGGATCTCACAGAATCAACCTTTTTCAAACTTGTTGCCAAATGTCCTTTTTTGGAGGAGATAAGAATGGAATACACATGTATTGGGAAACTGGGTGCAGAGGAAGAGAAGTATAGGTCTTTGATGGATTTTGTTGTAAGGCCTTCAATGAAGTCTCTCCATTTGTCTTCCAATCAATTTTTGAATGATGAAACCATCAAAATGTTTGCTTCCATCTTCCCAAATTTACAGTTTCTTGACATCAGCTCTTGCTCGTGCATATCTGAAGGTATTGTTGAAGTTTTAAGGAGATGTCTTAAAATTATGCATTTGAACTTGACATCATGTCCAAGTGTAAACCTACTTGGGATGAACTTCCAAATTCCTAAATTGGAGGTGTTGAACTTTTCGATGACAAAAATTAATGATGAAACACTCTATGTGATCTCAAAGAGTTGTTCTGGGCTGCTGCTGCTGGATTTGGAAGGATGTTGTTATATCACAGAGAAAGGAGTGATGGAAATATTAAAAAACTGCACACGACTGAAAGAGATAAATCTGCGGCACTGTCGTAAAGTGGCTGCTGATGTTGGTTTGTGGACGGTGATGGTATTTTCAAGGCCGTCATTGAGAAAGATTATGACTCCCTACTATTTTCATCCTAGTAACAGGAAGTGGAAACCTATATTGGATCATGGATGCTTTCTTTGCTAGTTTTCTGAAAATGCTTAAACAGTTATTTGTAATTTTATTCTGCCCAATGCATTTTAACTTTTTTGCACAATAATCACGCATTCTGGTTTTGGTGTTTATTATGTGACATATATCATCTATTCTTTATTAAGTGTTATATCTTTCAGTATTAAAAGCCTTGTGTTTGTAGATAGCTTTCTTGTGGTAAAAGAAGTTGCAAGTTGTATGTTTATCTTTGTCTATGCTTGTTTATGCATAACAGCAACACTATATCACTTTATGTTAACTTTATTTATGATTTCCCGTTAAGCACCAGTGTTTTCCCAAATCAGTTATAACTTATATACATGTCTTAGTTTGTCACTGCTTGATTTTCCAAAATGTATACATACAAGCATGAACTTGGCAATTTTGTGTAAGGATTATTAGATGTGGACCTTGTTAGAAGAAAAATATTCTCGTGGTGCCAATTTAATGAAAATTTACCATATAGAAAGATTTTGTCTCATTGGACTGCGAATCATAACTAAGATTTGTAGACTGGTGCTAAAAGTCCAAAATGCATTACAACTTTAGAATTTCCCTTTGATTTATAGATAGATATTAGGAAACTGAAGCTTAATTAGTTATTAGGGGACTTGTAGTTTGGAAGCTCCATCTTCGCCATTTATGTTATCCTTTATATCTAGTAAAATTTATGTAAGTTTTGATTTTTTGACAGAGTTAGTTTTGTTTAGCTGGTCTTCTGTTTTCTTGTCTTTTTTCTGTCAAAGAAAAAGTTATTGAAAGTAAATATATCCAGTAATGATTTTTTTCGGCTTAATTCAAACTTTTGACACCCAACCTTTTCAGTTGTGCGATTTTGGTCCGATTAATTTTATATGTCCAATCTGGGCCACATGGAGTTGAATATTTTACAAGCATATTTCCCACATGGAGTTGTGTTTGATAATCAAGGTTATAAGATTCATATGTACGTAAGAACCAAGGCTACATTGCATCATGAAACATGAATCCATTTTAGGGAAGAGGGGGTGGTTATAAATGCATCATACAATTTAACTAAAAGTAAATCGAGGGTAAGGAGTTGGGAAAAAATCGCTATGATTGTCAAAATTAGACAAGTATTAAACCAGTTTTTACGGTAAAAATGATGAATTTTCTTATATATCACAAACAAGCAAGGAGAAATGTAATGGTTTCAAGCCTTTGTTGAATTTCGCTTTGATTTCTGACTTTTTTTTTCTTCTTTTGTCTGATTCATAGAATACTGATTTAGTTTAATGTTCATCGTTTTAAAAGGAAAAACAGGTGTATTCTTCGTTATACATCTGATTTTCTTATATTTTTGCGTGTTTGGAATCATTCATTTCGGACACTGTTGGAATAACTGTTTAATTTTTTTTTTATCTAAAACCATATCATGATATTCTTACAATGCATGTTGGAATAACTGTTGGAATACATCTGATATTCTTACAATGCATGGAAGACAGACGACGTTAGGAGATAAACATCTAAATCATCCATCAATTCTCTAATGCATGAGTGAATTGTTGGATCAATAAATCTGTAAAATACTGTTAGGAGATACACTTGGTGTGGTTGTGCAATACACGTCAAGGAACTCATAGTATCCAGACAACGATTCGCCGGTCATTCCTATTGCATCTAATATACAGTTATTGTGATGATGAATTAACAAATACTAACCCTCCACTGTCGCTTTATGAGTTTGATATTTGTTAATTCATTATATAAACGGTGAAATTAGATTAGAAAGTAGATTTATATAAAATTAAGGTTCGAGGCTTGGTTTGATTAGGATTAGGTCATTAGACTCATCCAACAATCCCAAGACAAAAGAAGTCTACTCACTCATGTTCATCGTAGACATAGAAGAGAAGAAGAAGAACATAAAAAAAATAACAAGAAAGTAAAAGAAGAACTTTTATTAAGAAAGACAATTGTCACTATTGAATTCCAAGAACAAAAGATGAATTGTTGTGATTGCTAACTACTCTATTTATAGTTTACAATGACTTAAGCCCTAAGAAATACATCACTAGAATGTTTCACAAGAAACCACAGATTTTTAGGTCAGAAATAAACTATTATGTAGCTTGTCTGGGAAGCAAAAAAGCAGAAAAAGGAATCCTGGGAGGTGGCACGGCCGTGTGGCTGGTGGCACGGGCCGTGTCAAGCTTCTGACTTGGGGGATGTCATATTTTTGTACCGATTCTTCGTATTTTCAACCTGAATCAGCTCGAAACCCCTTTCTTTTGCTCCAAGACTCAATCTGTAGAATATTTGTCCCTGAAATTAAATAACTTGCAATTGAAGTAAAATAGTTCTAAAAAGGAAATAGAATTAAATAAAACAAACTCAAATAAAAATAAAATGGACTCAAATATTATATTAAAAACACTAATTACTGACGCATCAAACTCCCCCACACTTGAATCTTTGTTTGTCCTCAAGCAAAAGGCATAAACATAGCAGCATAAAACAAGATTAACATATGACAATACAATTAAAAACTTACGTCTCCTCTAAGGTTTCATTTCAAGTGTACACTAATCACAACTTCAAGCATTCCTTGTGAACCTATTCAACCCAACAACAAGTCTCAAGTGAGTGTGTGTGTGTAGTCCAGCTCTTTTCTTGTTCCTGTATAAGATAGATATTATGAGAAAACAGGTTCTAACCCTAACACTAAACTAACCGAGAAAAGTCCTTTCTTCATTTCATATAAGAGAGATGAGAATTGGTGATAGTCAGAAAAACACCACCTTCATGTGGGAAGTCAGTGGGCCCTACCCTTTTCCCCCCAGATTCAGTGATGTCCCCTTATAAGTATATTTGCTTCCGACCCTCTAGATAATTAATCTGTTTTTTAGGCATTTTGATCATTTTAATGTCTTAGGGACCAACCAGTTTTTGGCACTTGGTTACTTTCTTTATTTTTCAAGTCTTTTCGCCCCACACAAACATATACTACTTTTACTCTGAAGACTTTTAAAGGTTCAAATTACCATTAAAGTTAAAACGTGCTCCTTAAAATACCTACTCATACACTTACTCAAGGACTGCAACTTTGTGCTTTTCTCATTGGAGAATTTTCACAATAAAACATGATGTGGGTATAGCAAGAACACTTAAAACACAAGAAACCACTTTCATGTACAAGAAACAACCAATTTGGAAGAGACAGCAAAAAAATTTATGTCATAATTTACAATAAAAACTAGCCACTTTTTGTGCCTTTCGCAATAAAACATAACAAAAGAATTAAAGTTCAAGGGAGTTTGGAAACACTACGATACTTAATTAAAATAAGACAAGACACTTTATTGGCTCCCCCCACACTTGGGAGAAGCATTGTTCTCAATGATTAAAAAAAAAAAAAGAGATAAGAGGAAAGAAGAAGGAGGAAGAGAAGAGAAAGAGGAGGTAAAGGAAGAGGAAAGCTCACAATTTATTGAGGTCCGTAAGGAGGATGTTGGAGGTCAGAGAAGAAAAAGTTAGTGTTTTTGAATCCAGCCAAAGCAAATAAAATACTTATAGATGTGTTTTCTCCTTGAAATTACCTTGTGCTAATATTTCTATCAATTTAGAACTAAAATAATCATTTTTGTTTAGAAAAAAAAACTTTTTGAGTTCTAAATTATGCATGGAAAGCATGGCCAGTTTTACAAGTTGTTGATGAATTCCATTATGTTTTACCCAAAGAAATCATGCGTTGCACATTCATAAATGACTAAAAAATGGATAAGGGTTTGGGCTCCATGTAAGAAAAACACATTTAAATTATGATTGTTCATATAAAAAAATTGGGCATGTAGGATTATGGAGTATTTCACACAACACAATGCAAAATGCCTCAAAAGTGAATATTACAAATCACCTTAACATATGATTGATGATGCCTACCTAACAAGCAAATTAGTCTTTCTAGAGTGTCATGCTTCGAATAGGTACTAGTCAAATTCAATACTTTCACTTAATGTGGTTGGTTCATTGAGCTAATAAATGATTAAGCCATTACATTTGTTGATCATTCTCATCTTAACAATAACATCTGCTTCCTAATTTAGCTTCTTAAAAAAACAATAACCTTTGGTTCCAACCAGAGAACACTTCCTGTTGATGGATTGCGAGAACATATTATGAGTGTACAAAATCAACAGCCTTCATTTATTTTTCTTTATAAAATATCTTATAAAAAGTTCCACAGAATTACTTGCAAGCATTACTTTTTATTAATCCAAAAAATACAATGTAAAATAAAAGGAAAATTAAACAACATGAATGTTTTAGAATCGTGCATAGATAACAATTATTAGTGAAACTTAATTTATATTTTGTTTGATTCAGCCTTCAGGCTGTGAATATTGGCTTTGGTTTAAGGTTGATATTATTCTACAAATTGAATTAGACACTTGAGAAAATATTTTGTGATGCTTATCCATGTCCATTGGTTATGTATGCATGATTAGAAGTTAGGTAATCAAAATCGGACCGACCTCTGAGTTAGTTTGCCCACTGATTTAATATTTGGATCAGGGACTAAACCAAAACAACATCATTATAATTTTTATTTTATCTTTCTAAAAAGATAAAGAATTCGGTCTACCTGCTAGAACAGGCCCAACTGCCCGTTTCCACTGGTTTGCTCGGTTATATAATTTTTTTACTGGTTTTTATGGTCTTTCGTACTAGACACGGGTCCGGTTCCCAGAACAACTGGCCGGAGCGATTTTTCTTTCCTTGATTTGAAGCTAGGATGTTTGTGGAATCCGCAAAGTTGTATGGTCGGTTTTCTTTAACTCCATTTCAATTCTTTGTTCTTTTTGGTGGCTCTATGCTATCTGTCACTTTAGAGTTTTGTTTGGGGCTGGTTCATTCTGTTAAGTGGGTAGAAGGCTTCCATTTCTGCTCCTAGTTTTGCTCCTTGCTGCAGTTTTGTTTTTAAGGCTTTAGTCTTGTGTTAGACTCATTGTGGAGCTGTAGTTTTTGTGCGTTGGCAGCATTGTTTGATATATTCACTATTTTTGAAAGGATGATCTCAGACTCTATGGACGAATGGAAAAGCTTGCAAACATGCATAGAAAACAAAGAAGCATGGTAAAGACTCTATATTATTGCAAACTAGACTTAGTTATCAAATTAATTGTCTAACCAATTCACTGCAAGTTAGTTAAACTACTAGTACATTACTTGTTATGCAAGTAAACTACCTTCTCATTTTCACTATTAACACTAATACCTAAATGTGAAGTGGAAGATATTAACTTGGAAATGGAGCACGTAATATTGATTATAGGGTATAATTGAAAAAGAAAACTATGTACAAATGAGTTTTTCCTTCTTGAAATTACTTTGTACATACAAATGTTTTCTAAGTTCTAAATAGCTATATGGAAAGCATGACTGATGTAAGATTTTTACATGTGTTTTTCCTATTTATACGTAAGTATATTAGGATTATGTCCACAAGGATTAGTGTATCTCATAAGCATTTTCACAATATTTATCACACTAAGTGTTTGGGTTTAAAATGTTTGTTTGTGTAAAACTATATTAACTATTCGACATAAAAATAAATCGAGAAGAGATAGGGTCATTTCGCTTGGGGTTAGAGATAATCAACCAAGCGTAACAACTGCAATTTCTCGATCAAATAACGGATTCTAACTCTTTAAACAATATTATCACAATCACTCGACAACATTATTTATGTCTAAATTATGTCGTGATTTCAATCGTATCGTTTAATCGATGATTTTCCAATCTATTAAACAATCCATAATCATTAAGTTCTTGATTACAAAGTGATTATCAAAACTTAAACTCTATGTCTAGAATGAAAACTTTGATAGATTAATATTCTAACCCTAGATTCAAAAGTATTTTTCAATAACATTTCAAATCTTAAATAAAACATTAAATGCAAGAATAATAACAATATTGAATGAATAAGCTAGAACCATATATTTAATGATCAAAAGATTACATAATGGCTTGTATGAATACCTCAAAACCCACAAGGGTAGATGTAGCTACATATGTCTATGAAAGCTTGGCAAATGATGAAAGAAAGATGAAAGATTCCATGCTAAGATTCATGATGATGCCTCAACAAATCTTGGGAAGAATCTTCTTCTAACAACCTTGCTTTGTGTTTCTCTCTCTAGAAATGCCCTATTTCTCTCTCTAAAAACCAGAAAATGTGAATAAAACAGTACAAGAATGAATGGAAAAAGAAGAGAAAGCTAGTTATATGGGTCAAGTTTGGGCAAACTCGCTAATAGCCAAATGACTTGCTATTAGCGAGTTGCACAAAATCTGCCTCTGCCCAAATGGGGTTGCTCCACGTGTCCCTTATCCTGTTTGAACTTCTTGAACTCGCCAAAACATTGCTAATGGCGTGTAGGCTCTGGACACTTTTCACTAATGGCGAAAAACTCGCTAATAGCGAGTTTCTTGAATTATGATTCTGGGCTTTGCTTGAAACTTCGCTAATGGCGTGTTGGCTCTGGACCTTTTTCGCCAATGGCCAAAAACTCGTCAATGGCGAGTTGCACTTGTGAACTTTGGCTATTTTTGATCCTTGCTTGTATTTTCCTGCACTAAAAGGGCTGAGTAAGGCATACAAAGCATAAATGACATTAATGCACATAATTGAAGCTTTTCCATCAATAATTTGTAAAACAAATCACCAAAATGCCTAAACTAACACATGCATTAAATCACTTTTGAGCACTTATCAATGACCAGTTTTAAAAGTTGTTGATGAACTCAATATTGTTGAACCCAAAGAAATCATGTGTTGCACATTCATTTAAATGACTAAAAAATGGATAAGGTTTGGGCTCCATGTAAGAAAAACACATTTAAATTATGTTTGTTCATATAAAAAATAGGGCATGTGGGGTTGAGGATTATTTCATGGCACCACACAAAGAAAAAAGTCTCAAAAGTGAATAATACAGATCACCTTAACATATGATTGATGATGCCTACCTAACAAGCAATAGACTTTCTAGAATGTCATCCTTTGAACCTGATCAGCTGGTGTCTTATCTCACCAAAATCCAAAACTTTCACTTAATGTGATTGGTTTATTGAATTAATAAATGATTAAGCCAATATTAAATTTGTTGATCATTCTCATCTTAACTTTCTAGATCAATATTCATTATATCAAATATGTTAGTGAAAGATTTACCTCAAGAAGGTTTGGGAATCAGTCTTCAGATTCCTTGGCCAAGGAGATGATTTGGAGTCTGTTTCTATGGTCTGCAAGAAATTCCTTTCCATTGCAAACCAAGTTAAATTTTCTTTAACAGTACATGATCCCACTGTTCTATTCCTTCCTCGGCTACTCTCGAGATTTTTAAGCCTCAAAATCTTAGATTTTAGTCACTTCAATGGTAAACTAGAAGGCTTGCTTCATCAAGCTTCACAATCTGGGCTGGACCTTGATTTGATTAATCTTTCCAACCAGAGAACACTTCCTGTTGATGGATTGCGAGAACTCGGTTCAAAGATGATAAACTTGAGGGTTTTTATTTGCTCAAACGTTGGCTCTCTTCGCGATAGCCATCTGGTAGTGATAGCTTATTGTTTCCCATTTCTTGAAGAGCTTGACATTAGCTATCCTTTGGATTACTCAGGCTGTCTTCCATGCTTGAGAATCTGCGCAAGATCGATCTTTCCTGTAATCACTTGATCACTGATAAATCTCTTTTGTCTCTTTGCCAGAACTGCAGATCATTGGAAGAAATTTCATTCTTTCAATGCTTCAAGATATCCCAAGGTGGAATTGCTTCTGCTATCCAAATGAGGCCAAGTTTGTCTTCCATTTCTTTTAACATCGAATGAGTTTCTTATCTTAGTCGCAAACGCTGCTGCTGATTGTCTGAAAAAACATGTCTTGCAAGACTGTTGCAACTTTACATTTTCAGGAATCGTTTATGTTTTATCCAAATGTCAATATGTTCAATTCTTAGATCTTCGAAAAGCTGACTTTCTAACTGATCAATGTATCAACAAGTTATCGATATTTCTTCTTAACTTGACCTCTATAAACCTTAGCGGTTGTTGCCAGCTAACGAACTCAACCTTTTTCATACTCACAAGAAACTGTCCGTTACTCAGTGAGATCAAAATGGAGAGAACGTATATCGGTGTAGAAGGTGAGGAAGATTCCAACTCCATGCCGGATTGTTTCATCAACCGTCAAGTAAAAGCGGTTTATTTTGGTGATAATATTTTACTGAATGATGCAAGTTTAATCAAATTTTCTTCCATTTGTCTTAGTTTACAACTTCTTGACTTAAATGCATGTGAAGGTATCTCTGGAGAATGTATTGGTGAGGTTATGAAGAGATGCTATGAGATAAGGCACTTAAACCTTGCACATACAGGAATAGAAAAGTTTGAGATAAACTTTCAAGTTTCCCAATTGAAGGTGTTGAACTTGTCAGGATCAAGAATTGAAGATGAATCACTGTCAAGAATTGAAGAATTGTTTGTATGTTACAACTAAGGGAGTAAGGGAAGCAATAGAAAATTCCATAGCATTGAAAGAGTTAAATTTGAAGAATTGCAGTTTGGTGGATGGTGATTATGTTTGTGGATTAATATATACAAGGCCTTCCTTGAGAAAAATAATCACACTTTCTGGTGCTGATTTTTATGGTTGATTTTTCAATGTTATACTAATAAGTACCTTGCATGTGTGGATAACATTTTTGTGATGAAAGAAGTTGAAAGTTGTGTGTTTATCTTTCTTTATGTGTTATGTAATCCAAATCATGGAAATGTAAATAAAAGGAACATTTTGTTATCATAAAAATTGATGTTTTTCTTTGGTAATTTAATTAATCAAGTTTCAAGCATTGACAAGTGCAATATTTATTAACACATTGTAAACTTAAAAGCATTCATTAAATGTTTTCTGAAGTACAAGAAAATACATAAACTAAAAGACATCAGAAATCCATTATAATATGGAGATGCTGAAGAAGTAGTCACATTTATTTCGGTTTGAGGAGAGCAGCCTCCCAAATAGGGAGATAATATATAACAAACTAAAATTATTCTGATTGAAGTAGTCCAGCCTCCTTGTAGCTCTCAACAGAATCAATGAGTGTTTCCTCCAATGGCCTGAATTTCCATCCCAAACTTTGCAGTTTCTCTGAGCTAAAAATTTTGTAATCATCCATCTCAATATAGCTGCCAGCAATGAAAACTTTAACATAAGATTGTAACCATCAAATCTATATAGGCAAGCTACGAAACACTGACAGATTCAACGGACACGGGTACACTAACACCAAGGATAATTTGAAAAACGGAATTATTGAATTTAAACATGTGTCGGTGTTTGAAAAACGGGCACACTGACACCATCAAATCTATTATTGAATTTGAAAAACGGAATTTGATAAATGGGCACACTGACATCAATGCCGGACACGGGACACTTTCAACCTAAATTTTCGGTGCTACAAAGCAACAATTAGGATTGAAACTGCAACTGCAAGTACTCCATCGTACAACATTGTTTGCAATTTTTCCTTTCTCATACTCCTTACTCAACAATTTTCCTAATACAAGTATTTATCTCTCACACGAACTTGCTTAACAGGTAATCTCCTTTACAGATACTGCTTAATTAATGGCTTCTTTAGTTTTCTGTTAAAAAAATTCTTTCTTTTCATGTTTCTTACATATTTCTTATATATCTTGATATTATTAATATTACTGATAATATTTAAATTTAGAGGTTGGTTTATGACTACTACTTTAGAAAATGAAGCTTACTTCGTAGGGTACTTGTAGTTGGGATATATACTCTTCAATTTCTCCACCAAATCTCGTGTGACGATAGTGTGTGAAGTGCAAATGTATCTCCCGTCTGCCTCGTGATTCTCATAAGCCAAAAGGATTGCATCAACTACGTCTCGTACGTCAACAATCCAACGAAGCTTATTCTCCAATGAGTCACATCCTTCTAAGAAAGACAAGATGAATAACATGAAAAATGATTTTAATATTTATATGAAATCTATAATGTATGAAATTAGTTAAATTATACTGGCAGAAAAACAAGTTATGCAGAGAAAAATCTGAGCATATTTGTAATTCATGATCTATCTATTTAGTAGCAGATAGTGTAGCTTAACGGCTGATTCCCAAAACACTATAGCAGTGAAGCGGGTAGTGGTACAGACATACACATATAAAGGCTAAAAAAATAGAAGAATACACAAAACTTAACACATATTTATAACTAATCATCAAATTTTTTTGCTACTAATATTCAAACATAATATCCAAATATATATTGAAGCCAGAACTCTGAATCTGTTATGCACACTAAAAATAAAAAACTTACACAACCAAGGATTTTATAGAAGTTATGTGGTTATCATTATCATGTAAAACAAGGAATTTTAACACACATTATACAGTTAATAAATATGCATGTTGTAATAAGAATTTGATAAGGCATATTAGTAGGCACCTTTTAAAAGGTTGACGAGGACCAAGCTACTTGTATTTGCGGTTGACTGTAAAATTGGTCCCAAAACATGACTAGGACAAATGCTTACCACGTTAAGTCCAGTTATTTTCACGAAATTCAGGGCCTGTTCTTCTGCTTCTGTCTTGGCATAACAATACCAGTTCTGGATCATATGCGACGCATAAGTTTATTTACATAACACAAAATTATTTGATGATTGAAACATAGCATATTTTGCAACTTAAAGACCTGAATAAAAAGTAGTATAACAGACACTACTATAATAAAATCTTAATGACCTTAGTATTTTTGCAGTAGTCTTTGTCAGACCAACAAGACTCATCAATCGCTTTATCTTTTGGTAAATTAGGGTTGATAGCAACAGCAGCTACAGATGATACAAAGACGACACGTTCCACATTAGCTTTGAGACAAGCTTCAAGTACAATAGCAGTTCCCTTCACTGCAGGCTCAATCACTTCCACCTGCAGATTAAGCTTCAAGTATTCGTCACTTCAGACTTTTTCATGGATGTTGTGTTTACTAACTTGAAGGCAAAACTAGAACTACGCGGTGACATATCAAATTAGTCTGCATATAAGAGAACATTAGAAATGTTACCTCAGGATTAGGTACAACTGTTGAAGGTACAGGGCTAGCAACATGGAAAACTGCACTGCATCCAACAATTGCAAAGTAAACTGATTCGTAATCCAAGATATCTGCTTTGAAGAGTTTAAGGTTCTCAGAAGCTTTTTCCAGTTTCAGCAAGTGTTCATATTTCGGACTACCTGCAGTTTGTCAGACATGCATTTCAAATGAATCGCAACAACACTCGTACCTCAAAACAATGAAAGAAAAGATGCACAACAACATCCTCTTCAATTGGTCATATACTAGTCATGGAGTTGGTTGAAAACAAAGCATAAAGGGTTCTCACTTCTCATATGATCTATGAAGCATAGACACCTTCGGCATTTGGCGTCTCTGTGTTGACACGAGTTAGTCTGACACTCCTACAAAAAGTGTCCAAAAAACTTTTTATTCTTTATATCGATACACATCTAGGACACATCTCAAATATATATATATATATACAAGGATTAAATATATATTTGTCGGTGTCATCAATGTCCTATGTTTTTGACATTGAAAGTGTTGACTTGTCTGTGTCAGAGTCCTATGATGGTCATAAATGGAGGAAATATATTGTTAATTTGCTCTAGTTTTGTGAGTTGCTACGTATTGGTTGAATTTCATTTAGACACTTAGCTTTTGGATTAAATTACCATTTAAGTCCCTATAATTGAAGGTCATCACAAGTTGTTTAGAGCATGTTAGTTAGAGTATATATCCATAAATTTGTTTAGACCTTCTCTTGATCTCTCTTACAGCAACAAAATTACATGTCTTCTTTAAGCCTTGTTTCTTTCCATATATAGTAATGAAATTCTTTGCTTATTAAAATAAACGTATACAATACATATATAACATTAACAACTAATGAATGTATTTATAATTAATTCTAAAAAAATTGAAAACTAATAGGAATAATGGGATGAGAAATAGTACCAGGCTCTCTAACAGTTCCATGGACAAAGTAACCTTTGGAAAGAAGAAGTTTAACAAGCCATGATGCTACAAACCCTCCTGCTCCAGTTACACACACCTTATTATTGTTATTAACACCCCCACTTGTTTCCATTATCTCTTCCTCTTCTCTTACTAAAAACAAATCTCAGTGGAACAAACACAACTCTGAATCCTTAAAAATAAAATCATTCATTAACTTAACAATAATAGAATGGAGTCCAAGAAAAAACAATTATATTATTCAGGAAAATTTCACTGCTGTTATGTTGGTATCATGTGATTCATCAGTGGTCCATCCATGTTATGTGTACATTTTATTTCTTAGCCATGTTAGGATAAATGGACAATTGTTAATAGCAATTCTAAAACGGCACTTCAATTATTTTTACTATTCTTAGAGAACACATAAATGCTGAATAGTTTAAGAGAAATGATACTTTTAGAACAACTTTGTTTATATTCTCATTATATTATATTCTCACTTTCTCAAATTGCTCAATCTATCCAACCAATCCACTTTTCCTGCAAAGGGATTGCGAGCTTTGTCCAAAAAGATTAAGATTACAATTTTTAGCCCTCTCACTTGTTCCAACTTTGACCTCTCTCTCCATAACAACGACCTGGTTGTTCTCTACGATGGCTTCCCGTCCCTTGTAGAGATTGACCCGTAACACTTCTCGGATTAGGCGTGTCCCCATGTGAACACAACACCGACCCATATAATTATACTGATTATGTGATTTTCTCAAATTATTAGCGGTGTCGGCATGTATGTGTTCGGCATGTATGTTTTTTTCTTTGAAAATGCCAACTTAGATTTGCTGTATTTGATCACTACTCTATGCACCATAATTTCCTAGTAATCTTGTATGGTAAGATTTTTATATAATGTGCATTGTAATACAACTAGTTATGTGTTATACAAAGTTATAAATTACATTGTTTTTCTTCACTTTCCCTTGAATTGTATCATCTGGATTTGATTCGTGTGTCATACTTATTGCAACCTTCACTGGAAACTTAGGTTTTGCACAGTTGCTGCAGCACACTGTTCTATGCTGTTACTACCATAGTTCATATCAACTTTCAATTTTTATGTTATTTCTTTTTGGACAAAACTTATAGACAATAACCTTAAACCAATTGATTGACCGCTGGATTATGAAGATAAGTGTGGATGTGGTGGTCTTCTTTGGTTGGAATTGCATAAATAACAAGCATTAGTCAAACTTATTTATATTTTGTTTGATTCAGCCTTCAGGCTGTGAATATTGGCTTTGATTTGAAGTTGATATTATCCTACAAATTGCATTAGACTCTTGAGGAAATATTATGTGATGCTTATTCATGCCCATTGGTGATTGATCTTATTATGTATGCACAATTAGAAGTAAGGTAATCAAAATTAGATAGGCCACTGAGTTACTGTGCTCATTGATTTAAAATTTGGACTAGGGATCAGACCAAAACAACATCATTATAATTTTTGGTTTATCTTTTAAAAAAGGTAAAGAATTTGGTCTACCTGCTAGAACTGGCCCAACTGCCTGTTTCCACCGGTTTGCTTTTTACTGGTTTTTATGGTCTTCCGTACTAGACATGGGTCCGGTTCCCAGATCAACTGGCCAGAGCAGTTTTTCTTTCCTTAATTTGAATCTAGGATGTGTGCTTGAATGGTTGTGGAATCCGCAAAGTTGTATGGTCGGTTTGCTTTTGACGCCATATTGGTCTGTTGTTCTTTTTGCTTAGGGCAGCTAAGGTTCGTTTGATGTGGTACTGCAGTTTGGCGCTTGGTGGTTTCCTCATGCTATCTTTCGATTTAGAGTATTGCTTGGATGTTTCGTTCTGTTAAGTGTGTAGCATGCTTCGGTTTCTGCTCTTGGTTTTGCTCCTTGCTACAGTTTTGTTTTTCAGGCTTTAGTCTTGTGCTAGGCTTGTGATTTGGTAGCTCAACTGATTTGACCTAAAGGTTAAGGAGTTGGAGGTCCAGGGTTCAAGTCCTGAAAAGGAGAAAAAACTAACATACTAACATTTGCCATTAAAAAAAAGTCTTGTGTTAGGCTCATCGTGGAGCTATAGTTTTTGTGTGTTGGCAGCATTTTTAGTTGTTGGTTTGTTTGATATATTCAGTATTTGTGAAGGGGTGATCTTAACTCCGTGGATGAATGAAAAAGCTTGCAAACATGCATAGAAAACAAAGAAGCATGAAAAGAAATGAAAAATTGTATTCACCAATCAAGTTACAATGTGATACACTCACTATATATAGAAGCTATACTTCTATATTATTGCAAACTAGATTCAGTTATCAAACTAACTAACTGTCTAACCAATTAACTGCAAGTTAGTTAAACTACTAGTACATTACTTGTTATGCAAGTAAACTATTTTGCCTTCTCATTTTCACTATTAACACTATTATCTAAATACGAACTGAAAGATATTAACTTGGTGGTTCACATAATATTAGTTATAGGTTATAACCGGAAGAAACACTACATTGAAAATTAAGCGTGACACTTTTTTATTTTTATTTTTTTAGAGTCAAGTAACCTTCATTTTGAGATAAAAATATTATTTTTAAATAGGTTGCTCATTGTAGAATAGAGTAAGTATAAATGTCATTAAATTGAATAAAAATACTTCCAAATGTGTTTTTTCTTCTTGAAATTACTTTGTACAAATGTTTTCTAAGTTCTAAATAACTTTATGTAAAGCATGACCAGTTTCAAAAAGTTGTTGATGAATTCAATATGGTTGTACCCAAAGAAATCATGTGTTACACATTCATTTAAATGACTAAAAAATTGATAAGGTTTGGGCTCCATGTAAGAAAAACACATTTAAATTATGATTGTTCATATAAAAATTGGGCATGTGGGGTTGAGGATTAATTCATGGCACCACACCTCATTGCAAAAAGTCTCAAAAGTGAATAATACAGATCACCTTAACATATGATTGATGATGCCTACCTAACAAGCAAAAGACTTTCTAGAATGTCATCATTTGAACTTGATCAGCTGGCGTCTTATCTCATCATAATCCAAAACTCTCACTCAATGTGATTGGTTTATTGAGTTAATAAATGATTAAGCCAATATTACATTTGTTGATCATTCTCATCTTAACAATAACTTTTGCTTCTTGTACCAACCTTGTTTTGCAAAGAATCTTGTTTCTTTCTACTTGTTTGTTAGATCAATATTTATTATGTCAAATATGGTAGTGAAAGATTTTCCTCAAGAATGTTGGGAATCAATCTTCAAATTCCTTGGCCAAGGGCATGATTTGGAGTCTGTTTCTATGGTCTGCAAGAAATTCCTTTCCATTACAAACCAAGTGAAATTTTCTTTAACAGTACATGATCCCACTGTTCTATTCCTTCCTCAGCTACTCTCGAGATTTTTAAGGCTCAAAGTCATAGATTTTAGTCACTTCAATGGTGAACTACGAGGCTTCCTTAATCAAATATCAAAATCTGGGCTGGACCTTGATTTCGTTAATCTTTCCAACCAAAGAACACTTCCTGTTGATGGATTGCGAGAACTCGGTACAAAGATGATAAACTTGAGGGTTTTGATTTGCTCAAACATTGGCTCTCTTCGCGATAGTCATCTGGTAGTGATAGCTTATTGCTTTCCATTTCTTGAAGAGCTTGACATTAGCTTTCCTTTGGATTCTCAAGCATCTGATTTTGGATTACTAAGGCTGTCTTGCATGCTTGAGAATCTGCGCAAGATCGATCTTTCCGGTAATCACTTGATCACTGATAAATCTCTTTTGGCTTTATGCCAGAACTGCAGATCATTAGAAGAAATTTCATTCTTCCAATGTTTTAAGATATCCCAAGTTGGAATTGCTTCTGCTATCCGAATGAGGCCAAGTTTGACTTCGATATCCTTTAACATTGAAAAGAAAAGAATACATGGACCTGGTTTGACACCCCTACCTATTAATTTGGATTTGATCGATTCATCCGTGAGCTTGAAGAGATTAAAAGCTATTGATTTGTCAAATTCTTTTATATCAGATGAGTTTCTTATCGCAGTCGCAAATGGTGCTGTTGATTTTCTGAAACAACTTGTCCTCCAAGACTGTTGCAACTTTACATTTTCAGGAATCTTCTATGTTTTATCCAAATGTCAGTATGTTCGATCCTTAGATCTTCGGAAAGCCGACTTTCTAACTGATCAATGTATCAAAAAATTATCGATATTTCTTCTTAACTTGACCTCTATAAACCTTAGCGGCTGTTGCCAGCTAACGAACTCAACCTTTTTCATACTCACAAGAAATTGTCCCTTGCTCCGTGAGATCAAAATGGAGAGAACGTATATCGGGGTAGAAGGTGAAGAAGATTCCAATTCCATGTCGGATTTTGTCGTCAACTGTCAAGTAAAAGCGGTTTATTTTGGTGATAATATTTTACTAAATGACGCAAGTTTAATCAAATTTTCTTCCATTTGCTCCGGTTTACAACTTCTTGACTTAAATGCATGTGAAGGTATCTCTGGAGAATGTATTGTTGAGGTTATGAAGAGATGCTATGAGATAAGGCACTTAAACCTTGCCTATACAGGACTAGAAAAGTTTGAGATAAACTTTGAAGTTTCTCAATTGAAGGTGTTAAACTTGTCAGGATCAAGAATTGAAGATGAATCGCTCTCAATAATCTCAAAGTGGTGCACTGGACTATTGGTTTTGGACATTCAGAATTGTTTGTATGTTACAACTAAGGGAGTAAGGGAAATAATAGAAAATTGCATAGCATTGAAAGAGTTAAATTTAAGAAATTGCAGATTGGTGGATGGTGATTTTGTTTGTGGACTAATAAATACAAGGCCTTCCTTGAGAAAGATACTAACACCTTCAGGTGTTGATTTTTATTGCTGAATAGAGGAATTCCAATTGGACATTTATATCATGTATTGTTTGTTATGTGTTATATATTCTAGTAATAAGTACCTTGCATGTGTAGATAGCATTTTTGTGATAAAAAGAAGTTGAAATTTGTGTTTATCTTTGCTTAGGCTTTATTATGAATTCCAAATCATGGAAGTGTAAAAGGAATATTTTGTTAGCATAAAAATTGATGTTCTTCTTTGGTAAGCTAATCAAGTTTCAAGCATTGACAAGTGCAATATTTATTAGCACATTGAAAATTTAAAAGCAGTCATTGATTGGTTTGCGAAGCACAAGAAAATACATAAACTGAAAGACATTCACAAATCCATTATAATATGGAGATGCTGAAGAAGTAGTCGCATTTATTTGGGTTTGATATGTGGCAAACTAAAATTATGCTGATTGAAGTAGTCCAGCATCCTTATAGCTCTCAACAGAATCAATGAGTGTTTCCTCCAATGGCCTGAATTTCCAACCCAAACTTTGCAGTTTCTCTGAGCTAAGAATTTTGTGATCATCCATCTCAATATAGCTGCCAGCAATGAAAATTTCAACATAAGATTGTACCCATGAAATCTATACAAGCAAGTAGGTAGCTATGAAACAGTGACACAGACACCAGACACAACACCGACACCAATGAGAATTTGAAAAAACGGAATTATTGAATTCAAACACATGTGTCAGTATCGTGTTGATGTCAGACACCGGACACACCTTCAACCTGAGGTTTCAATGCTACAAAGCAACTATTAAGCTTGACTCTAAAGTACTACATCGAACAACATTACTTGCAATTTTTCCTTCGTTGTTCTCTTGACTCAACGATTTCTCTGATACAACTATTGATATCTCACAAGAATTTCCTTAACAGATGATCTCCTCACTAATTAATGACTTCTTTATTTTTCTGTTAATAACAATTTCTCTTATCTTTCACATTTCTTACATATTATTAATATAGAGGTTGATTTAGAAACTGAAGCTTACTTCGTAGGGTACTTGTAGTTGGGATATATACTCTTCAATCTCTCCACCAAATCTCGTGTGTTGATAGTGTGTGAAGTGCAGATGTACCTCCCGTCTGCCTTGTGATTCTCATAAGCCAAAAGTATTGCATCAACTACGTCTCGTACGTCAACAATCCAACGGAGCTTATTCTCCAATGAGTCGTGTCCTTCTAATAAAAAAAATGAATAACATGAAAAACGATTTTAATATTTATATGAAATCTATAATGTATGAAATTAGTTAAACTATAATAGCAGGACAACAAGTTATGCAGAAAAATATCCCCATGAAGGGCATATTCATAATTCATGATCTATGATCTAGTTAGTAGAAGATAGCGTAGCGTAGCAGCCGACTCCCAAAACACTATATCGGTGAAGCAGGTAGTGCTATGGCCATACACTAATAAAGGCTAAAAAATAGAAGAATGCACAAAATCAAACACCTTTCATAAATATGGTTATCATTAACCATATTAGGAAGTACTTTTTATAGAAGTTATATGGTTATCATTAACTCGCATTGCACAGTTCATAAATATGCATTTTATAATAAGAATTTGATAAGGCATATTAGTAGGTACCTTTTAAAATTTTGATGAGAGCCAAGCTACTTGAATTTGTGGTCGACTGTAAAATTGGTCCCAAAACAAGAGTAGGACAAATGGTTACCACGTTAAGTCCAGTTCTTTTCGCGAAATTGAAGGCCTGTTCTTCTGCTTCTGTCTTGGCATAACAGTACCAGTTCTGGATCACATGCGAAGTATAAGCTTAATTACATAACAAAAAATTGTTTGATGATTGAAGCATAGCATATTTTGATACTTAATGATCTGAATAAAAATAGTATAACAGACACTACTATCATATCATAAGGCTAATGATACATTTATATCATGCACAAATATAATAAAATCTTAGTGACCTGAGTATTTTTGCAGTAGTCTTTGTCGGACCAACAAGACTCATCAATCGCTTTATCTTTTGGTAAATTAGGGTTGATAGCAACAGCAGCTACAGATGATACAAAGACGACACGTTCCACATTAGCTTTGAGACAAGCTTCAAGTACATTAGCAGTTCCCTTCACTGCAGGCTCAATCACTTCCACCTGCAGATTAAGCTTCAAGTACATTATTTGTCACTTCAGACTTTTCATGCATGTCATGTTTACTAAAATGAATAATTTCGACCACACTGATTGATAAGCTGAAAATCTTTCAATTTACTGGTGTATTTACAAAACGAACGCAAAATCAGAATTACGCAGTGACATATCTAATTAGTCTGCATATAAGAGAACATTAGAAACATTACCTCAGGATTAGGTACAACTGTTGAAGGTACAGGGCTAGCAACATGGAAAACTGCACTGCATCCAACAATTGCAGAGTAAACCGATTCATAATCCAAGATATCTGCTTTGAAGAGTCTAAGGTTCTCAGAAGCTTTCTCCAGTTTCAGCAAGTGTTCATATTTCTGACTACCTGTTGTTGGTTGAAAACAAAACATAAAGGGTTCTCACTTCTCATGTGATCTATGAAGCATATACACCTTTGGGATTTGGCTTATCTGAGTTGACACAAGTCGGTCCGACACTCGTACAAAAAGTGTCCCAAAAAACACTTTTTATTCTTTGTATCGACCCATGTTAGACATTTCTTGGACACATCTCAAATATATATAGAAAGATTATATATATATATATATATATATATATATATATATTTTTCGGTGTCAGTGTCCTATGTTTT
>Ga0315915_1002818_pt1 | contig 22044 bp, 15 predicted proteins | sample MpolbnodulesMG_FD_207738 | JGI IMG/M metagenome (GOLD analysis project Ga0315915, IMG submission 207738) | Medicago polymorpha root nodule microbial communities from Los Angeles, California, United States - branched nodules | ecosystem: Host-associated > Plants > Roots > Nodule | place: USA... | reverse complement strand
TTGTTGGTCTCATTGATGTACCAAATTCCTAGGTAACGGTTCGTTGAATTTAATGGGCTGAAAAATCCTAGCTTGAAATTTGTGTTGTTTGAGGTTATTGTTTCATTGTCTTTGAGTGATTTGGATGATGTAATGGAATCGTTGGTAGAACTATGACATGAAGAAAAGGTGCAAAATATGACGAACGTAATTATGAAGAAGTGGTTTGTGTTGTGAATTAGAAAAGCCATAAATGTGTAACAATGTTAGGTGTTTTTTGAGGAATACTAGAATTTAGTTTGGTTTAATGGGGTGTTTTTTTGTTCCATTTAATAATCAAATCCATGTGGAAGATGGTATTGTTGTTGTTGAGTTGGGAGGTCGTCGAGATGCACAGTTTGCAATTAGTCGACTTTAGCTACAAGTTAAGCATGTGAATTGTAAACAATATAGGGTTTTGGTAAGATTACAAAGACATAACATTAGTAAATAAGGTTACAACAACGATATATTTGTTCTTTCTTAAAAATAACAAATATATATATTTGTAAAAGAAATGCTACGACGATAATATATACTCATACATAATGGACTCTATAGAGAGCATACAAGAATAAGTTTGATAACCGATTATCTAACACCTTCCCTCAAACTCATGATGTAGCATAAGAAGTATCAAAAGTTTGTCCAATAGAAAAAGAAAAAACAAGTTGAATAATACAAACTCAAAATATATAATATTCTAAAGCTACCCTTTAAGCTAAATCTCACTACGCAAGCTTGTTACAAAATTAACTCTGAAAATAAACCAAACTAATTGACAGCATAATCAATTCAGAGAAGCAATCAACCTGAATAACCATCATAGAGAGCAGCAACCAAAGAGTCAAACAAAAGAGCCAATAGGAGGAGATGCAACCAAAATAGAAGAATCAACCAAAGAGAGGAACCAAAATATCAACGAAGACAGCTCAAAGAAGAACCAATCAAAGAGATGAATCATCGTACCAACAGAAAGAAGTAACCAAAAAATTCAAATATGCCTTCAATGCGAACTCTTCACAGACACGTTGTGTGCAATAACTCGACTCACGAAATTATCCAAAACATCATATCATGCACACATTCGCAAACTTTTGGGAACTCAACAATTACGAGTAGTTTAAGAAGGTTTTAATTATGCTCTTGATGTCATGTAAACAATATAGGTTTGAGAGAAAAGAGAGAAGGCAGTTGAGTTTCATAAAATTGCAATGACATAACATTAGAAAATGTTGAAATTGTTAGATCGGACACCAAGACCGAGGTTATAGCCCCAACACCTCCATTGTGAGTTTACAATGGCTTTGCCATTTCATCTATCTACCAAAAAATAAAAATAAGGTTGCAACGATAGTATATAGTAATACTTCTTTCGCAGTCAATTACTTCACAGTCAATGCACAACTTTGACCATTAATATATTTAATTATTGAAACTCACATTGCGGACGAATTGGCGGAAGAATATGCTCTGTTGGTGAAGAACTCGCTGAAATCCAAGGTGGAAGCTCTGTCGTCGGTGGAATAGAGGGGTACATGCACAAACGCTCAGACTCCCAAATCAGTGGTGAAATGAGGAGGTTTAGAGGTTTGGAGGGAAAGAATAAATTTACCTTGTTTGGGCGGAGTGTTCCCCATATAAGCATAAGGAAGAATGTTGGGCTTGACTCTTTATTGGGTTTTACCTTGTAATTGGGTTTTACCAAGTAGATTTCACCCGAAGTCCGATCCGTAACAATTATTAAAAAATTATAAAAAGTGGATATTTTAAAACTATTTATTGAGACAAATCGAACAATATCTTATATACTAACATTGTCTTTATATATAGTACAAAAAAATATGATCAAAGTAGGTTATCCATGTAGTTAAACTACGGCATGCATTTAGATACGGATAAAGTATATAATAAACTCAATTAACCTAAAACTATAAAGGGTCAAGTAGCATATATCCAATAATTTATTATCTAACATGAATTACAATTTTTTTTAGGGAGTAACGTGAATTACATGAAAAAATCTTAAGTGATACTATTTTATTTTACGATAATCTCAAATTGTGTATGCTTGCGGATAGCAATTTTTCCACAAAATATAAAAATCAAAGAAAGAAGAAGTCAGCTTGCAACAATTTGGAAGGTTGTGACTAGGTAGGTTGATACTTCAGTTTCGATCGATTTTGAGATAAATATCTATTCTATTCAAAGATTGAATCATAATTTTATTTTTTTTACGAAGATTTCATCAATGTATGTAGGTATTTGGATTTGGATGGTTTTCTTAAAATAATGAAATCCGATTAGTATAACTATTCAGAAGGTGGTTTATAAAATGATGATTAAATTATTTATTTATTTATTTATTTATTTTGAAGGAAAATAATTTATTTATTTATTTTTTAGTTTTTTATAGGTTTTTATATTTAGTTTTTTATTTTATTTTGTCAAGTAGCCTCATAAATTGGTTTTTCTAATCCGGTCTTTTAAGCAAAATTTACTTCTACAAAACCTTTTATCCTCTCTATTTTAAAAAATCAAATAAATTATATGGTTTAAATTATGAGTGTTTATGGATTGGGTCAACCAGAAAACCCGGTCAAACCCACCCAAAAATCCCAAATAAATGGGTTGGGTTGGGTAATTGGGTGGGTATGGTTTCTAAAATTAGAAAACCCATAAAAATTAATGGGTCTCGAGTAAAACCAGACCCAAACTCAAAAAAACTCAATTACCCAATAATGTTAATATTTTTTATCTTTATTTTCATAGGGTTGAAGAAAGTTATATTTCCAAAACATACACATTATACCCTATATATTAAAAATCAAAAGATCCTAGAGTTACAAATTAATATGTTGCACTTTTTGATTTTTTCTTTTTGAGGGGTGTTGCACTTTTTGGTTATTTTGATACTAATGCAATTTTATGTCATGCAACTTTAGTTTGTTGCAAGTATTTTATGATGGAGTTTATTATTTGATATTCTATGATGCATAAAATTATAGTAAAATAAATTAAACATTTTTTTAAGAAAATTAAAAAGTAGAGTACTATTTTAAAACAAAATTATGAGGACTTGTCATTTAGTCATTTAATATTAAAAAAATAGAAAAATAAGTTGGGTAACCCATCACCCAATCAAACCCAACCCAAAAATTAGTGGGTTTGCCCAAACTCACCCAATAGTATACCGGATAGTTATTTTACCTCATCCAAACCGGAATACCTTATTTGATTTGGTTTTAGGTTTGGCCAAACCCACCCACAAACATCCCTAATTTAAATCTGACGCAGCTTACGTTTTAGGCCTTAATTTGTGGGTGATCAATCTAACATTTTCTCACATCTGCCTATTAACTATGAGATCAAGAGAGGGACAATTAGCTGCATAAATAAAAGAGAAGAAAACCATTTCAAAGGCGCCGTCTGTATATTTATAAAGTTAAAATATTCATTCCAATAGAATAAAAAATATAGAAAGTCCACAAAAGATAATAAAAAATACTTTTGAGGGAAAATGATAGTAAAATATTTTCATGCGGACGTAATGACTTTGAATTTCTTTACAGTTTAGACTAATATTGATTTGTACGTTTGTGGAAACACTTGTTAGGCAAGAAACTCCAATAATGGTCACACTTGTTTTTGTTTATTACAATAAAACTTAGCATTTTAAAATTATACAGGAGACAGTGATTAGCAACAATTTTTTTTTTTTTTTTTGCATGGCATGAAAAAAGAACTTCGATAAAACATATATATAAGTGAAGTCCACCCAATAAAAACATATAAGTAAAGTCTTTAATATATACAACTAACACGTATATTAACAAATTAATATATTCAACATGTTTTTACCAATATATATATTCAACATGCTTCTTGAATAAAAATAAAAGAACCAAAAAAACTCTTATCTGTAGGCTATATCAATAAAAGAGAGTTTGGGTATAACCAAAAAAACTCTTATCTGTAGGCTATATCAAAAAAACTCAAAGTAGTCATATGCAGTTTATGTTAGGAAGTTATAAAATGTAAATCTAAGGGGATGGTTGTATGATTTAGTAAGATGAATTAATAAAGTGAACTCAGTAAAGTATTCCCTCAAAAAAAAAAAAAAATAGTAAAGTGAACTCAGGGAATTTATTCCACTAACAATACGGTGATTTATCATGTAATAAAGGAGTGGAAATGCGGTTAATGATATGTATAAAGTGCGTGATTACCGATTGCATATGACCAAAGTTGGTGTGGTAATTGTGCTTGGTAATGATCTTGCTACATTTAATATGTATTTGATGTTTCCTTTCAAGAATGTCATTTTGTTGAGGGTCAACACATTTGATGCAAAATGCCCTTGTTGAGATTCAATCAACCATATATCTTGCTCATAATCCCATTTTTCACAAACGCACCGAACCACAGAGAAATTGACTCTCATGTCATTCGTGAAAACGTCACCAACAACTTAATTCATTTGTTGCTTGTCTCTTCTGCCAACCAACTTGCAGATATCTTCACAAAGCTCTTATATCCTTCTCTATTTCATAAATGTATTACCAAGTTAGGACTCATGGACATCCATAGTCCATCTTGAAAGGGATGTTATATTACATCAGATAAATATATGATTACTTGTTAATTATTATATGCAGTTTGTGTTATAAAGTTACGTATTCAGTTTGTGATATGACCAGAAATCACAATATAACCAGCTCTTACAACACATAAATTTGTTTTAACAGAAATCACATGATTAGCACATGACTTAATAACCATAAACCCATATCATCATTAAATCAAAATAACCATATAACCATTACAATTACAACCCTTCTTCCCTTCCCTAATTCCTAGGTACACCTTCAATTAACTATACTTCCTAATTATTATTATTGCCTCCACCCCCCATATTGCTTCCTCCAGCACGTTGTCCAGCTTTCCTTGCTGCTTTCTCTTGCAATGCTTTTGCATCCCTAAACATCAATAAACCAAAATTACACACACAATTATTATTACCCATTAATTAATTAAGTATAAACATAACAAAGAGATTATGAAATAGCAAAAAAGGAAGAAACTTTACCTTTCTCTGCGTTGTTCAGGCGTTAACCCATCATTCTTAGATTGCTTAGACTTCTGATTAGCTCTAGCTTGAGCTCTTTCACGATCTCTTTCTCTTTGATTACCACGTGAGCTTCAGTTAAGTTCAAACACAAAAACAAATTCAAATTCACAAAACCCTAATTCTTCTTAATCTTAAATTAATCCAAACAGAATAAAACTATTGCAAATAAAATAAATTAAATTGAAGAAATCAAGACTATTCCACAAAGGATATGAGTCATTATGAATTGATCGAACGATGTTCGTAACGAAACGCGAGCGTAAATTAAAAGACCTGGAAGAGGAAAATTGAAAAAGGCAATGCAATAAGCGAATTGCGTTATGCGAAAAAATAAATTAGGGTTTGATAAATTGATTTGAGAAAGAAAAAAAAATAGATAGAAGAGAAAAAACGTACCTGGAGAAGAGAAAGGAATTGAGGAGTGTGAAGGTGAAGGTAAAGGGAAAGGGTAAAATATAGTGGAGGTGTGAGGGATTTGGAATCAGAATCGAAGACTCTAGAGACCCAATAAAAATTATTATTTTTCCATTTTTGTATAGAATAGAATAGATATGACACCTCAGATTATTCTAACCAGTTGATAGATTGAAGTAATTGCCAGCTGCCAAACAAAATTAATCTTGGTTCGCTTAATTATGTTCAAATTGTGGCATTGCATTTAAGTATTTGGATCATGTTAATTACGGATAGTTGCAATATGGTTTAGATTGACTTTGAGGTAAAATGTCATCTGATTTAAAATAAACATTACATGCGGTTTAATTTGGTTTTGATAACTATTCTAAAAAAAATAGGAACTGATTTGATTTAAATATATGCAGTTTAATTTGGATCGGTTTTTAGATATCCAAAATGCAATTTTTTTATTTACTATTTTTTTATTAATCTTAATATTACACAAACACGATAAAAATTTAGATTTGATGCAAAATATATTAAACAATTAAACTTACAGTGTGAAAATTATTGATTATTTTTTAAACATATGAAGTAATAATAATATAGATTGAATTAGTGCAATATATAAGATTAAAAACCAACAAGGAACACAATAATGCAATATTATATACTAATTAAAGAATAAATAAGTATTAACATTTGCTTTTACGGTTCAGTTCGATTTTGAGAAAGTGATCCGAAATCTGATCCGATCCTAGTGGTTTTTACAAAACAATATCCAAATGCATCAAAAATATTCATTTTTTTTTACGATTTTTTGTTTTTTTTATCGGTTTGCGGTTTTATTTGGATCGATTTTCGGTTAATTAGTGCATCTGGGACATTAATTATAAAAGTAAAGAAATAGAATTTCTTTTATTAATAACAACAAATTTTTTTGCTCAAAAAAAAACAACAATTTTTTGACTTTCAACATTTCACTTTTTGCCATTTTTTAATGTAAAATTTCTATATTAATTTCCTTAACTAGTGTCCTTCAGACAATATTGTATATTAAATTTCAATCAATTTTATTTCAATGATAATTACAATAAACAAAAACAGAGTTGTCCATGTTAACCAGAGCTATCTATACACAATCATGGAAAAAAAAACTAAGTGGAGACTACAAAGTGGACAATCCTAAACAAAGTAATAGATTTATCCACTAAGCATAAAAATCTATAGAAAAAACATTATATTTTTCTTTAACCATCACCATGAATGTAGTTTGATGTGATCCAAATGTTACTCTAAACATTAATATTTATTGTTGATGAGTATTGAATTACGTTATTTCCAAATAATCCAGATACAAGACATCCAAACTACTTGGAAACACGTCTGAATTTGTTTTCTAAACAAATAAGCTCTAGAAAATTGTAAAGCATGGTTTCCACCTGCACCCATGTCCATCCACTCCCCATTCGCACCTATGCATGTTGGCTATTGTGATGTTTACTATCAAGGCATAGCTCAAATAGACAGCTAAACCTTGACCGCATACATCACCTCAAACCATGAATCCGTCTAAAACGATGTACATTCACCATCCCGTACACTATCCCCCGCACATTGAATGAACCAACTCTCCTCCCCTCATACAACACCCTCCCCAATATTACCCAACTCCCTCCACCATACTGACGCCTTCAGACCACCTCTCCTAACTTTCCCCCTCGTCAACCCCAAACCTTATACCAAAACAACTCCCCCCCATCGCTTAACTAATATTATTGGAAAAAATCCAAGTCTCACATCAGATAGATAAGACTCTTGAGAACAGTATATAAAGAGGAGGCAATCCTCACCTTACAAGCCGGTTTTGTAAGGATGAGTTAGACCCCAAATTCAACATGGTATTAGAGCTTGTCGAATTCAAGGGCCGCCTAAACCTATTCACGCACCAAGCCCAAAGAGTGTTGTGCGTGAGGGGGGTGTATTGCGAAAAACTCAAGTCCCACATCAGATAGATTAGACTCTTGAGAAGAGTATATAAAGAGGAGACAATCCTCACCTTACAAGCCGGTTTTGTAAGGATGAGTTAAGCCCCAAATTCAACAAATATTGCTAAATTAAATTGATATATATTTTTCACTTAATTTAATTCAAATTTAAAATTTCACATCAATTGAAACAATTCAGCTCAAATATATATGTTGGACACCTATTGTTTTCTCTAGAACTATCCATTATGCCCCGTATATGTTCATTTTCTTTATCTGAAACAATCATCATGTTCTGCTCTATCAATTTCTTTCCTGTTTGACCCATGCTTCACGCTTGACATGGACGGGAGGTGGTTGAAGCTCTAACACGACGGCGCCCACAATGAAGCAGCTACACACAATTTCTTTTTTATGGATCTCTATGGTTCCCTTACACCATTTTTTTCTCAATCTATTTATTTATTTTTTAGACATTTGTGAATTTATTTGCGGAAAAGTTAGTTTTTGAGACTTTTTCATGTTTCTGTTGTATTTTTGAGATTTTTCATTGTTATAGGTTAATATGTTTTGTTCCCTCATGATCTCTGAATTTGCTGTTTATATTTCATCAAGATTATTTTTCATCAAGACATGTTTTAACAAACTACAAGCCCAAGTTTGAGTTAACGATATATATATATATATATATCGTATGAGTTAACGAGTCGAATCGGTGGTCTCAACTCGTTTTGCCAACCTTAGTATTAAAATTGAGTCAAACGTAAGACTAGTCTTCTATAAAATGATAAATCGAAATTTTAAATTCTAGTTAAAAGACACGTTCAAATTTATAAAACACAATAAAAAATTAAAAAATTACATGAAACATAATTTGAAACCAATTCTAATAAATTTGAATTGCAAAATAGAGACCAATAAAGCTATAAATGATTTTAATGAAGCGTCCGTACTACCTACAAAACATGTCTTAATATCGTGATTTTGCATGCACCATCTAACATTGTTATCATTGAGAAGATTGTTCGTTTGTTCTATGATCTTATGAAGGGGCCAGCAAGACTACATGATGACAAAGTTGGATCTTGAAAGGCATGTGACTGAATAAAATTAGGTTATTAAAGAAACTCTACATCTTTATTGCCTTCATTGAAGAGGATCAATTGGCTATGGTCCCAAATTGAGAAGTTGGGTGTAACACAAACAAATCCGTATAAACCCAGCACCTATGCATCATTTGGTAGCTGTTCTATGTTATGATGTGAGACCCCCACCACCATCTATCTATCATTTCTCTATCTAATCGGAATCAATGGTTTCCAATTTTCAAATTGCTAGTTTGGCACATTTTTCAACTCTTTTTTTCCCCTCACTCATTGGTGAATTATTATTTATTTCTTGGGTTGGATAAATAAAAGTAAGCGGTTTACTAATTTTTTTTTCTATCAAAATTACTTGAGTTATCCAGACACACTCTACTTTATAAAATGAATTGAACATTTAAGAAAAAGTTATATTAAAAAGAAATTAAAGTTTTGTTGTTTAAATCAACATATCCTATGATTTTTTGTTTGTTGTTCGGGATTTGAAACTTAGACCTTGCATATATTATGAATTATCTCTACCAACTGAGTTAAACTCACAGAGATAATATATCTTATGATTTAAGAACTACAAATTGAAAAAAATTCACTAGCATCTACTAATATCTTAATAAAATTTCATACTACACTTTTTAATTTAAAAATAGTTACTAACAGCCATTGATTAACATTTGCCAACAAATGAATACTATCAATCATAGTTGTGCTAATATTATATGACTCATATCTCATCTCATATATGTGGCCTCTCTCTTTCTGTTAGGGTAAGGTATCCAAGGCGTTCTCTGTCTCTCCTTTTACTTTTGTCTTTCCTTTGTGTTGTGTCTTTATTAATGGTCCCACTTACAAATTTAATGATCCCATCTATCGATCATGTTTTTCTTTTTACTTCCGGTAAACGTGTCTACTGCACCAGGTCCCTAATGTTGGAGAACCTCCATTAATGTTGTCACGCAATTTTAACTTGTTGTCCTAACAGACATGTTATTTTGACATGAACCGTATGATAGATATTGTATATGGTTTGAACTAGTGTTTTTTATCCAATAAGAGAAAATAATACTCTGTCAAAAAATGTTTTTACTATCTTAATTAGATATCTTTGTCTAAAAACAATTACATAACTCCTATTTTAACTTAACATAACATGTTTAAAATTTAAAATCAAAATTTTAAATGGCCTAATTCAAACTCACGACATTAGTGTGCAAGGTGAGAATGATCTTAAAAATCCTTATTCAAAATCCTTATTCTACATTAAAAATTAAGATTTATTAATACAACCTAACTTTATATTCAAAATCTGCAATAAATTTTTCTTAAAAATCTTTAATCTATAATAAAAAAATTGAACATTTAATCCAAAAGAAAAATTATTATACATTTTCTTATTTTCATAAATTAAGATTCTATTAAAATTAATAAACTTCTTTCATTATAAACAATGATAAAAAATAAAAAAAAATACACCAATAACACGACAGTGAAAATCACTTTGAGAGGGTATAACACTAGAACGGTGAAAATCAGGAAGAAAGTGACACCAAATTTGATCAAGGTGACCCCTCCTCTTGAATTTCAATTTGAGAGGGAGCAAAAATTAATTTCTCACACAAAGAAAGAGAGGGACGGGACACAAACTCCGAGTTAAATTCTCTTTCTTTCCTATGTCGTCTTCTGTTTTTTCTTTTTTCTTTTTCCATTTTTCATTTTTTCTAATTCCTATTAAAAAAACAAAGTACTCCTCCAAAAGCAACGTTGACTCATTGCTTAATGCTTATAGTTATATCTCCAATCTCCAACTACTTACAAGTTGCAACCTTTCACTTCCAACAACTGAACAAACAAACAAAAACATTCTCAATTTCTCATAATTCATAACCTTAATTTTTCCATTCCTCAATTTCTCAGAAAACAAATGTAACAAAACCCAAACCGTCACAAAAGAAAAAAAATGGAAAACCGTCAAAGAATAACACTTTACGATCAAATGACATCCACAAGCAACACTAGAAGCTCACTAGCTAGTTTAATCCAAAACGAAGCCGTTTTATCCAACCAAAAAAACACAAACCAAACACTCTTAGATATTATACGAGAAAACGAACCAAACAACGTTGTTGTTAATGTTGTCAACAACAACAACAACGTTGTTAAAGATCGAAAATCATGGAAAGCTTTTAAGGAATTGCTACTATTCAAACGTCGTAACTCGGATGAATCAACTCACCAACAACAAAACGAGGATATTCCGACCAATTCAGATCCGTCGGAGTTTCTTCCCGGCGGCGAGTTTTCCGATGAGACGGCGCAGGTTAGCATGTCATTGATGGATTTGTTGGAAGAGAGTGAAATTGAATTGGAACGAAGTAGTGAGGTTGATGAGGTGGAAGAGAAACAAGAACATGAAGAAGAAAAAGAAGAAGAAAGAGAAGAAGAAGAAGGAGAAGGGAGTAATGTTAAGGTGGAACACAATTGTTGCGTGTGTATGGTAAGGGATAAAGGTGCAGCGTTTATACCATGTGGACACACGTTTTGCAGAATGTGTTCAAGAGAGCTTTGGGTTAGTAGAGGGAATTGTCCTCTTTGCAATCATTTTATTTTAGAAGTTCTTGATATTTTCTGATTATAATTATCATAATCATAATTATTATTCATTTTTTCCCCTTATTAATCTTTGTTTGAGTTTTGCAATTTTCTTTTCTGGGTTTTTTAATTTCATTTTTTGTTCAATTCATCGATTGTGATGAGTCATTGAGTAGGAGGGGTTGCATGTGTAAATTATTAAATTCACTAAATTGTGTATGACTTCACTTGCTTGCTAGTTTGTGATTTTTCAACATTTTTTTTATGTAAAACTTGTATGCCACATTTTGTGATTTTTAATCATAGGTTTTACTTATTTCATGTTAACAAGATTTTTATTCAATCACCTAACCTAGTCCCTCTGTTCTTGTGATGTACATTCCTAAGCCTTTTTTTTTTTTAATTCCTAAGCCTTAGTTAAACAAGAAGTAAAGTTTGGTAAACAAGATATCTAATGTCACATAACTTATTGTGACTCGTAAGTCATAACTCTTAACTACTAAGTAATACATTTAGGAAGGACAAGACATGGATTGCAGCACCAACAACCAACACCTAGATTTACCATTATTCATACATCCCCAATACCAAACTAAACGGCATTGTGCTGTTTGGAGCATTATCCACCAATGTTAACATTAAGCATAAGAGTACAACTTACCCCAAGTGTATATTTAAAAATGCAACTATGTATTACTAGATCTTTCTGATTTTGATATGGTATTTTTTGGGATAAGGTTTATGTTTCCCTAAATTATTATTTTTAATTTTTCTATATTTTTACTAATGGTATCTAGCTTTTGGTTTGTCGGTTAGAGTTAGAGCTGCTAACTGCGAACCTAACTGGAAATTGGGATGATTAATCTTTTCTTACGCGCGGCTTGTTTCCTTTGCTTAAGAAATAGGGAAATGTTAACTACTTAAGGAGACTCATCACAATCGATGAATTGGACAAAAATGAATGAAATAATATAGAAATTTTGTATTGAAAAATAATGTAAAGTGAAATGTTCCATTTTATAAAAGTCAAAAAATTGTTGTTTTTAATGAAATTTTTTTATTTTTAACTTTCTTAACTAATGTCCACGAACACCGATTAAAATGACCCTAAGAATTTATTTTTTTTAAAAAAAAGAAACATGACTAGTAGCTCTTAAATATCATTTAACCCACGGTGTGTGTTTGGATCCATTTTTGAACACCAAATTTTACGTCCAAATGCAATCTTAACGTGGATATAGTGAAACTACAAAACTCTACTTCTGCCAAGACGTGAAAACCCACATCAGAAAATACCAATAGTTACTAGAACCGTTTTTGTATTTTGATATTTTCATGAATAAAAGCAATTAAACCTCCTTTACAAAAAAAAAAAAAAAAGAAATTGATTTTGTTAATAAACATTTCCCAGCCTGTATATGTCTGACACGATATTATTGCTTGACAAAACATCCTAAGTTTATACCAAGACCTCGTAATTATGTGTTTAAGTGTAAGTTTCGGTGATGCTTGTCACTTCTTCTAGAGAAGAAAAAAAATAACATTGCAAAGATTTAATCTCGGCTCCATATGCATTGCCAAAACCACAAATCATGTTGTTGAAATGGTGATTTAACTTTCTCGTTGTCAAGTCTCCAATAAAATGTGTATTAATCATGTTGTTGCCTCCTCCTATTCACTCGTGGCATTAAAATCACTTTTCATAATGTTTAATAACTCGATCTTATCTCATGAGTTTGCATGGCTGGTGATTAAGTTCTAGACGACAAACATTTTTTATGTTTGATGTACTTTGTACAGCTAAGTTATTCCAACTAGATATCTTTTAAAAATAACCTTTTTGAAAGTGAAATTGCAAGCCCGCTATTATTAGTTAAATAAAATACTCTAAAAAATGCTTAATATCTTCTTAATTTATTGATGCCCCTCTCTTGGCTTGGTTTCTCTTAATATAAATGGTAACGTGTTTACGAATTCAAGTTTAACAGGGTTTTGTAGTCTTGTTCGAGATCATGAAGGATCTTTTCTACGTGGTTTCTATGGTAATATTGATCCCTCTTGTATCACATGGTCTGAATTTGTGTTGGTTGATTGGTTGTCGACGGATTATGTTATTCAAATTCATTGCATGTGATTCAGTTGGCTCAGGATCCACTTAATGTGTTTCACAGATTTGGTAACCTGATTAACTTGATTAAGAAGCTCTTGAATCAAGATTGGATTGTAGATTTGCGTCGTACTCTTCAGGAAGGCAACTATGCAGTTGACTGTTTGGCTAAGTAAAGTGTTAAAAATCATGAGAAATTAGTGTTTCTAGATACAGCTCCTCCAAATTTATCTTCCATGTTGCTTGTTGATGCACTATGCACCTCTTTTGTAAGGCATATTAGCCTTTTAGTTTTTTCTTTTCTTTTCTTTTTCTCTTTTCCGTTTGTAACCAAAAAAATTCATTGTTGACATACAAGTACTCATTGCCGTTAGAATTTGTATCCAAACACAATCTTAATCATAACTAGCTACCCTGATGAGCTTAATTTACAAGTTATTTTGGAAAGTACATAAAAATAAATTGAAAACAATAGACTTTTCAAATTATTTTCATGAAATGGATGCAACCAAGTGTTCGTGTAATAAATAACATATTAATATAAGTGTTCATGTAATAAGATAAACTCAAATAAACTATTCCAAATACCCCCTTAGTTATTGTATACATCACATCACCTACAGGTTTGAACCTTCAAATAGCTGGTCATAGTGAGACATCGATATATTGATACAAGAGAAAGAATACATCTCACTTAATCGAGTAAGTGATGCTATGAAGAAATTTGATTTTTTTTTTCTTTCTTTCCAATTAAATGTAAGAAACCAAATAAAGTTGAAAAAAAAAATTACCACCACAATTTCAGGCAGTGTTTTATATGCTAATTCTGTAAGTAGACCAAGTACTCCCTAACTCTAAGATTTTGTTTTTCCTTCTCTTGCAGTAGCAGTTACTCCGTGGAGACACCACCATGGCGCTGCATAGCAACTACTGGCTCGTTGCACCTCAAACACCTAAACGATGGGGCAGCAGCACATCGTGTCCGAAGACAGTAGTAACAATATCTGACAGAAAGAAATTGTAAAACATTGCTTAGTTCAATCCCGTTAATGAAAAACATTTTAGTTTGAAGCATATATGTACATATAGTTGTGATCTACAATACAAACATTACACATCTACAAGTTCTTCAAAACCATCAAAAGTGATGGCCAGTGAAAGATTCAAAACAGCAAAAGTATAATGCAAGATGAGAGAACATGTACAGAGAAGTACCTGTGCTGACAAGGTAAAGCAACAAAAGGAATTATTGGAGTAGCCTGGCATATGGGACATGCAGTGCTGTCCTCACCCGAATTTGATGATTTATCCTTAGAAAAAGGCCGGAGGAGATTTTTCACCGATGATGAATTTAGAAGAGGAAGAAGCAACAACAACATTTCCTGCCATCCGAACGAGACATAATCAGCAACAAAGTGTTAGGAAATCAGAAGCTAAACATGTTCGCAAATTCATTTGCCATCGTGGCCAGACAGATGCATCAAGTCGCGAGATAGCATCCAGCTGTTTCGGTTGGCATAAAATGCCCAAAACAACTAAAATATCGTCTTTTGAGGATGCAGCAAACTTTTTTGGTATCGGGAATATTTATAAAATGAATGTGTCACTGTCAAGTTGGGATTAATCAATTTAATCTATAAATCAGCACACTTCAACAACAGACAGAATTTCAGATTCATTGAAAAATTGAAAGCCGTGAATAACTGATTTCCAGCAATCTAAGCAGAAGATGGAAAACAATGCATGCCATGAATTGTGCCCAATATATATAGACCGTAATGTAAATAAAACCTAGGTCATAAGAAGTTTCAAAAAGTGAAAGTACCATGTTTAATCCATATTCCATAGGATTCCACAAACTAAGAGCATAAAAACTGGATGAAGAGAAGGAGAAGTACCGAGAATTCATTCCAAACTAATTGTCGGTTCATATACTCAAAGCTAACAGCACGGTTCATGTTTGGGCTCCCATATACAAGCCTAGCTCGTAGGACTCTTTCAATTAGATTTCGGTATCTGTAATGGCACAAAACAAGAAGTGTTACAGAGCAAGTAAATCATGTGATAGTCTTAGCCTAGGGAACATAAAGAACATTCAGGCTACATGAAACCAAATTTTGAGACTGTTGAGATATTTCCCATTGATTTCTTCCTTTCATTAGTTATATAAATATCCAAAAGATCCTAAACCCTAGCTGTCTAGTCATCCCATCGACCAACCACGCACGAAGTTGGACCCTGGCTCTAAAAATATAACCAGCCAATCTGTCTATCGCCATAACACCGCAGTTAATGGTGGCCCTACGGGCCACCACGCATACAAGGAATCTCAACATTGACTATTTAAAAGACTAAGACTGGAGAATAAATAGTGTTTGTATGAATTGTCTGGTTGTTCAAAATAATCACCTTCCTGTGCAAAGAAATATCAACAGGTTTCCAAATGAAGCAGCTCTATAAACCCCTTCTATTCTTTGTATCAAGATCCATAAACGCCGTGCCAATGGTCTCTGAAAAAAAATGTCAAGTTAGAGCTCACTTCCATCCACAATGGCCTACAGGTTTGCAAGTAGGCAGTGTATGGCTTAACAGGCCAAATTTAAAAAGTACCTGCTCAGTATCACCCCATCTACGAAAAGCAGAGAATGACTGTAAGCGAGCCCAAATATACTGACCACCAACAGTGGCAATACAATACCAAAGCTTCTGAGCAACAGTGAGTCCAGGTCCCTCCAGACCAGTTCTTACTGCATGGAAAGCACCATAAAAGAATGATAAATTGAGATGAACACAGTACAACTATGGACAGTGTTAAATATCGCTAGAGTAACATAATATGAGCTATGTGACTGATTAGTTCAAGCAAGAAAACACCTCACGAAATTATATGAATACCTTTAGCAGTGTGCTACTTCTATATGACCATGATGCATTGTAGAAATAGACATAGATGATGTGTGTATCTATGGTCAAACTGAGAAAAACAAACAAAGACTTCGAAAACATATTCAATTATGTACATTTACAAATTTCGTATTCAAAGGCATCCACAGAGCATCATCAATTCCACTTATATCAGGCAATAATCACTCACCATACCGTCGATAAAAATTAGGGGTGATACAAGTAATTCATTCTCAGTGTCAACCCTTATATTTTCCAGTATTAAATAAGCAAATAGAATTCAAAACCATCTCAAAACTCTGAAGGACAACTTAGCAAAAATAACACTATACACAGACAAGATTCAGAGTTTCCTACCTTTATCTCTTGATTCAATTGCACGTTCATCTCTATACCTCAGATTCATGAGGGCAATGCCAGGAGTTGGTTTATCCACCCAAATTGAGAACCTCCAAATAAGAAACTCAAGGAAAGCATCAAGCTCCGCTTCATACTGAAATAACATTCCTGGCTAATCCCAAAAGAAAAACAGTAAATAAAGAACTTAAAAGATGTTGAAAACAGTTTTGGATTAGTTTATTTGAGCGTATACACAGGCATAGACACTTGTGAGACTGTTTGGGAGAGTTTATGGAAATAACTTATGACATATTCAACATATATTCCGGCATAAACACTTTTGACACTATTTGGGAGATTTTATGGAAAAAACTTATGACATATTCAGCATGTATACAGGCATAAACACATAGGAGACTGTTTGAGAGAGTTTATGGAAACAGCTTCTGACATATTCATAAAAAAATTTCACCTTATTTCCAAAAGCTATGCATGATAATTTATCAAAATAGTTAAATAGCTTATAATATATATAAAAACAATTTGACTTTTATATTATTCTTTGTTATAGATATAGCTTATACATGCATTTATATGATAAGCACTTATGCTCTTGTCAACAAAAATAAATTATAAGCACTCAATTAAGCTGTTTAATCCACACAGAGTCTTATTCAATTACCACTAATACCATGAAAATTCACACCAAAATAAACAAAATGAAAGTACCTTCATCAAAGTGAAGACTTTAACCAATTGTTCTTTCAACATAGCTGACATTTCAATATCCAATCTTGCCGCATCAACTTGGTTGACTCTTGATATTGAAATAGGAATAGTTGACTGCATAAAATACCAATATAAATAAATAAAAATTAAAAATTTAAAAAACAGCAAGTTGATCAAATACCCAATTTTGAAATTGAAATTAAATAATGAATTAGGGTTATGAAGATAAATAAAGAGAAACCCTAAAGAGGAAAAAAATGGTTGAATTGAAATGGGAAATTGGAAAGGAACCTGGTGAGAGAAGGAAATCCAGCGAGGGAGGAGTTTGTGGGAAGTGAGAGACCATGCATCTTGTGGTGGAACGGAAGGTAGAGTAGTGCTGCTCATTGGAGGAAGATGAATGAAGGAGTATGTGTTGTTGTGTCCATGCACCAGAGATTGGAATGGTCTGGTTGTTGCTTTAACACTGTTCACAAAGCGGTTTATGTCTATGTGAGAGAATCCAATTTACTATTCGCACTTCTTCTAATGGCTCTTTTTTGTCTTTTTCTAGTTACCTTTCCATTTTCACCATTTTTCTTATTTATTTTAATTTTTAACTTCATTCCACCTTTATTCTACTTTTATGCCAGCCTCTGGTCTTCCAAAAAAAAAAATAGTTTGGTAATATGAAGTTTTTAATTGAGGTAAATATAGTGGTTTAAAAATTATTTCACTTAAGAAGTGAATTTGGGTTTTTCTGGACAATTTATTTTGGTAAAAGTTTATTAATCATTTGAATCAAATTACTTGGCTACTTATATTTATTTTTTGAGAGGACTTGGCTACTTATATATTACTTTGATAGGTGGTCACAAATTGAATTTGCATATGTATTTGAAAATTTTGTATACAAATAAAATTTAAAAGACGATATGGTCAAAAAAAAAAAAATTGGTCAAGGATATGGTCAAAACTTTAAGAGGAATGCTAGCAACACGCATTTTAACACACTCCCTTTGATTGGTTAAAATTCACATGAGACCTATCAAATCATGTGAGTCCCATATACATTTGGTGGGTCCCATGTGAATATTAACCAATCAAAGAGAGTGTGTTAATCAGTGTGTGTTAGAATGTGTGTTGCTAACATTTCTCAAACTTTAAATGTGTCATTTTGTTTTTAAGTTCACAGTCGTCCTCTTTATTGACCCAATGACATAATAACTAATCCGGAGTATATGTTTAACTAAAACACGGAGAAATGGGTATCATGCAGGATTATAGAACTCAACTCTTTTTCTTTTTTTTTATTATTTTTTTATGATTTTATCGAATCCACATCAATTAAATCATCATTTTAACCGTGAAAATAAGAAGGAGTACGAGTTTCTTCTTTCTACTTTTAATGGATCTCATCGCTAGATTTTAGATTGATTTTTTATGGTTTCAAGTGGTTTTTAAACATCATTAACAAAAAAAAAATTAATGTGGTCTAGACACCCTCTCAAGGGAGGAGAATTTAATTTAAAATTTACATAATTATTTCTATATTGAGGAAAGTCTAGATATAAAAAATAGGAGATATGCGATTAATATAGTTCAACCTTCATTCAAGAGAAAGGAGTATAATGTACTCTTAATATTAATTAACATGATGTAATTGAATCTTATCAACCAAAATGCACATTGGTAAAATTATTGAACAATGTAATTGGCTTTTCACGCAGCCATGATATTAGTTGCCAATTTTTATTTTAGAATTTGAAAAATACAGATTTTAAATCAAATCATGTGATCTTGATCGGACAGCCACAAACGCATGACTGCAGGAATTTAGTGACTGCCACAAATCTTGATCCAACCCTCTCCTCCTAAGCAGAAGAATTGATCTCAACAAGATAGTTGATTTATATATAGCTCTAAAGAAAATGGTTTATAACTAATTGCAAGTATACTATCCATCCTACAAACACTATGAACTTCTGCTTAGGAGGAGCAACAAAGCTTGTTAAAGTATTCAGCTAATTCTTCAATAGTCAGGCTGATATCCATCGGATACCATCTAAGTTATATGACCAAAAATACTATGAACTTCTACTTAGGAGGAGCAATATAGCTTGTTGTTAAAGTAATCAGCTATTTTTAATCACTGGTTAACCAAAGACTATATGATATGAAACACTTTCTTACCAACTCAGATAAAATGTAGTTACTATCTTTTACAACTAACATATTTCAAACATAAACATCAAATTACAAAGTATTTGACATTAAAATTTAAATGCCAACGTATCATTTGTCAAATCCAATAATCAAAAATTTGGAGTCAATTTTTGTTCATATATTTTCTACATTGCAGAAAAACTGTTTGTAAAATGTGTTGGGTTTAGACAAAAACAAAACAAATGATTTCTACAAAAACTAGACAGCCCCAAACGTATTGAATTTAGCCTTACAAAACCTATCATAATCATTAAGAATCTCTTGAGAAAGTTCCTCATCACCAAAACCCTTAAACCCATTACTCAAAACCTTAACAACATACTCATCAAATTCCACAACCTCCCCCCACCCACTCCTCTTCATCATCTCATAAACCCTAACCAATAATTCTCTCCTCTTCGTACCAACAACCGCTTTAATCAAACTCAAAACCCCTTTCTGATCCTCATCGCACCCAATCCCACCCTCCACTTCAATCTCCTCAATCAAACGGTCCACGTCTTCATCCATACCACATTTCCCCAGCACCTGCACAAAAGTTCAAAGAGTCATGCATAACAATGTTGTGTCTCTTAAGTGTTAGAAGCGCAACTAACTTACAAAATGGAAGGTTGGATTGAAACATATTATAAGATAGATGTGTCTACAAAATTTACATTTTGTTTTGGTCAAGTAGCCTAACAGCTAGAGAATAAATGGGGTGTTTGGGGTTCGAAGTCCGGCCCCTGCATATAGGCCCCTGCATATAGTATGTATTATCCAGCTAAAAACTCTACAAAATTTACATTAATCGAGTATCATTTTAACTCAATTTTCGATTAATGTAAAATTATACAGTTATTGTGGGTGTGATATATTAATCTTTGATAATGGTTGCGGTTACCTTGAGCATTTCAGCATAAAGGGTGAGATCAGCACCGTATTCAGATCGGACGGCTGAGAAGACACGAAGTGCGAGGGTGGGTTGTTCTTGACGGAGAAGCTCTTTTAGCGTAGCGACTAGGTCGGATTTGATTAAGCGGGTTAGGGTTTTGGTTAGAAGTTGAGTTTGAGTTTGGGTTTGTGGGTCGGTTCGGTTTATGCGTTTAAGGGTTTGGATTGCTTGGATTGCTTCTATGCTTAGGAATCGGCCTTTGATGAGTGGTCCACGCTGGGAACGAGGTCCGCCGCAGTGTACTGGAATGTAGCTCTGGCGAGCGGTGGTTGGTGGTGTTTGAGGGTGGTGGGGTTTAAGGAAGGCTGGGGTTCGGTTGAGAGAAGAAGCCATTGATGATGTGAAATGAAATGGGAGTGAAGCACGACGATAACGAAGGTTATCTAAATGGGAATTGATTAATGTCTGTTTTGCCCTTTTAATAAATTATTACAGTTTTTTCAGTAACAAAAAAAATGAGTAAACTCCATATTAAACTATTTGGTCCTTAAAGTTTTATTGAAAATGGTCCTTCAAATTTTAAGTTAGGGTTCAAATAGTCAAATTTTAAGTTAGTGTTCAAATGGTTCTTAAATTTTCACAGTTTCAATCTCAACCGTTTGATCTAAGATGAACAACTAAGATTGGAAACAGCGTCAAACTGCGTGCTAATTTTACAACACCAAAACCTGGTTCATACGGTTACTAGGTATTCAGTAAAAGGTGTATATCATTATTTGTCTTCCCCGGATCAACAGGCGGTTAATTTTGGCTCAAAGCTTAATTGGCATAAAGAGGTTCCAATGAAGGTTTCTTTATTAGCTTGTCGTCTCTTTCGAAATAGACTTCCTACGAAGGATAGTCTCTTCAGAAGGGGTATCATTCCTCAAGATTCTCAGCTTTGTGTGGGAGGGTGTGGGGAGATGGAAATTGCAACTCATCGGTTCACTAAATGTAATTATTTCAATATTGTTTGACAATGGGTCCGTAGTTGGGTTGATATTTCCAATGTGGAACCGTTTAGCATGATAGATCATTGTAATTAGTTCTATCATTTATCAGATAGTCACAGCCTGCGTCGCTCTATCTTGAAGTTAATTTGATTTTCGTGCATTTGGGTAATTTGGAAGCAGCAAAATAGCAGAATATTCAGAAATAAGGAATAGAGTATTCAACATCTTCTAGACAAAATCAAGGTGCTGTCTTTTTGGTGGATGAAGGCAAAATTTGTTAATGTTGCTCTTGGATATCATAATTGGTGGTTTTTTCTGTTTTCATGCCTAGGTATTGGCTAATGTTGTTATTATTGTTTTGGCTATAGGTTAGGAGGATTTGTTCCTTAACCTGTTATGTATTGTTTGGACCTGGTAGTTTTATTGCGACATACCTTGTGCAGGATAAAACTCTTTATTGTCATTAATAAATCTTATTTTGACTTCTTAAAAAAAAAATTGTAGTAGATTATAAGTTAAAATGTTTTTTTTTTACTTTCTTTATTTTTTTGTTTCTTGAAAAGTCAAAATATATAGAATCTTACCAATACACGAAGTGTAATGATAGAATTCAAAAGTACCCATGATCAATTATAAGGCACAACAAAAATAAAGAGAAATTATCAAGAATAA
>Ga0315915_1002813_pt1 | contig 22060 bp, 8 predicted proteins | sample MpolbnodulesMG_FD_207738 | JGI IMG/M metagenome (GOLD analysis project Ga0315915, IMG submission 207738) | Medicago polymorpha root nodule microbial communities from Los Angeles, California, United States - branched nodules | ecosystem: Host-associated > Plants > Roots > Nodule | place: USA... | reverse complement strand
CAAAAAAAGGAATTTATTACCATAAAAGGAAACTTTGTTGACTTATTTATGGATTAATTACACAGTTTTCAATGCAATAATTACTATATAATTTCCCTTTTTAGTATCCTTAATCAGTGCCCCGGGGACACCGGTTAGCATTTCCCAAAAAATAATAGCAAAAAATTAAAAGAGCTTTCTCAATTATTTCAACATTCAATTAACTAGTTTCAACATTCAATTAACTGGTTTAAACACAATAAATAATCTTAAATAAATATATTAATTTTTTTAGACGAAATGACAATATTAATTTCGACATTTTCATCAATCGAGTTGATATTAGTGCATATGTATAGAGATATTTTAACTAATTTTTAAGATAAGTCGTTTGGTTTAGACTTTAGAAGAAAGAAATCCCTATAGTATATATAAATACAAACTAAATTCAAACAAAAGAATAAAAAAAAAGAACAAAAAGAAAATTCTCTCTAGTCTCTCTCATAGTCGTTGGCTCTTCTTTCTTCTTTCTCTCTCCTCCATTTCCATGGCGAAACCAACCAAAAACGCAGCATCGAACTACACAACAATTTCACTGTAATTGGAGCATTGTAGAAGAATCACCGTTTATCAATTGCTTGAATTCGAACAATGCCTATCTCAAGGTACCACATTCGGAATGCGCATGGTTTGGCGGATCCAGAGCTGCACCGTGCCGCTGATAAAGATGACTCTGAAGCTCTTCTTGAAGCTGTTGCTATGAGTGGACTCGTCGGGTTCTTGCGTCAGCTCGGTGACCTCGCTCAGTCTGTTCTCTCTCTGTAACTGTTTTTGTTCTTGCTTGATGCTGAATTGTGTTCATACTTTTTGAAATTGTGATTGCATTGAAATTTTGAGAAATTAAATTTAAACATAACTGAATTATAACTTAGTTCTAAATTTTATATTTTTTTTAGTATTGTTGTTGTTGTTGTTGATGATGTTAATGATAGTTTAGTGAATTTTTTGATATTTTTTGTCTGATTTGAAATTTGAGTTTTTGGAGTTTCTAATTTGGTGGTTGGATTATGTGGTTAAATTTGAGTTTTTTTTTTTGTTGCAAATATTATTAAGAATTTGTGATTATGATTTAATATTGGAATGTGGAATTTAATTATGATATAATATTATTATGAATCTATGTAACTCATTTAGAAGATTAGTTTTTTAATCTTGATTTTGTATTGGTTTTAATTTATTTGGCTTTTTCTTTGTGTTTTCTTCTTTGATTCCTTGATTCCTTTTGGTTCTTTGTTTGTAGTGACTTTTTTTTCTTTGTATGTAATGGCTTTTTGGGTGGATAAAAAAGGGAATATTTGATTTGGTTGAACCATGCGTGAACCACAATTTCTGGAACTAAGTTTCAGGGAAGATTTAAAAATTGAGCTATTTACAGTAAAAATGATTTGACAAATTATGCTTTTTTGTGTGATTACTGAAATTTTATTTTATTTTATTAAATCACAACTCACAAGTAAAAATTATATTTAATAATTAAATCATAGAATGACTATGCAAAAATATTTGCTGGGGAAGGTCCACCCCTTAAATGGATCTCAATTACCCCAAGGGGATTAGATTAGTTCATAGTTGCGTGCGGAGGATACATTTGCTTTACCCAAATGTAAATCATAGAAGGAGAAATAAGATTTAAGTAGACTATTTTATTGCTGACTAACATTTTAGAGACTGTAATTTTTGGTTTGGTGGGTACATTGTGTATTACGGATTCAATGATATATCTTATGATCTGCTATCCACAATCTCTTAATCAGCAACTTGAATTAAACCTAGAAGGCTTGGTATTCTTTTGAGTATAACTAACCCATATGGTAAGAAAATCTATATATCTTGTCAGAAGTACGGTGATTATGACATTCTGTTCCTTGGAGTGAATTATTAGAAACTTAGTTCCAATTTTTAGTCTTGGCATTGACATTGAGCATTTTTAATTACAAGTTTTATAGTCCTTAGCTGCTGTTAAGTTCTCTGCATTTAACTGTATCATTTTGATTAGGTTTGCTGCCGAGTTGTTCCACGACTTGCATGAAGAAGTAATGGCTACTGCCGAAAGAGGTCACAGTCTTATGTCTCGTGTTCAGCAGCTTGAGGCTGAAATTCCTCCACTTGAGAAAGTGTTTTTGTCACGAACTCATCATTCGTCTTTTTTAACAAATGGAGGTTAGCTAATCAACGGAGTCCTTTTGTTCATTATTTATGTTTGTAGTTTGAACTGTAAGTGATAACAGGACCCTTTGACAAATTTTAACATGGTTCTTGTGCTGCAGGGATTGACTGGTGTCCTAATCTTCGATCCGAACAGCATCTTGTTACACGCGGAGATTTACCTAGATTCATAATGGACTCATATGAAGAATGTCGTGCTCCACCTAGACTTTTCCTTCTAGACAAGTATGGTGACTGGATTTGAAAAACATACCAAATTTCAGAATAAATACAATTTAGTTATTATGTTATGGATATCTGAAAAGTTTATTTCCTTTTTGGCTCAAAAAGGTTTGATGTGGCTGGTGCTGGGTCATGCCTAAAGCGTTATAGTGATCCATCATTCTTTAAAGCAGAGTCTGCTTCCTCTGTAACACCAACAATAGAAGTTCACAGGGAAAGGAAAATTCGTAAAGTTAGTGTAAGAAAACTATTCTAATTTTTTTGCAAAATTGTTTTAATTGACGTAAAAAAAATCAAATTCTATGCAATGGAAAATTGTATATTTGCATTTTTGGATATTAAATATGTATAATTTTCATATCCAGCAAAAGAAAGGAGAATGGCCGAGGGATGGTGAAACCCCTGGAGTTGTACCATCACATTCAAAGTGAGTTCCAATGATTTTACTGTGGGGCATTAAGCTATGTCTCTGATTTGTTAAATGAAATATTGTTCTTAAAATGGCTAATTGGTTACTCAATCCATTTCCATTATTGCAGACTGCATCAGTTGTTTCTTGAAGAGCGTATTGAGAATGCGTGTAGTGATCCTGCTCGTCTTGTGAAGTTGAAAAAAAGACAGTTTGATGGATCTGCAGTTGAAGCAAAATCTGGGAGAAGTTACATGGAGGAAATTCTGGAAAGGCCCTCACCTGATCATAAATTGGTGCTTGAAACTTCAATCACTCCACTGCCTGTGAAATCAATGTCAGACGACACTAGTGAAACTGGGATTAAAATACTTGAAATCAATGGCATTTCACCTATGAGAAGGTCTATGGGAAATGGACAAATGTATTTTTCATCAAATGTGCAGAAACTAGAACTGAATTCATGCTCAAAAATGGACATGACAAATGGCTATTTTGTTAAGGAGCCTGCACAATTCTCTTCTGGTGGGACAGATGAAATGCCTTCTAAGCATCACAAGGTATCTGATGAAACAGAACTGGAGGATGATGATGAACAAAATAAAAGAGAATGCAGTCTAGACGGATACCATTCTGATGATGCGGGTAGTGAGGCTGATGATTATATGGATGCATTAGCTACAATAGACTCAGACTTGGAAATAGACAATGAGTGTAGACCTAAGAAAAGCTTGTTGAATGTTCAAAAGGTAACTGATTCATATGGTGAAGAAGAACATCAGCTGCAAGCTCAATTTTCAGATTCACAGTCATTTGGAGACTCGTCATTATCTGAGGAAATTAGTTCATTTGAACAAGATAGAAGTGAAGAGCATGATGAAGTGCCAGCTCGGCTGCCAGATTCTTGTTCAGCAGGAACCCATCATGCATCAGATGATAATAGTTCATTCAGAAGAGATAGTAATGAAGAACACACCCAACTGCAAGCTCAGTTTTCAGATTCTCAATCTATTGGAATCTCGTCATCAGAGAATGAAAATATGTCATCCAGCCAGCTTCCCCATACTGTTGAATTGCAAAAAACTTGTGATGAATTTTTCTCACATTATGATGATGCACATGATCATGGGCGAGCAATATCTGATTCTGGATCAGTCTCTTCTGGTACATGTCCGGTGGATTCAGGATGTTTATTGTTGTCTTTAGACCATGGAGCTACAGCTACCTTGCTAGTGGCCCTACCTACAAGGACTCAATCAGATGAGTCACCACATGCTCCTGTTGAACATGATGAAGACACCCCCTCCCCAATAAAAGATAATAATTGCCCAGTTGTTTGTTTTGACAACAATTCTTTGAACAATTTGGATATTTGTGATCCTCGTGTCCGTTCCAATACTCTGCTACAAGTGTCCGATGATTTAAATTTAGCTCATGAAGGCAAATGTGGTGACCATTCTAACATCGAAGTCATGCAGACAGATTCTCTTAACAAGGACTGCTCTGAAATATCGGTTGTTGGAGACATTGGTTCACGAGAGGAGAATCCCATTAGCCTGCCCATGGAAGTAGACCTGAATTTGGGTGCTAAACTGCTGCTTGACGATAAGGACTTCAAATCTGATAATGATAACAAAGCAATGCAACTTGACTCGGAAGATTCATTTCCTGTTCTGGAGACTAACGTAGAGACTAGCTTTACAGAGGAGCTATGCTCTGATTTTACGCACAGAAATCTACAAGATGTACCCGATTCAGCAGAAGTTGAAATTCTGTATCCTGATCAGCTATCAAATTTTAAAGAGGTACCAATGACAATGCTTGGCGATGAAATAAATGGACCCACCTGCAGTTTGGATTCAGTTGAAGATGATGATCGTATGAAACATCTACCTTCCCCTGATTGCATACTGCAGGATGATTATGTCATGGTAAATGATATGTTCCCAGTAACAGTTCAGTCCAAAGATCTGGATGTATCTGCTGTTTCTTCTTTTGATAATGCCTATACTGGTGCAAGTATTGCTAATTGTCTAGCTTCAGATTCTATTTCTTCCCCATCAACGAATCCTTCAAATTTGCGTCAATCTTTGCTTAGTTCTTCGGATTCCTATAGGATGGAAATAGAATCCATAGACTTGACAAAAGTTTCCGTAGACTTGAATGCTGAGAAGAAAGAATATCAACTAGAACCATTTTCGTATATCACATCTCCTGTTAGTAGTCTTACAAAGCTTGAAGAATCTCTTTCTACTTTCGAAGATCCTCATGAGAAAAAGATGGAAGTCAATGAAGAAGTTGCAAGAGATTCTTGGACAGAGTTAACGTCGCATATAGTAGAGGAGCAACCAGACATTGCTTCTACTGATAAACAGTTGAACCTGAACGAATCAGTTCCTTCTGATATATCTGACTCTGGTATTTGTAATGATTTTCAACATTCATTGCCTAAGGAGAAAATCCAAGATGGTTCTCCTCTCAATGACATGAAAATGGCGACCCAATGTTCAGAGCTAGACTCTGGGTCAGAATTTGTATTTGCTTGTCAGAATGATCTACAGAACAGCAAAAATGGTTTTTCACCACCTTCCTATAATGATCAGGATCCTGAAAGCCATATTGAGTTTGCTTCTGAGGTCCATCCAGAGGAACCTTCACATTGTTCCTTATCAATGTCATCTGATCAGAAGATTAACCTAACAAAGCATGTCATGGATCCAATGAAACCTCTACTTCCTGATCCTTTTCCCAAGGAAACTAAAATTAATCTTGAGGAGACGCCACCTATGCCCCCTCTACCACCAATGCAATGGATAACGAGCAAGGTGCAAAATGCTTCCCCAGTTTCACAGAGAGAAGAAACAGGTGTAAGTCAAACATCATTTCAACCAGTACAGCCAGTTAAATCTGATTATAACTCACAATTTGGTTTATCAACTTCTGAAAGAGTAACCTCGCTGTATAAGAATCCTTTCTTGCCTGCGGTGGCTGTGGGAAGTAATAAAAGCCTACACTCCTCTGGGTTATCCGTGGGTGTTTCAGAGCATCCTGTTGCTATTCCTTTGCAATTTCCTGTAATGGTAAATGAAGCAAATGGTCAGCATAATTACCAAGTCCTGGAGAGAAGTCAAATTCACAACCCTTTTTTAACATTACCGATGCTATCCTATGGTTGGCTTCGACATGGAAGTGTCATTTCTTCAGAGGGAGAAAGCATCTTGAAATCAACTCCATGCCCACCAATACTGCCTGCTGAATGTGCTGTTTTTGAGACTGATCCCATCCATCAACAAGAAAAACTGACTCAGTTCACAAGTCGGTTTATGGAAGACACTAGTTTAGAAGTTCAAATGGATAGGACTGGAGAAAGCGTATTGGACTCAAGTCCATCCCCACCAATACTGCCCACTGAATGTGCTGTTCCTGGGGCTGACCCCATGTTTCAACAAGACAAGCCGACTCAGTCTTTTAGTCAAATAATGCAAGATACAAATTTTGAAGCTAAAAAGGATAGTCCTAGAGAATTACATTTAGAGCTACCTGCTGAATGTCCTGTATCTGTAGATGATTCCATTTCTCCAAAAGAACAAGATTTTGATTCTCCAAATCAAATAATGGAAGAGACTGTTTTAGAATTCACAACACTTGAGGAGTCATCAATTGATCTGGAAAGGGATAAAGGAGATCATTTAGTCTCACCTGAGTCACCACCAAGTACAGAAATTGTGCAGCCTAATCTCAGCATGCAGCCTTCGGAGGGGGATCTGGCACTGTCATCGGATAAATCTGCTCAATCATTAGCGTTTGATAGTCAAATACCAAATGGAAAATCAAAGAACAAGCTTCCTCCCCCTCCTCAGAACCATTTATTTGATGTTGTTGCCGCTCTTGACAAAAGCAGGGTAGACACAGTTTTCTTAATCTCGTCAAATTAATTCTTTATGTGGTCTTGATTTTTGCATGACAAACCGCCTTTGTTCCACTGCAGCTGAGGAAGGTCACTGACCGTGTTAGGCCCCCAATAGCACCAAAGGTAGATGAAAGAGACTCACTGTTAGAACAGATTAGAACGAAGGTAAGAGCTGAGCTAGCAACTTTGATATTGTTCATGCTATTTTTACCTTTTTTGTATCAAATTCTTGTATTTAGATATTCTAAAAATAATGTTTTCAGTCTTTCAACTTGAGGCCTGCTGTGGCTACACGACCCAACGTTCAAGGTCCAAAAACAAACTTGAGGGTTGCAGCCATCTTGGAGAAAGCAAATTCAATTCGCCAGGTCTATCATGCTTTATCTGTTAAATTTATTCTTTAAGGTGTATGTTCTCTGTTAGGTTTTGGTAAAAGGCACGTCTTCTGTAAACTAAACTAATGTCAATTACTGAAACAGGCACTGGCTGGAAGTGATGAAGACGATGATGCAGACAGTTGGAGTGATTCTTGAATTTACTACATAATGAAAAACACCAATCTAGAACCAGTGAATGTTTTTCTATTGTGGTTCTTGCCCTAAATCAGGTGTAAAAAGCCTTTCTTCTCTCTAATGAATAGGAAAGTTACTTCAGTACACAAGATTCATTATCCTAGTGTGTTCTTATACGGTACTCTGGACAACATATGTCCCCTCCGTGTCCACCCAATGCACGTACAGAGCGTGTAAGTTTAAACATGGGAATAAGCACATTGTGTTGCATCAATCCAGAGGGAAGTGAAACTTGCTTCAGTTAGATTCAGGCTCAGTGTGTGAGTGCTGTATCCAGATCAATCAACCTATAATTTTTTTTTCCTTCCATATAAGTAGGTCTATATTTTTGCTGTTGTCATAATTTTTTGATTCAATTGTCATGAGTAAATTTGTAATTCTGTAATATAGTGGGTTACTGATAATACCATATAGTTCATATATGTGTCCCATACATAGTAAATATAATGTGTATACATGTGAGTAAAATACTTTGATGTATTGTACAGTTTCTATTCTGTCAATGCCTTAGTCCACCGATATGATTAGTATTTGTTTCTTCTGTAGTTGTATAGATATGAAAGAATTTGAAATTTGGTAGAGGAAATTATAAATAAATACTTCCCTTAAAAAAAAGAAATTATAAATAAATACTAATGATTCGCAACATTTCTCCTTGAATGCTTGTACATTAACAACTCCTACAACTTTCTCTTGTCTTAATTATGGCCTTTGAACCGTCATTATATTCCTAAAGACCTAAAAGATCTTCAAAAGGGCTTTTAGACCCTCCCAGAGGCCTCAACGCCCTCCAAAAGGGCCCTCAGACTCAAAGGCGCGTCCTTCCTAGGACGCCGCCTTTATCCGCTTCTAGAACGCGCCCAAATACCCAAAACACCCCTATTACTTGCTGCCCAAGTAACCACAAATCAGGCCCGTAGAAGGCTATAAATACAACCCTTGAGAGCATTCTCAAGGCATCTAATAATCAGTCTAAACCCTAGAATACGATATTTAACCCTAGTATCCCTTATTGTGCTTTTTGCAAGTACAGTCTTATACAAATATATATTACTCTTGCGTGAGTTTTTTATTGAACATTTTACTTAAATAATCCACTTTTGAAAAATATATACCAAACTATCCGATTTTTTTTACATAAATAACCCACTTTTGAAAAATATTTACCAAACTATCCGCTTTTTTTCACTTCAATAATTCACTTTTGATAAATATATACCAAACTATCATACTTGAAAAATATATTAAAAAAATGCCATATCTTTGAATGCACTGAGACAACACCCAAGGTGTGACGACGATCTAGCAGGCCTGCAAGTTTTCTAGCCTGGCCAGCCGTTGATTAAGCTCTCCAAGTACATGTGATTATCGTTAAATCAAGTGAAACAAACCTTCTAGATATCTCTGAGACAGATCGATCCTCATTCGTCTTAGATTCACAAATGGGGGGTTTCATTTTTTCTTATGTCTATTCAAGAGGCGGAGATGAAGTCGCCGTTTGAATGATCATCATTGATATGGAAAACACTAGTATTGGCGCTTTGTTCAGAGGTGGGTACGTTAACTCACGGATGCTCATAAGCATATGAGAACGGGTAGATGCTCTGGTTTTGGTGTTAGTTTCAACCACTGTTTTTAATAGTCAAAAGGCAAAGAGGTTTCATGTGATGAGACTCGTAGAACGTCCTTTCGACAAATATCGTCACAATTCTTTTTGTTTTTCTGGAGAACAAAAGAGTCAGTTGTAGGGGTTGTGAAGCAACTTCATCGGTGGTTGAGGGTAGTCTTTCACCAATGCTTGGAATGTATCTACAAAGACACTCCAACACCCAAGTCAGAAAGATCTCTAAATACATTGGGGACATTTCTCAGTTAGAGAGTGTGTACTTGATTTGACCCATAGAGCAAATAAGTTAGTTTTACCCTTACGGCTTGATGAACGGGCGATCGTTTGATCATATGAAGGGTTGTGATGGAATCTGAGGGTGTTATCTATAGCATCACAACTCTTCGACAGTTCATATGGATATGGTCCGCAGCTGTAAATGAACGTCTTATTGAATTGGGCCAAATAACCGAATTATGATTTAGTATAGTATTGAAAATACTATTGTATTGGCCAATACTAAACGTCTTATTGTACGTTTAGTATTTTATGGAAAACACCCTTCTATGGGCCAAATATGCGTTTACTTGGTCAGCAAGCAACAAGGTTAGTTAAGTAATTTAGGCGGCTTCTAGAGCCTTCTAGAACAGCCTAAGGCGGCGTCCTGAAGTGGATTGCGCTTTGGGCCTAAAAGCCCATCCGAAGGGCGTTTTAGGCTTTACAGAGGGCGCTGAGGCCTTCTAGAGGGCTCAAGAGTCCTTCTGAGGGTCTCTGAGGCTTTTAGGAATATTATGACGGTCCACAACACCCCAAGAACAAGTCTTGGGACAAGGCGAAGTGATTGATTTGCTTAAAAAATTTGGTTATGCTTGGTTGCTTTGGGGAGTCCCCCTGCCCCGATCTTGGGGTGTTTTGAGAGCCCCCAAGGATACATGTAGGCCCGGTGTTGAGAGTATCCCCTAGGGCGATCCTGAAGTTTCTAAGAGCCCCCAAGGATACATGCATGCTCTGCGTGCAGGTTTGGTGATCCCTACAACCCCCCAAGCATGAGTCTTGGGACAAGGCGAGATGGTTTGTTGTTTGGGCGTGGTTATCATGTTAAGGCGACTTTATTGAGGCGCGTTCTGTAAAAAAGGTTAAGAGGATCTTGACGGCTCAGATTCCGTGACTTTTCGTTGGTGTCGACGTGTTCAAATCGTGGTTTTTTGTCCACATGTCTCCACTGATTGAAGGTTTTGACACGTTTTTCGAGGCGACCTTTAGCTCCTCCTATAAAAGCGTGGCTGTCCTTTCTCATTTTCCTTTCTGCTATCTCTTTTGTTTTTGCCTTCTCCCGTTCGTAGCTTCTCCAATCTCTGTTCGGGAGCTTTGTTCGTTTTTCTCAAGTATTCCTCTATCCTTCTTCTTTCTATAGCTTTATTTTTTACTTTCTTATCCATAAATCTAGGAGATGGTTCTCATTAGAGAGTGCGACGATGTGGTTAAGGTGATCGATCCCACTGATCCAGTTGAAAGGGATCAGTTAAGGAGGGATTGTTTGAGACATGTCACTGGTTCTAACAACGTTATCAATTGGGAGGTTTATAACTTAGGGAATTATGGGGAAAATTTATTCAGCGATTTATCTAGCGAAATCAGCGATAGCTCGGGTAGGATGGTGATTGTGTGTTTCTCTCTGCTACTTCAGGAACAGATTGTAAAGAAGACATTTGCCAAGAGATTTGTCTATTTCAGCCATCCTCATGCGAATTGAGAAGTGAGAAGTGAGGAGTCGCAATCTAGGTCTAGGGAAATGGCTTGTTTCGTCTAAGAGGTTCGTGTGGAGTATTCGTTGTATGCCGACGTTCCGGATATCAACTTTTTTCGTAGTAAGTTACACATGTCCTCGACAGGAAATGAAGAGGACGTCGTGGTGTTATCTTGCGACGCGGATGAGCGTGTTTATGATCAGGAGATGGCGGGTGAGCAAGATGAATCTTTTTTTATGTATATGGATGTTTTGGAAGAATTCGGCGTGAAGATTCCTTTCACGCCCTTTGAGGTGGACTTGTTAAATTTTTTGAATGTTGCGCCCTCACAGATCCGTCCCAATAGTTGGGCGTTCGTTCGTGGTTTTGAAATTCTGTGTAAGTCCTTGAATCTGGAACCTTCAGTTGGCGTCTCCTTTCATTTTTATGGTACTAAGGATGTCAACAAAGGAACATGGATTTCTATCTACGCTCATGCTGGAAAAAGGCTCTTTCCTCCGTATGCCTCCAATTTTAAGAAGGAATGGTTAGACTCGTTCGTCAGGATACAAGGTGCGCTGGAGTGTTCTACTGCATCTATAATGGTGGATGGGAAACCGAAGTTCCCTCTTCGATGGAGTAACAATCCTCTGGCGGTGATGGGTTATGATTTCGCCAAGATGTCGCCCTATGAACAGAGTCTAGTTTGTTTCCTGGAGAAGTTTCCTCTCATCAATATTCATGAGTTGTTGGATAGAGAGGGAGATGCTAAAAGGATGGACGCCTATATGCGTGAGTGGCTTTGGAATATTGCTATTTTCATTAAATTTTTGTTTGGAATATCTTAAATGTTATAGTTACAATAATATTGTATCATGGATTTTCAAAATACGATAAAAAAAGATATCTTTATCTTTAGAGAAATGTTAACTTGTGCCCTTAAGGTATAAGTTAAAAAGCTAAAGATAGAAACATTTTCTTGGAACTTGTGTATTCATTGTTGTAAAAGTTAAACAATTTATATTTTCAATACAAATTTGATTTATTATTTCCTTTTTTAGTTCCTTAACTTGTTCTCTTAGGGCACAAGTTAACATGATCCTTATCTTTATTACTAAATATTAAATAGTCTCCAACCAACCTTAAACCTTAATCCTGTCCTTTTTGACGGGTCTAAATAATTTTTGTGAAAAAATAGTTTGCAAGAATCAAACCGAGTAACACATGACAACACCTTAGAGCTTTTACAACCAGACTACTATCATTTTTATTGAAATATTGTTCATTTTTATTGAAATATTGTTGCTTCTAAAAGGGATATGCAATCTTAAGGGCCTATTTTTAAGCCACTAACACCTTGGTGGTTTCTTTTTCGATAGCAATTTCTTTTCACTATTGGCCGTTCCTTTTCTGATAGCAGTTCCTTTTCATTATTTTTGTTTTCTTTCTGTTACTAAATAGTAATTCCTTTTCATTTTTTAGCAATTCCTTTTGATTATTCTTTTTTCTTTATGTTACCACATGGCAAATCCTTTTCATTTTTATAGATTTAGCAGCCCTTGCAAAATTTTGTATATTATTTTCTTTCATTACAGTGTTCTCTAAGATTTATCGTTTTTATTGTGTTTATTTCCACGTTTGATTACTTTCACAAAATTTAATTTATGACGTTGATTACATATTCATTTTTGTTGATGCAAACTGAATGTTTCTAATTTCTTTTTTTTGGGATTTTGCATTGATCACTCTCAGTCATCACTTAGTTTGATTGTGTTCTATGACTTTGAATGTAACTCTAAAATTAATAATATAACCTGTTTAATACTTATATATGAAAATATACAAAACCCTACATCGTACGGGTTAGAGTCTATGCAAGAGATGTTTGATATCAAGATGAACTCTTTATGCAACACCAATATACACAATTTAGTAATTTTCAAGAAGAGAAAAAAATATTTGTACAACAATTTTGCGATAACTTTTAAATAATCTTCTCTCTCATACTCACATTATGTTTTTATGCTCTCTCTTAATTTTTATCTCTTTATTGTTTTTAACAAATAAGAAGAGAAAGAAAGAAGGTTGTTTCAAAAGTTTTTGTTTTTTTAGAGAAGATATTTCCAAAAGTTGTCGTAGAACAAATATCATTACTCTTTCAATAAATGATCTCGACAATAATGTTACGAATCTTTTCTAAGATTTCTTACGGTTCTGATCCAATATTTTTTTTCGACCTAGATTTATTTTTCTTAATTCACGAAAATGCTATGTAGTATTTTTTTAATTCACGAAAAATGAAATACTTACTCTACTCTATGTGTTAATTCTATTTACATTATCATGGTGGAATGTTTTTGGTTTTTTTTTGGATAGACTCACACAATTAAATATAAAGAAATGAGATGTCTGAGGTTCGAATTTCGACCATGCATAAATTATGCAGTGTGTTTTTCAATTACTTAGAGCAATGATAATGATAATTATATTGCATATAGGAGACTAATTCAAAAGGACTCACAACTACTATAGGAGACTAATTCAAAGTGACACACAACTACCATCTATTAACGTGTCTCTCTCTCAAATCATTCAATATCTAGTTATAAATAAATACTAATGGTCCACAACATTTATCTTTGGCTCTTGAAAAAAAAAATAACATTTATCTTTGGCTGCTTGTACATGTCATCATCTACTCCTAGTTTCCAACAACTTTCTCTAAAATCTCCCGCGTGATTTTTTTTCTTGGCTTATTCTTTATTCTTTTCCCCAGCTGTCTTGTTAGGTAAATTTTATGGAATACTATCAAATTAGTTGTTTTTTGAATAAAAAATTATTTTCTATCATTTATAATAACTAAATTTTATTTATCAAAATTGTCGATTATGTTATTTGTTTGGTCACAAATATTTTAACACATTGTTTAGGCGTTTACACAAAATATATTTCATTTAATTGCTTACGAAATAGATATTATTTATTTTCCTATTCTACTTTTTCTAATTGTATATTTGTATCCAAATAGAATGTATGTGACCAATCAAGTATTTTACATGCTTTAGATTTTAGTTTTGCTTTGTGACGTCACTGCTTTGCTACTGCTTCTTTGTTTGTTTCCAATCATCTTATATATGAGAAGTTCTAATATGGATGATCTTAATAAAGTGATCCACATGAACATAGTTAATTTTTTTTTGTGGGCATAGTTAAAAATTAGTTAAAACTCCAACGACAGTGGACATCGTCATTTGGTGGTAGGTGTTAATGGTCTTATTCATTTTTATAATTGAAATGATAATTTAATTGATATTAGTTTGATTAAAACAAAAAAAAATAAACGCGTATCTCACATTTTTTGAAGAAGGCGAAATAGAATTACTAAAATCACAATGAATCCTAACTAGCACAAGGAATGCTAGATTAGGAGTCGAAAGTAGCAACATACAAAGAAAAATAAAAGTTGTACCAAAACCTTCACCCACCATACATAAAAAAAAACCTTCAACCAACATCATTCCACCACCTACATTCTGCTGCTCTCATATTGAACTAATCTCAATCAAATCATCGTTTTAACCATAAATACAAGGAATGATATAATTCTTATTTTAATATAATATCGCCAGCCGTCCTTAAGATTTTCGATAATTTGAAGTACCGATTTATGGTGAACCACTTATAAAATGAGTTCACCGACAAACTCACCCTTATTGTTCACTCATTTATTTTTGTCATTTGTATTGTTCACCCCTTTATTTTTGTCTTTTTCTTTTAAATCTTTTGCAAAAGACAACAAAATAATAATTTTCAATGCCCCATTAGTTTGGGTCAGGAGGGGAGCTCGGAGGACCGTCCACATCGAGGCTAGAACAACCACGCTAGTAAGAGAGACACCACACTCTTACCCAAAATCTTAAGGCAATATGAGTTTATGGATCCTCTTACTTACAAGGTGTTCAACTTTTACTTTTCTATCCGACATGGGACATATAACTCACACTTGCACACAACATTAGCAAGACAATTTCTTTTTCCTTTTTGATTTCTAGATTTCAAATTCTTTAAGACTCCATTAAACAAAATAGACACTTAGATGCAATAATACAGATCCTAGAAATTTCAAGGAATGGAAAACTGAAAGAGGTAGGAAATTGCTAGGAACTGGGGGCAAACTGCAAGGTGCTGGAAATTTCAATGCATTGCAGCCCTAAACTAGACACCACACAAATGGTTGATTTATTATTACTCATCCACAGCTTCTCCTCCACACTCTTCTCATATTTAGTCACACACTCCCACTAATTACTCAGCAATTCAGCTTCAGTTTGTGCAATTTAAATGGCTTCCAATAACAGCATCATCCCATTGAGAAGGAAATATTGTTATGATGTATTTGTTAGCTTCAAAGGTGCCGACACGCGCTGCAATGTCACTGATCATCTTTATGCTTCCCTCAAAAGAAAAGGCATTAAATCATTTAAGGATGATAAAAACATAAGGAAAGGTGAATCCATAGCACCCGAGCTCCTTCGTGCAATTGAAGGATCTCAAATTTTCATCGTGGTTTTCTCAAAGAACTATGCTTTCTCAACATGGTGCTTGCGAGAATTGGATCAGATACTTTATTGTGCTCTAGTATCTGGAAGACGTGTTCTGCCTATTTTCTCTGATGTTGATCCATCGGAGGTGAGATACCAAAAAGGAAGATATGCTAAAGCCTTTGAAAAACATGAAGAAAGGTTTAAGCATGACTTAGAGATGGTGAAAAGATGGAGAACAGCTCTGACAAAAATGGCCAATATCACTGGATGGGATTTACGCCACAAGTAAGTAATCTTCTCTTGTACGCTACAAAGCCCTGACACAATTTAAGAAAAAGAAGTGATTAAATGTAACCACATATCAGACACCGGATACACCTTCAATTTAAAATGGCATTGTTACGTAGTATACATAGATTGATTGTTTTGCCTATCCAAAAAACTGTGTTACTTTGTCCAGCAGATGCATTTCTTTTACTTTTTATTGTAATGATTTGGTTTTATTGATTCACTTTCTAAAATTTTCAGGCGTCAATATGCAGAAATTGAAAAGATTTCTCAGCAAATAGTGGATTCATTGGGTCACAAGTTTTCAAGTCTTTCAAAAGATTTAGTGGGGATGGATTCTCCTTTAGAAGAATTAGAAAAACATTTACTTTTGGATTCGGCTGATGATGTTCGAGTTGTAGGAATTTGTGGGACGAAAGGAATAGGGAAATCAACTATTGCTGCTGTTTTATATGACAGAATCTCTAATGAATTTGAAGCATCTTGTGTTATTGATAATGTACGCAAAATTTATAGAATCGATGGCCCAAGTGGTGCGCAAAAGCAAATTCTACGTCAAATTCTAAAGGAAGAACACCTTCAGGTATGCAATCCTTATGAGGCAACTATTTTGATACGCAGCAGGATGCTTCATTTAAAGGCCCTTGTAATTCTTGACAACGTTGATCAAATTGAACAACTGGAGAAATTAGCCGTGAATCGTGAATGTTTTGCAGCAGGGAGTAGAATCATTATAGTTTCTAGATATGAGCACATCTTGAAAGAGTATGGAGTGGATAGTGTTTACAAAGTTCCACTCTTGAATCAAACTAACTCTCTTCAATTGTTATTCTACCAAAAAGCTTTCAAATGTGATGATATTACTAGTTATTATGAACAATTGGCATGTGACATGCTTCATTATGCAAATGGCCTACCTTTAGCAATTAAAGTGTTGGGTTCATTTTTGTTTACTCTACATATCTCGGAATGGAGAAATGCATTGAATAGAATGAGAGAAAGTGCGAACAAAGATATTATAGATGTGCTACAATCAAAGTACCAATACCCACTACGACCTCCTTTGTATCAGGACAATGGATGCCGTTGTGGTCAAACCAGTTCTGTCGTGGAGGTTCACCCCGTGGGTGCTCATCATAAAATGGAGCAAAGGTACATACAAGGTTATCCTGTGAAACCACCATTGTCCGTCTTGTACCCGTTAGGGACTGGGTTTAACTCTCGATGGCTCATGTTCAATGATGAGAACCCTAATTCTTGTTCCATCATGTGATTTGTTTTATTTTAATCCAGAATCTAGAGTTTTATTTGAGTGTACACTTATATACGTATGCTGTGACTTTTTTTTTGACAGGGCGTATGCTGTGACTTGTAAACATAAATATTGAAGGTATTATAATCAAATAGGAACCCAGATTCGTATGAATATTAAGTGATGTAGATTAATTTTATCATATGCTAGAATTTTGATCTTTGATCAAAATATATGTGGATGATTTAAAGATATAACATAAATAGAAAATCGGTGTTTCTTTGAAAAAAATAGAAATCACTAAATCAAATTTTATTCAATGTACTTTTATCCTCTCAAAAGTGGATAGAGATCCTAGTCAATATCATTATTAGTAAAACATGTGATAAATAGCAAATTAGTGTTGGGAGACTTTGTAACATGAATCTTCTTTTAGAAAAGAATTTTCGAGTTCTATTTTGAATTCATTTGATTGGGAGGCAGCTCAATTCTATCATTTTCTGAGAAAAAGTCAGATACAGGAGCGGATCTAGACATTCGATATTGATGTGGCTAAAATTTCAAAGAAACTATGAACTAAATTATACTAAAAATAGGAAATATAACATGGATGAAAGATGATGTCGTTCGATCCAAGATTGTGGGCGGGTAAGACTTAGTTATATTGTTTTTGTAAAAAGTGTGTAGAAAAACATTTCAAGATTATCAAAGACATTAGTGTCATCCTGCAAAAATTATAATTCCTGCAGCTTATAGTAGTGCAGTCTTTTCTAGTTCGCTGTAACAAACACAATACCTGCTTCTTTGTTGTAGAAACATTCTTCTTCTCTGAGCCACCAGAATCTAGGTAATGTCGTGATGGTCGGAGCTGCACAACTACACGAATTGGATGAAGGTGCAACTGCAACCAAGACAGAGGCGGTCAAATTTACAAATTTTCCCAAATATCGTGTTATCAGTAGAAACAAGAAGACGTGAATAACAAAAGAACATCGCTATTTGTCCCGACAGACATTATCCCGAACTGCTCCCGAAAAGGTTTCTAACCAATTAAATTTCATCCAAGCCAAAAAACAAGGAAAGTCATATGTATCATTTAACAAAATTATTTGGCATACATACGGTTGTGAAATTTTCGCGTGTTAATCTCTCACGATATCTAGCAATTTCCATAACAAAGATAATAATAGTGGGTCAGAACTCTGAAATATTCTAAAAAAGCATTTTGAGTATCAGAATGACAATATTCATGAAACCCTCAAGTTATTTAGAATCTAACACATATAACATGTTAAGAGTTTTTACAAGATCAGGTTCTATCATTTATCTTCTAAGTTGACATTCCAATAAAGCTAAACAACCTAATACATATTCCTTATCTAAAGCTTGAATAAGATGATCTATACTATACCAAAATATCACAATAACAACAAATAATCCCAAATTAAAAACCTTAATTGTTAAATTAAAAACCTTATTGATTTCAATGCATGATTGTATTTTAATCTTTCCTCATTTTCACAACTCATTGAAACACACATAGTGACACAATTCTACTTGGATTAGCTTTTCAATATAAAAACATATTAATTAATTTCCCTAAACTCAGTTCAACACCTTAAAACAAGATATACTCCATCTCAAAACAATAAGAAACTCAGCTCATCAATTAACAAGATATACTCCATCTCAAAACATGAAGAAACTCATCCTTTGAAGTATTTTCTGTAAAACTCGCCCATCCCAAATCTATTGAAGAACAATTAAATGTTTAATAAATAGGATAACAATAAGCAATTTTCATAAACAAACATCAACATTCAAATTCAACCCAATTAACAATTCCCAATTCTAAAACCTTAAAACAAGCAATTGGAGAATGAAGAAGAAATTGGAAAATCAATTGGCTTACATAGAGTGAGAGAAAGAGAACCGAGTCTGGGAAAGGCAAGAGGAGAGAAGAAGAGAGGTAATGGGACGATGGACTGACATAATGTCACACATGGACCAATTACTGTTACACATATGTCAATTCAACTATTTTTTGTCTTCTCTTTTAGAGTCTTTTATATTAAAAAAATTGGTCAATATCACGTGACATTATGTCATTCAATCTATAACTAGACTGGGTTGTTTTTTTTTGTTTGCGAGCGAGAACGAGAGAGGACATGGTGCAACTTATTAGAGTGTTTCGTACATAAAAAAACATAGGGCAATAATATGGTGTGCTTATAGCCCCACCATGCCATATGGTGGGTTCGCCCTTCTAAAGGGATGTATTGAATTGAGATTTTAAAAGTTTTTTTACCTTTGTTAATACAAAAAAATTTATACTTTTATAAAATGTAAATAAATCTTGTGAATAAATGTCTTTCATGTTTTATAATTTTTTTAATGACAATGAAATTCGATGATATTCAATTGTGATTTCTTATTGTTTGTAAAATGTCTTTGGTATTAAAAAATAGGTAGATATTATTCGATTCTTATGTGGTGGATTTTGTGAGACTTTAAAAATATGAATAAAACACTAACTCAACAATCTTAAAAAAAAAAAAACGGTGAGACTTCCACAATTTTTTTTTCTTCCATTGTCTCCAATAATCATCATCATCCTAGCTTATTATCGCATGCCATTTTTCTCCCCAGTTTCATATCATGTGTTTAAATCGCAATCCAATACACCCTCTAATGTGGTGGAAATACTCCGGCATCTAGCAAGGTCAATGACCCATATTTTGGTAGATTATTTTATTTTATTTTAGGCTTCCCATATTTTGGTAGATTGGTTAACACACATGATCATAGTTTTAAAACTCAGCTCGGTCATCGACTCGGCAGGGGTACTGGGTCACTAGGTCAATGGTCGAACCACTGAGTCATTGGTCGAACCGCATGACTGAACCAGAACCACTCGGATGACTCGGTTAGATGACTCGGTCTTAGATTAAATTTATATAGTTATTTAACCGAATTAAATCGGATTGACTCGGCCACTTTAAAAACTAAAATAATGACACCTGTAAAATAAAAAAATCTATCCAACAATAATAATTTCATAGACTAATTATTATAAATTTAATCGGATTAAATTTATATAATTATTATTGTCATTAGTAACAGCCAACAATAATAATTTAAAAAAAAAACATGACAACAGAGGAGTGAATGGAGGGAGGGAGGTTTTGGAGTCTTTCTACCCTTTTTTGACCTTTCTAATTCCAGTTTTTTCTTTTTTTTTAATTGAAAAATCCAAAACAACATCGTTTTTGTAAAGCTAAAAGCAAAATAAAAATAAAAATGGAGAACCGGTCTGACCCACAACTCGGCCGAGTCACCAGTTTTTACCGGTTTTGACCGGTTCCTGCCGAGTTAACTACATGACCGATCCAAATGTTGGCTCGAACCGACCTACCCACCGGTTCATGGTCCGACCGGCCGGTCCGAGCCGAGTTTTAAAACTATGCACATGATGGCTTGGAAATACTCAAAGAATTAAGAACTTTAATTTTTGAGGTACTAAGGATCTTGAAGGATATTTAGCATGAAGTGAAAATTTCAAGTTGTAGTAGAAAGGCAGTATCGGTTTACTTTGGAACATGGATGAAAGTTGGTGAAAATTGTTCTTTAGACATTTATGGTTTGTTTACAGACACTTCAAACTAGCAAAAATACCATTGGCAGCAACTAATTATTGTTCGTTAAAAATAAGTAGTTAATTGTTGTTCCAGAAACGTCAGTTAATTGTTGTTTGTTGCTAGGAACGGTAGCCACCTCAAACTATGAAAAATATAATCGGGCAAAAACTAACTACTGCTCGTTGAAAATAAGTAGTTAATTGTTGCTCCAGGAACGTCAGTTAATTGTCGTTTGTAGCTAGGAATGGTAGTTAGACATTAGTTACGGTGAGAGACGCAGTGCATAGATGGAACGCACAACCAGAACACAAAATGACTTGTCTAGGCACACATGTTAGTCAAAAACACCATTCAACAAGCAACAATTCATCCAACAACAATTAAATCGCTCATAAGTCAACAACAATACATCATTCATATTTCAAAAATATTATATCATGACTGAAAATTGATCAACAATACACAAATGACTGTCATTCAACATTATGGAAATAACTGACAACATCACATTAAATAATTAAATCTTCACAATATGACATCAAATCTCTGCTGAGAATTTGGGTACTTACAATCTGAATGAACCCAAAGATTACAAAATGATCAAACACACAAGAAAGAGACTTCTTTTGCTCAGTCACAAAAGAAAGAGACTTGTAATGCTTAATCACAACCGAAAGAGACTTCTACAATCTTCCTTAATCAAATAAAAGAATGTTTGGTTTTATACTTGATATACTATCATAGGTGTAATACAATGAAGTTCAGATGGACTCTAAGACATAAGAATTTCTAAGATATGAAAGTTTATAAGAAATTATCTAAGTGTTTGTGCTATATTGATTTTGATATAGTAAGGGCACTTGTAAATTCATAATGTTGTTGTATTCTTCTTCAAGTCTTCAAATCCTTATACAAGGGAAAATCTGAGAGACGTTAAACAAGGCCAACACAACAAATTGAGTCCATGAGAAGCTTGATCAGAGCCGTTAGAATATTGCTTGATTTAGTTAATATTGTTGAATAGTCATTCGAAATTCCTTTGCGTCTTTTTGAATGATATGTTTCATTCATTTTGTCTTTGAATTTCTTTATTTGTTTATGCATGTGGTCAGAAGGCAAGAAATTGTACTATTCAGAGGCTGAAAGTGACCCTCCTTTAGAAGACGACAAATCCAGTCAGAGTCTTCTGATGCTAATGTGTCTTCAGAGTTTTGACATCTTCAGAGCCTTCAGTCCTTCACATCTTCAAATGCTTCTGAACATAATTCATATTCTGATTCAAACGATGACTTCTAGTTGACTTTTCTTCATAACTAGGGTCAAGTCTTCAACTTCTCACTTGCTTCAGATGATCTTATATGTACTCAGAATCTTGTTCTTTCAAACCAAAAAAACTTAATTTAACAACGAATTTAATTCTACGGTTCTGCATACTTGAACAAATATTAGCATATCCAATTGTTCTTTTATACTCTAGTTATCATCAAAACTTTATAGGCACTTTTCAAAACCATTTTGGTTCAACAAAATGTTCTTGAGAAAATGAACTTTTGAGAGAAAGTAATAAGTTTTTTTCTTTTTCGGTAAGTTAAAAGATATATATATATATATATATATATATATATATAGAGAGAGAGAGAGAGAGAGAGAGGGGTAATCTAGTTCTCATGTTTTGAGATCTGATTAG
>Ga0315915_1002812_pt1 | contig 22061 bp, 12 predicted proteins | sample MpolbnodulesMG_FD_207738 | JGI IMG/M metagenome (GOLD analysis project Ga0315915, IMG submission 207738) | Medicago polymorpha root nodule microbial communities from Los Angeles, California, United States - branched nodules | ecosystem: Host-associated > Plants > Roots > Nodule | place: USA... | reverse complement strand
TGGGATTTGCTCATGTGGTGATTACTGGTAAAAGTCACTAATTTATGGGAACTTGATGTGGATGCAGCTAAAAGCATCGAGGATTCTGTCATTAATATAGAGTTAAAGCCTCTCGCTCAACCTCCCAAATTTGCCTCACTTCTAAGGGTTGCTTTTGTGAAGATACCAGAATGTGGCATCCTTAATTCCATTAAGCCAATTTCAGAAGTTGAATACAAAGAACGTCAAGACATGATTGACTTGGCATTGCAGAAGTACTTTGAAGTTGACAGATATTTGTCATGCAGGTTGTGGGAAAGGGACTGTTGTTAGATATGTTGCTCGTCAACTGGGCCTGCATGTGGTGGAATATAACTGTCATGATCTAATGGGCTCCGATAGAACATCTGTTGCTCTAGCTCAAGCTTTCAAGGCTGCTCAAAGGTAACATTTAGAATACTAGGAATGATAAGAAGTAAGAACACACATTATACCGAGAACTTTCCTCCTGCAAAAATTTTATTTCGGCACGGGTCAGCGCGCATACTTAGCTATCAGGACAGGAACATATATTTCATTAATTTATCCACCTTCTTTTTTTCTCCCCAGTCGTTCTTCTCTGCACTTAGATTTATCCACCTTCCTCAGTTTTTCACCTGATTGTGTTTGGCTCTGAGAAATTTAAATGTTCAATGTTTTGAATATGTTTTTCTGTCCAAACATCTAGTATGCTCATATGGGATTATATTGTTACAGATACTCACCAACAATACTTCTACTTCGTCATTTTGAGGTTTTTCGAGATTCACAATCACCTGAAGTTTCACAAAATGATCAAAGAGGAAATACATCTGAAGTTGCATCAGTGATTAGGAGATTCACTGAGCCAGTTGGTGAACATGGTGATAGTAACTCCCTGGGGAAATCAAATGGTGAATTTGTAAGATTTAACGTAGTTGTAACCTTCTATTGCTATCACTATCATTTGAGCTATAACATTTTTAACCACTCTTTGTTTTGGATATCACAAATGGTATATCTCACTGTATTGTAAATCAAATAAAGAAATAAAACAATTGAACATTAAAAGACGCCGACAGGTAAGATAATATATTAAGCAATAATAGCAATTTCTATTATAGTAAAGAAAAGTTGATGAAAAGGAATTAGCTACCGGAACTCTAATAAATTGGGGAAATTTCTCTGCTGGAGATGCAAGCATCTAAAGTTAGCTTTTTTGTTTGGATTTTCCAGAGTTGACTATTTCATAATAGTTGACTGTTTCTATCAAGTGACATGCATTATACTTTAATAATGTTCTTGTTTTATTGCATATATACAAATCCAAATATATGTCAAATATATCCTTTTCATTAGGCCTGTCAAGTAGTAAATCAAAATCAAGATTGGAAAAATCTTAGCAGTTATGTTTTCCTCTTGTTTTTTAACTATAATTGCAAAGGTATTTACTACTATAGCATGCTGCTGTAGGTGAAGTAGAATTCTGAAAAGACAAGCGGGCATCAGGTCCTATTGATTGCTGCTGCTGACAGTTCAGAGGGTCTGCCTTCAGGCATCAGACACTGCTTTAGCCACGAAATAAAGATGGGGCCTTTGACAGAAGAGCAAAGGGCTGAAATGCTGTTGCATTCACTGCAAAATGTTTATGGACTCCACTCTAATGTATGTGTAGTACGGAACCTCCTCTTGTGTCTATACCTTCTTCTGTTGACTTTAAACAATTGCATTATGCTTCTTGCAGACTGATTTAGAGGGCTTTGTAAAAGAAATAGTTGGACAGACATCTGGTTTCATGCCCAGGGATATGTGTGCTTTAATTGCGGATGCTGGTGCCAACTTATTTCATGGGAGCTATGTTGAAGTAGACAAAGATCAACCCGAAGACTCAGATAGTTCTCTTATTTCTGAGGTGACGGAGGACAACAATGAGCCAGAAGTTTCAGCTCGGAAACCTGGTAAAGAAGACTTGGTGAATTCTTTGGAACGATCAAAGAAAAGAAATGCGTCAGCATTGGGTACTCCAAAGGTAAATTAAGAAAACAGGATTTTGTGAAACTTTTCTAATTTGTATTGAGTAGTGTTTAAAATCAAGATAATATACCATTCTTTTATTGTTGAAAAGTGTACACAGTAGCATGTAATATGTCTTATGGGAGAAAAAGTTCTTCGATGCATGGTTTCTTAAGTATGGATTTTTATGCAAGTTCCGAATGTAAAATGGGAAGATGTTGGCAGGCTTGAAGATGTCAAAAAATCAATCCTGGATACTGTTCAGGTGGGCTTCTTGTATGGCATAACTTTACTGGCTGCCACTTTTCTCCTCTGATTTGGAAGTGCAACTTCACACTTTTATTTGAAACCGTGCTTACTATAGCAGAAAACAGTGCCCCTCACGTCAACTTGAAAATAGTAAAAAGGAATTTGTGGTTATGTTTACATGGTCAATATTTCATAAGATATATTAGATTGTCAAATTTCATAAGCTGACCGAGTTGAATTACGTTTTAGTGTATACTCAGATTGAAGAGTGCTTTTGGAAAGTCAAAATTGAAATTTGAATGTACTTCACTCCTAAAGTTCAACATGGAAGCTGTCAACACTAATTTCTGCTAAAAAGAGATAGAATGGACTGTTTCTGCTATATTATCAAGTCTAAATCATATGCTACCCTGGAGATATTATTTATTTTCTGTAATTTCTGAATAACTGATTCACTCTGTATTTTGTATTTTAGTTGCCTTTCTTGCATAAAGATCTATTTGCATCTGGATTACGCAAGCGGTTTGGTGTTCTTTTGTACGGTCCCCCTGTAACTGGCAAAGTAAGTTGTAAAGTATCTTTAAATGACAATCTTCTACCTCAGATTTCTTACTCTTTACTTACAGAAGTTTTCTCGTCTCATTTTCTTTTTATTTATTTAACGTCAGACATTGTTAGCAAAAGCTGTTGCCACAGAATGTTCCTTAAATTTTCTTAGTCTGAAAGGTCCTGAACTGATCAACATGTACATAGGAGAGTCTGAGAAGAATGTTCGAGACATTTTTCAGAAGGTATAATAATTTTATTTTTTTTTATTTTGATCTAAATATTTTCTTAAGTTCACTTGAATGTTTCTGCGTCTGTCTATTTTCTGTGAACTAAAAAGTTTAAGGAAGAGAATTTGATAAAGTCAACTTTAATATAATTCACAGGCCAGATCAGCACGTCCATGTGTCATCTTCTTTGATGAACTTGATTCTCTTGCACCAGCTCGGGGAGCTTCCGGAGATTCTGGGGGTGTTATGGACAGAGTGGTTTCGCAGGTGATTTCCTTTTTTGCGCAAGACCATGGTGTTTTAGACCTTTTCTTTGGACTTCCTAATCTGAAATATATTTCCTTTATTAGATGCTTGCAGAAATTGACGGCTGAAGTGATTCAACACAGGTTATTTTATCTTCAATTTTTTTTTCTTCTCTCGTTTTAGTAAGATATATTATCCTATTTTGCCTCTAACAAGTGTTTCCTTTGTTGGTGGCTTAATAGGATCTATTTATTATAGGTGCAAGTAATAGACCAGATTTGATAGACCCAGCCCTTCTTCGCCTTGGTCGTTTTGATAAACTGTTATATGTTGGAGTTGTCTCTGATGCAACTTACAGAGAGCGGTAAGCTGTCTGCTTTTCCAGTTCCCTTTGTGTTGAGGAGTATCTATTGTTGATAGCATGGTACTGAGCACATCTCTCTCAGGGTATTGAAAGCTCTTACCAGAAAGTTCAAATTACATGAAGATGTTTCGCTTTACACTATTGCAACAAAATGTCCGCCAAACTTCACTAGCGCAGACATGTATGCCTTGTGTGCAGATGCTTGGTTCCTCGCCGCAAAACGCAGGGTAAGTCCAGCTAAGATCACTGGATCTGGCGATTGCTTTGTGTGCATTTTCTTTGATATTAGGCATATTATTGCATTTGAGATGATAGTGGACTGTCACTTTATAGAGGAAATAGTAGCCTGTATCTATGCATCCATCATTGTGTAAATTAGAGAGACGGTACTTAACCTAATTCTTTTGTTCTAGGTTTTGAATGCAGAGCCAGAGTCCTCCAACCCAGATAATGAAGCAGACTCTATTGTTGTTGAATACGATGATTTTGTCCAGGTAACTGCAAATTGTATTTTTTATTGATAATTTAGGTTGCCCAATGATCAAACTCTGACACTAGAGTAAATTCTCCATCCCAAGAGTTTTCTAGTATGTGATTGTGTGGTTCACATTTCCTATAATTTTCAGGTCTTGGAAGAACTTCAGCCTTCCCTCTCTATGGCTGAGCTAAAGAAGTATGAGCTAAATGAACATCGGAGTGATATACAATCAGCAACCTTACTCTTGCTGGTATACCAGGGAGTCAAGATTCTTAAAGTTATAGAAGCATGCAGTTGTATTGCACTCAATCAAATAATTTTGGCCATTAAAATGAAATTGGACGGCTTACAATTTCAACTTCACCATCTCGGAATATAGAAGTTGCACAATCAATCAGATTGGACAATTGGACGGATAATAATTTCAACTTCACAGAACCTGAATATAAGTTGTGCAATCAATCAGATTGGACAGCTTACAATTTCAACTTCACAAAACCGGAATATAAGTTGTGCAATCAGATTGAACATTCGAGATTTTTCAATCCGTGACTGCATGGAATCTGTTACTTTTCTGTATATATCAGGCTTCCAACCATGTAATAGAGCACAGCCAAAATAGATGTGTTAACAGCTTCTCATAACCTAATTATCATTATTATTTTTTTGGAAAATAAATTATGATACATCATGTATATTTTAGGAAAAACATTTTTGACAAATTTTTTAGGTTGGCGATGTTGTGCATGAAGTTTACAGTGAAAACGTTTTGTAAGTATATTTTAGGTGACTTTACAGATTAGCATTCATCACACCGGTAGAAAAATTGGCTTCTCATTTTTTCTTCTTTTCTAGGTCTGAAAACTGTAGACACCTAATCCAAATTATCTTTTTTCCTTCTTTTCTTCTTGATATTTTGTTTTTTGTTGCTTTTGATGTATGTTCCTATCCTTTCGAACGTAGTTTGTAGCAAAAGATTTGAGTCAACAAACTTTGTAATGCCTTTATATCTTTCATTTCAAACACTCTTTTAATTATGTGGGAAATATCTCTGTGGAAGGTGAAGTTTATTGGAATTTCAAGAATGGTATGATGAATGCGAACATGGCAATATTTGTTGCAACATTGGCAAAAACAATATGCAAAGTGGAACAGCAACATCATTTGAATGTTATAAAAAGGATTAAAGTACAGAAAGTATGAGAAACTTTTTACCAAAATATATACAAGTATCATTTTTAAAATGTCACAAAGAAGTAAAAATATGTTACATACGGGAAAAATTAGTAGAAATTTCATGTTATCTTTTTTATCATACTAATAACAAGAACGTTTTAAAATAATATCTAATTTTCAATGTCTCTTCTTCCAAAAATGCTTTAAATAACACAATTGATCTCTCTGGCTGAGAAAGGGAAGCTACATGAGATGCTCCCCTCCTCTTATAGGAATACCAATATGATAAGATACCACCACAAACTTGTGTCCATCCTCCTGCTACCTGTAATATACCAAACAAAGGTTGGGTTTAAAGGCAATCCATATATGCATTATGACATTTCTATTCAAGACGAGTTGTGCTCTAAGTATTAACCTATCTTTCCTGATAGTCATAACGGAAAACTCTATTAGAAAAGGTCAATAGTATTAGCAAGTATAGGGAAAATAGAAACACAAGTTGATAAAGAATAATAAACTGGGAAATTAGTTTCAAGATTTGTAGATAAAGGATTTTACAATAAATCTTGTGATACATATATACAAATGTGTTGGTATTTTAAACTTAATTGATAGTTTATGATTTTACATTCATGCTTTAGTATGTTCAAGATGATCTCCTAAGGCAAGGTTATCGGTGGAGAACTGGAAATGGAACACACATCAACGTATGGTAAGAGCCTTGGATTCTCAACCAAGCAAATCATAGGCCTAGTGCACCAATGCAGGACAGGTTTGCAGCCTTAAAAGCAAACGACCTCATCGATTTGGAACCTGAACATGCAGTCAGCAATATTCAATGAGCATAGTATTATAAGCATCTCAGGAATCCCTCTCCAGCTCTCCTCCAATACACAGCCAGAACGGCACTAAGCAAGGAAACTCCATAGTAAGAACAACATATAATCTCTACATGGAGCACTTCACCATCTCAACAGCTTTAACAATGCTGGGAGACTGGAATTTCCTGTGGAATCTTAAGTTGCCTCCTAAAGTAAAAATGTTCCTTTGGAGGCTAGGCTACAATGTGCTTCCAACGAAACACCAAATTACCCAAACGAGGTGTCCTTTGTCCACACATGTGTGCTCGTTGTAACTCACACTGGGAAACAACCAGCCACCTTATGTTCAAATGTGATGTTGCAAAATCTGTTCGGGAGAAAATTAAGTACTGGCAGATTTTTGAACTTGTGCTTGCAGCAGATGAAGATTCGAGCATTGTGTTTCTAAACCTGTTGGAACTCTTAATTTCTAAATGATCAACAAATGTTCTCTATGTGCTTAAGGAGGTTGTGGAAATCAAAGAATGAATGTTGCTAGAATAATACTCAGGAGGATGCTTCGCATATCATCTATCTATCGAGCAACGGCAGTATTACAAGATTGGAGCTGAGCAAACTTGAGGAATGCACATCAGCATTAAGCCGACGGCATGAACAATACAGTAGAGTCCCAATGGCACAGAACAGATCCAGGTTACTTAAAATGCAATATAGATGGCGCCTTTTCCCAGTTGGCTGCGCTTCAGTGATTCGCAACTCTTAACGGAAGTTTTAGTGGCCCGGACATCATGGGCCATGAGTTTGTTGGAAGTCCACAAGGGAGAGGGTATGGGACTGCTATGTTCTTTGCAGTGGTTGCAAGACAGGGAGGCTGACCATGTAGTGTTTAAGCTAGATTGCAAAACTGTAATAAATGCCATCCATATATAGCAGTAAGATTGATGATGTATCAGAATTTGGGATAATTAGTTCCCTTTGCAAGAAAATTTTATCCCATCACCCAAACTATACGTATGCTAGGAGTGCAGCGAACATGGTGGCTCATCATTTAGTGAGAGGTACCTTGAGTGAGTGTCATAAATAACATATGCAGATTGAACAATTCTTGATGAATGAATGATATAAGCTAGATTGGCTTTTTGCTGAAAAAAGAATGGAGTCATATCTACATGCAGTTAATATATGCGTTGAATTTGTTTGGATCAACTTCATTGTAAAAGGTACCGTGAGTGAGTGCTGTAAATTACATTTAGTAATTGTGAAACTCAAGCTTGAGTCAATAATATCAATACAAGTGAGTTTAAATAAAGGATTTATGTTATTTTTTCTTTTCTTTCCTTACCGTAAGAGGATTCCCTATCTACCTCCAAATATGCAATTCAATAACCATAAGCTTTCTCATGTTTAATAACCAAGATTTTTAAAAATAGTCTACGACGGCAATGTTAGGTTTTTAATGCATCTTCAAGGATCACAATGTGATTGCAAATACTCATTGTTACGCACTTGAGAACGAACTTTGTATTGGATAGAACATTAAGTTGTGATGGTAGCACAAGTTGCGTCATTTTTTACCTCTAAGAAGGTTTGAGAAAAGGCATTCAGAAAAGCAGTGTGAACAAACAAACATCAAATAAGTCCCACATCTTTTAAAATTAGCACAACTCAAGCGTATATATGACACACGCGTGGAGCATTACAGACGACCTTACTTCAACAAAATCTGTTCTATTGGATGATGATTGTAATCACCTAGTTTGTAAAACTGTGGCTCAGTAAAAGTGATTTTGCTACTTGAGTCTTGAGGTTCATCATGGCATTTGAGACAACTTGTAGTGGTAGAAGAGTTGCCACCTAACCACCTTCCAACAACAACATTATAATATTCCGATGAATTTGAGTTTTGAGTTGTTGGGTTTACAAATTCGGACAAAATAAAGATAAACCATACTTTGCTCCTATGAAAGTGAAACTCAACATTCTCTCCATTCATCTAAATGGGTTTCGTTTGCCTCATTCACTCATGCTTTCTAATATTAAGGGGGTAAAATCGCAACTTTCTAATATTTAGGAGGTCAAAAGTGTTATTAAGCCTTTTATTTAGAGTTGTCAAAACATGCTGCCCGACCCGTTTAGGGCCAGCCCTAACGGGCTTCAGACTTTATCGGGCTGGGCCAAAAAGCCCGATTGGAAAACGAGCTTGAAATATACTACCCGAGCCCGACCCTACATGGGCCGCGGGCTAAACGCGCCGGCCTGTATTAAAAATTACATTTTTTTTATTTAAAAAAAGTACTATAAAATACTCCTGTAATTTTTTTATAAATAATATTTTTAATATGTTTAAATAATGCCTAGCACAAAAATAAATTGTAAAAATTTTCGTACAAACGTCGTAAACTAAAATGGCAAGGAAAGCAATTTTAAATAAATTAGATATGTTATGGTTATAGATATTTATATATTCGATCTTTAAAATTATAAATAACGAAACAAGCAAATTTAATTTTATTACATTTATATTTGTGTTAATTCATTGAATTTTAAATTTTATTTTTTACTTTGATAATCAACTAAGTAAAAAATTATTTTAAAAATATATATAATTTATAGGATTTTTTTTGTTATGCGGGCTACTCCCGACCCGTTCGGGCTATAGCCCTAACAGTTATCAGACTTTTTAGGGCCGGGTTAAAAAACCTATTAAAATTCAGACTCAATATTTAAGGTTCAAGTCCTATAATTATTCGGGGTAAACGGCCCGGTCCATTTTAACCGCTCTACTTTTGTTTAACTTCTACATATGTCATATACAAATCGAATTAAAATAACAAAAAAGAATTCATATATGCCGCACCTTCTTAATCTAACAGATGTATGAGAAACTATTCCTATTCTTAACTTTGCATGCAAGAACAATTAGAATACAAAAACTTAGGTAGGAAGACAATATAACAAAAACGCAACGAACAATTTAGGAATACAAATAGTAGAAAACTATTTGTCATGGAGGCAAAACAAAAACCAAGTATTGTGCATCCTTTTATTTCTCTACTCTCGTTAAAAAAACCCAGCAACAAGATCAATCTCTAACAAATTCCAATCAAAATAGCAATATCTTTATACAATACACATTCACACATTATTAAAAAATTGATAGAATAGACTCATACATACAACGACGTGAGTTCAACTCTTATTATCAATATTAAGACTTTGATAGTATCTTTTTAATCTTAGAACCTACATAAGTCTTATAGAACTAACCAACTAAAAAATTTATTAAACAGAAAAAATATTATATATTTTGATATTATTTCAGTTCATTATAATAGTTTTAAAATATCTCTATGTATATTAATATTGCAAGATATTTTTGAAAGGATTAATATTGCAAGATATATACACTTACATACTAACACATTTTTTTTATTTTTTTTAGGTTATTTGGCTTTTCACCGATTTTTTCCAACCAAAGATAATCTTCTTGAAAATACTAATTGTTGGTATATCTGTTGGTCAAATTTGATATTTAATTCGTCTAACCATTCAATTGGACCCAAGTGGTAAAATATATTTTTTATGTTAAAAAATAAAAATATTTAATTAAAATCATTAATTAAAAAATTTAATACAGGAGAAGAGCATAGGAGGGAAATGAAATTCAGATTTTGTCCAAACAACAACTGGATCACTCTTTTCAACAAAGCGCGAAACCTAATCTCCACTCAACGCGCCTCCGTCTCTTCCGCCGCATCCTCCGCCGCCATGACTGACACCACCACCCTCCCCACCGTCAAAACCAAGCTCTGCATCATCGGCAGCGGCCCCGCCGCCCACACCGCCGCCGTTTACGCCGCCCGTGCCGAACTCAAACCAATCCTCTTCGAAGGATGGATGGCCAACGACATCGCTCCGGGGGGCCAACTCACCACCACAACCGACGTCGAGAATTTCCCCGGCTTCCCCGACGGTATCCTCGGCGGCGATCTCATGGAACGTTGCCGTCAACAATCCGCGAAATTCGGAACCGAGATCTTTACCGAGACGGTTTCAAAGGTTGATTTCTCTTCTCGTCCTTTTAGGGTTTTTACTGATTCACGAACCGTTGAAGCTGATTCAGTTATCGTCGCTACCGGAGCTGTTGCGAAACGGTTACCGTTCACCGGCTCCGGTGACGGTCCTAATGGTTACTGGAACCGTGGGATCTCAGCTTGTGCTGTATGTGACGGTGCGGCTCCGATCTTTCGTAACAAACCTTTAGCAGTGATCGGTGGTGGAGATTCAGCTATGGAGGAAGCAACGTTTTTGACAAAATACGGTTCTGAAGTTTACATAATTCACCGAAGGGATACGTTTCGGGCTTCGAAGATTATGCAGAGTAAGGCTTTGAGTAATGAAAAGATTAAGGTGATTTGGAATTCAATGGTGGTTGAGGCTTTTGGAGATGGGGAGAATAAGAAGCTTGGGGGTTTGAAGGTGGAGAATGTGGTGACAAAAGAGGTTACTGATTTGAAGGTTTCTGGATTGTTCTTTGCAATTGGGCATGAACCGGCTACAAAGTTTTTGGATGGTCAGTTAGAGCTTGATTCTGATGGGTATGTTGTGACGAAGCCGGGGACTACGAAGACTAGTGTTGAGGGTGTTTTTGCTGCTGGGGATGTTCAGGATAAGAAGTATCGACAAGCTATTACTGCTGCTGGATCTGGTAATTCTATTGCATTATATCATTATTCTTCTTACATTATAGAATCACTTGTTATGAAGCACAAACACAGACACTGAACACAACAGATACACTGACACGTTGAAACCGATAATAATTTGAGAAAATGACATGATACAATGTAATCACATTTGTCGACACCGGACATGCCTTCGATTAGAAGTGTCGGGGCTAGTTCATTATTCATTTTAGAGGATTTGCTTATTTGTGTGTGAGTGTGATTCCTGGGTTATAAAATAGCTATATTTTCTCATTTTGTGAATTTGCTTGTGTTTTGCTTAGTTGTTATATCCGATGGAATCCTTATTGTTGATTATTATTTATGAGAATTGGTGATTGTCTGTTATTCCATTGAGTGTTAAACCAAGCTTGGAGAATGGAGATGTTATCTTAAATGAGGTAGGGATGTATTCAAGAGAGATTGATGAACTCACCTTCATTTCATGGTCTATATTGTATAGACTGTGATAAACAGGTTTATTAGTAACTATGAGTTTATCTAAGGTGGAGCGTTTATTGGTGTATATGACTGGTATTGAGATGCAATGGTCTGAATGCTGCGTTTTCTCCATGTTCATATTCTGCTTTTTATTTGGAGATGGTCTGATTGAAGGATGATTAATGTTGGTAAACTTTGAATTTACACCATTATACTTTGCCCTGGGGTTTGGTAAAATAATAATAAAGCATTGCAAAACAGAAGTTTAAACCTTTATTCAAATCCCTTTAGTTGAATATCATGCAACATTGTAGACGTTTATTAAATGAGAAAGACGAGAAAGAGATCCAGAAGCTGAAAATATCCTAGGTGTAACTGTGTAAGAGATAGTTGTATCACACTTATCTTTACCTCGTTCATCGTTTCTATGTAATGATTTTTCATATAATTTAGCATAGGTTCTTTCAGAGTTCAAAGCCTATTCATCGATTCCCCAACTTTTTACCGTTCCTGATTGGGGAGTTTGTTAGTCCTTGCATCAGATAAGGCATTGAGTTCCAACACTTGAAGCTCAAAAAGAGCACTGGACTGCCAATTTAAACTTAAACCACTCTGCCTTGTCCCAAGACTCGTGCTTTGGGGGCTGTGGACCGTCAATATTTTATTAAGGGTTTGCTAGCCCTCTACAAAGGCTTATTGGCCCTTTTCTAGGGCGCTCCCTTGCCCTTTAGCATCGAAACCGCCTTTCCCATATTTTGAGGCTATAAATATTTGGCCAAAGCATCTAGCACGTGCGCTTCTTGACTTAGAGCTTAAGTTCCTTAGAGCCCAAGTCAGGAAAACATAAGCCCAAAAAGGCTATAAATACCCACCTTGAGATCATTCTCAAGGCATGACCTAAACAGACTAAACCCTAGCTTTCTAGGTTGTACTCACCGCAAGTGTAAGCACTTCTTGTATATTTAGCTGCGGACCTGACTGGTTACTTCCAATTATATAATCAAGCCTTCAAACCATGGTTAGATGGGGCATGCCCCATTTTTAGACTTACTTAAGTACCATTATTAAGGTAGATTCGCATCTTTTTTGGACACATGATTATGACTGATTGCATTATATCTTGATAGGATCCAAAACTTAGAAGATCGGATAATGTGGTTGATAACTAATAAGGAACACAAAACTTTGTTTATGGAACAGAGGAGTTTAACTCCATACAAGCATAGAATGAACTTGGATAAACAGTGAGAAGATATTAGAATTAGAATAGTAAACAAAAGGAAGAAGGAAACCAGAGGTTACTATGCGGAGTCAGAGACACCATTTTTCTTAAATCCTACGTGACAGATCCTCTTCCACTGATTCATGTGAATCCCCTCCTCATTCACATCCAGTAACTCCCGTCCATGTGACTCTGGTCCAAAGTTCTTTTCAGTCAAATCTTCATCCCCCGAAATCTCCTTGTGTAGACCTCATTCATGGCCCAATCAGCATGTCTCCAATAAGACTCACCTTGTCCCCAAGGTGAAATCTGCAAAGTTGCTTGCGATATTAAGGATCGGTGGCTTGTTGTAGCTGCGATCCATGGAAGCTGGGGGGAATTTTGGAACATAGTTATCCGACCAAGGTGTTAAGTGTTTGACTCGAAAAACTGTATAACAATATATAGGTTAGTGAGGTGACTGCTTTATAGAAGAGTATGAGTACAAAAAGAAATAGGTCATAGTGTAAAAGAAAGCAGGAGTAAAAAAAGAACATCGAGCTTGAAGTGAAAGGAGTAATATCCAAATCAGGCCATAAATGATTCTGGTGGCTGCTGTTTATTTGTCATAGTTTATTTTAATTGAAGTGGTAGTGATCATAGCTATTTGTTTTCCTCAAACATAAAGTCATAAACCCAACATTACTTATAGGAGGCAAAGTCATGTATAAAATCAACAAAAAATGGGGTTGATAACTCAGGTTGTGCTGATACGCAACAGCTGCAATTGTCCAGAATAGTTGTAAGCAAGATCACCATGACTTCTGCGACTGTGTTTGAAAAATGCAACGCTTGGAAGTCCTGTAGCAGCTAGATGCCACTCTGCCACTATTGTTCCATTTGGTTTAGATTTTTCTCTCAAAATACATTAAGTAACTGAGGTGGTCATATCACCTCATATCTCAGGGCTTTTCTTCCACATTGGGGTTCTAGCCCAGAAATCTGCCTCACCAGTAGTTGCTAAATTTTCGAGTTAACTCGGTTGTACAAAGCTTACTACTCTAAGTATCAAAATCTAGTTGACTTGCTTACAAAATTGTTTGTGTTAACTGTGCTAGATTCGCAAGTTTGAGGACAATTGGACAAGTCTACATCATAATGATTATTTTCCCCCAATCATGCCTAGAATGTCAATGATTTGATGTTCTTTTAATAAGAACGCAAAATGCAACATCTGAATGATAAGCATCTGTAGCATACAGAAGATTAACTTCACAGTTGTAGCAGTTGATTCCATAAACGCATCTAACATGCAAACATGAATTTATCTACGAAAGTGAACAATACTATATTGAGTCTCAATCCTTATCTCCCTGCTTAAACAAAGTCTCAAACCAGAGTACATGTGCAACCAATCGTTGCATGTTTGCAATGAACTCAACAACGCTAGGAGGTTAGTGAATCCTACTTTGATGTGGTGAAACCTAGCGCTGTCGAGCTGCATCTGAGTACCAATGAGAGAAACCCATTCCCATCCATCACTCTTCAATATATTGCACCTAACTTTTCCTTGTTTTGAACTTGTGTTGCTCTTTGTATGAGTTGTAATCCTATCATGTGGTGTGTGAATTTCTGAGTTTTGAGTTTAAAGTTAGTGTCTGGTCTATAAATCCATCTCTGTTCCATTTATTAGTTGCATACATAATAATTAAATTTTTGTTGTAGTGCGTAACCCATCTTAGTTTCATTTATTTATTGGTCGCTCACATAATTTTCAAAGCTATGTGCCAATGTCATTGTAGCTGTTTTATTGTTAAGTTAATGTTGGCTATTTCTACGCACATAGTATTCATTTTATGTTTAAAAACTATAATGGAAGTTTTCAACGTGCATGATATGATATAGAATTATAGATGTTTTGAACATTATTTTGAGTTTTGAGTCTACAACATGTTAACTCTGCAATATGGCAGGGTCCTGTGTAACCATTACCTAAAATATATGAAAACCTACCAATCAATTTAAATTTAATGCCTTGTCAAATGGCATAGTTCAATCAATTCATTTAGCTGGGCCCCAAATTTCGTTTGTGACATGTAAACAACTTCAATTTAATTATGTTTGGGAGTATCTAGACCTTGAGCATCCCGGTCGTTAAGTGTTCATACCACTTTCTCCATGCTTTGTAGGTCCTCAGAATTTGGTTTTCATTTTACCCTTTTTGTGTTTGCTATCATCACACTGGTTTATATTGTGAACTATGAAAAGATTTTAAATGTCTTAATTGGACTTGTCTGTAACTTGGCATTAGTGAGATTATTTGTCCCTGATTGACTGATAACCTTTGGTTTCTCATGAAAATTTCTTCTATTAGGCTCATTTATAAAGTTGGCAATGAATACTTAAAACACCAAATCCTTGTTTAACCGTATTTGGGAATTTTAAGCTGATTTATTCTGTACTTTTGTTTTTGAAACGAAATGAATGAGTATATATATTCATTAGTTAAAAGGACAAATTGTGCATTGGGAATCACCACACTGTTCTGTCATGTGTATTTGAACTACAAATAATTCTGACCATGTTGTAAAAATATTAGTGTTGCATTTCTTTAGCTTTGAAAGTTATTGCTGTTGGCTATTGTACTTATTTACGATAATTGAAGTTAGTGATCCGATCTAGGTTATGTTTCAAATCATCTTTAAATGACATGGAGATCTTGTTTTTGGTGCAGGGTGCATGGCAGCTTTGGATGCAGAACATTTCCTGCAAGGAGTTGGTTTACAACAGGATAAGAGTGATTGACTAGCTAAAGGGTGTCCAGAACTCACAAGATGCTTAATTAGAAGCAACGTTTGATTTTTTATATAAAAATTGAAAACAGCTCTTTATGTACCCTGCTAGAATCTTTATTTGTTCGTTATTATTCAAAATTTGATTGTGGAGTTAGACTTGCATTGCTTTAGATGCATTGAAGCTCACAAACATACGTATATTTGTTATGAACTTATCATTTATTTGGCCAATGGAATGAATCCGTTGTTGTAATGATGCAAATATATTTGTTTCCTTGATCATATCTGACTCGAGAGAGTAATTTTTGCTATAATACGTAAAGATATATCATATAAAAAAATTGTCCAATTAAAAACTTATTAGCTAAGCACTTAATTATAAAGTAATAACAAGTTCAGAGATTCGATAACAATTTTTTGTAGTTCAAGGGCCTATTAAAAAATCCCCAAATGGTTAAGATTAATTAAACCTTTTTATTTAATGAATCTCTCATCCTGCCTGATTATGTTAACAATACAAGCATTGTTTAACAAAGTTAAGTATGGTGTGTTCAGTACTTAGATAGGATTTAGATGAACAGGACTATAATAAATAACCAAAAGGGCACAGGTTCATGTAAGCTATCAACTGTGATACTTGGTACCTTTTTTTCGTTTATCCAGAAACCATGTTTATTGGTGCTTCCCACTTATTGCTTGATGAGTATTTTCCCCTGGTCGTTGGTTTTGCCAGAAAGGAAGGAGCAACTTTATACATTTGAATGACACAAAAACTCTTGATTTGTTGTGAAGTACACATTCGGACAGTACAAAAACTGTGTTTTGCTCCAATATCGTTACTCTTGTGGAAGATTATAATTTGATCTTATCATTCCTTTAAGAATGTGGCTTTCATTTTGCATCCCACCACCTTCTTACTTATAATTTTTTTAACGTTTTCTTTCAAATATTTATATGTCCTCTTTTAAAAAAAATTACGGTAAACTCAAAGATCATTTTATTGTGAATCCTTTTGGATAGTCAAATCTCAGACATCAACATTGCACTCAATTCACTCACTTTTTTCCATGAATGTTTTTCCTTGACAAAGAGCGAAAAAGCTTACACTCTTTGAGAGTTAAAGGTATTTCCATCATAAAGAGTGGGAAATGTTTGAAAAAATAGAAGAGTAATTTAAAAAGTTACTTCATATGGGGTGTGTGCTCTTTGTTCCATGATTAATGGTTGTACTCTTCGGCTGTGATTCCTTCAAGTCTTTGTATGGGGTGTGTGCGGTAGTTGTATATGATAGAATCATTTTATTTCTCTCTCGAAATCACCATAGTTGACTCTGATCTTCTCAGATGGAATGCACCTATTTTTAATACCAAGCAAACAAGGTCATTTATGTGTTACTGCTGAAATGGCCATTGAAGCTTAATTGAAGCTTAAGTGTGAAAAGACATGATTAATGGATTTTGAGGACATACTTGATCAAGGTTTCAATAAACTTAGTAGAACGAGCAACCACAAATTTGATTTTTGTTCTTTTGAGTATAAGGAAGGTGATAAATGCATAACACCATAAAGAAACATTGATGTGAAAGTCTAAAAATGAAACTAACACAAATTTGCTCTTCTCGTGTTGTTTGCTTGATGCTTCTTTACAAAACACTCGAGAGTCAATCCAACATACAATATAATTAAAGTGATAATAATAAAAATAAAAGTAAGATTAATATTGCATTGTGAATAGAGAACTCAAACATAATAAAAAAAAAATACATGGTGAATCGGAAAAATAAATAACAATATTTTCTTACTTTTTATTCATTCTAACATTTTTTTTTTTGGTAAAATAGTACTTTTAGTCCTTTAAGTTTGACAAAAATAACAGATTAATTCTTTAAGTTTTTAAATTTTTAAATAAGTCCTTAATACCCTTATCTCTTTTAGTCTTTAAGTTTGATAAAAATATCGGGTTAATCATTTAAGTTTTTAAATTTTCAAATAAGTCCTTATTACCATTCACAAGTTTCCATGAATGACGTTTTCGAAAGTACATTAATTAATTATTTATGCGATTCAAAAAATTAATTACACTTAATTAAATTTGTGTGAAGTTAATTCATTTTACTTATAATCAAAATATAAGAGTTTCTGTTTTGGGTTTGTTTATTAATTTAGGGTTGTTCTTTAATCTGGGTGTCACTCTTGAAGATTGATTATAGACCGTTAGTTAGATATGACCATGGATGTTTACTGTTTTGATGCGTAGTGAGTTGTAGGTAGAGGAATTTGTTTGTGGTGGTGGTGGTCGGATCATTTGTCTTTTTTGAAGATTTGGATTCCGTGTTTCTAACCATTCACGTAGCTTTTCTTTTGTAATTTGGTTTTGAGCTCATACACGAGTTTGCAAGACCATTAAAAATTTTTGTTTTTATACTAGGCTCTGCCTCTTTTCCCTTTTCCACTATATAACATTTTACACCATAATCTCTAAGGGTGTGTTTGGTTGAGAGAAGAAGTTGAGAAGAGAGAAAATGGTGAGAAAGAGTATGAAAAGAGAGAAATATGTGAGAAATAGAGTATATTTGATGTTTTGAGCCTTTGATTTATTGAAACATTTATTGCACCCACTAAAAATTATAGATGGTAACGGATAAAATATTATCTTACGAGTACTTCCTTCACATGCATGTTATATGTACTTTAACTAAAATAAACCGACAAATAACGAAATATCATTGATCTAACTCAATTAAAAAAAACTTTCAATTATCTTTAAATCTAACTCAAAATATTACAAAATAAAATTTCTTCTAACTTATTTTTTACAAAAATAAAAAATAAAAAATTGTGTAACTTAAAACACCCACCTCTCGAGAAAAAAAAACTTACAAATATCCAAATTATCTCAAATGAGGACATATTAAAATAAAACCATAATTCAATCAAATAATTAATATAAAGAAGTATATGATGCATAAGTTTATCAAAAAGTATACGACGCATACATATTGTGATTTTATAACTTCGTACATTAAACATGCTTGAACTGAATTTCTGGTAAGGTTTAAGTGTTTAATAAGTTTTCTCTAGGATGATTCATTCATGAGAATCGAAATTTAATTTCTAGTAGGAACAAATTTTTATTAATCTTTCAGTTGAACTTCAACTACCAAGCCGCTTCCTAGAATCGGAAGGTTAAGTGTTTTCTTATTGTTAGCCTGGATGAATGTATTTTTTTGACCAAAATAAACTTATATTTTTTCATTCATAACAAGTTGTAATACAAGATGGAATCAAATCAAAAACTTGGCGACTAACATACAACTTTGATGCCCTAACTAGTGTATGGGCAACAAAATTTGCTTGTCTTCGGACAAAACTAATCTTAAAGTTTGGAAAATGAGTTAAAAGTGATCTACAAGTTGACATGATGTTGCCAAATTTTGTATATAATTATATAATTTTGTATTTTTGGATGAATGTATTTTAAAACATATAATTTTGAATTTCCCAAAACATACCACTCTTAATCTTATTAAAACTCCTCACATCATAAAACACCGAACTCTTTTTCTTGAGAGAAATAAAACACCGAATCGGTTATGAGTTTCTTTTCACGAAAATAACTTGAACAGTGATCTCCCAGTAGCACAACTACACTTCTTTCCATTTAAAATATGGCTAATGATTTTCTCAAAATTGTTCTATTTAAAATCATCTTTCATTACTTAAAACATATTTATTCAGATTCTAGAAACAAGTGTGTGTATGTGTTGTGTGTTATGCTGGGATGTAAAATCTTTTAATTTATACACACTTAAAATCATGAAGATGTAAATTATCAACTTATACCTTTTTATTTGGTCAAAAATTAATATCCTTTCTTTCTTCTTTTAAACAATTCAAAATAATGAATACTAGTTTAGTAATTTATTATTTACTCAAGATCATTAACTACCAAAACCATACTTGATTCACTTAATAGTAAGTACTGAACAAACGATGCATGACATAATACATAACTTCATTCGTTACCCACTAAACCACAAAACTGCGTTTCATGCTCTACTATATTGATCAATGTAAACGTAAACAATGATGAAAAAGTCTACTTAATGCATGCAGTGATTAGATCCTATATGTAATCACCAACTATACTAACCACTTACTCACTAAGTCCCAAACCCAAATAATATCATCTAGGGCCGTTCATATTAATTCGGAGGCTCGGCTCTGTAAGTGAAAAGAGGCTCGCAATAAAATAAAAACGTATTTTTTTAAAGAACAATGTTCTAATTAAAATTTTTAAGAGATAAATATAAGGTGTCGTATATATGCGATACATTAAAGATGAAAATCGCTATCGTATACATGAGAGACCTCAAACCACCCTCCAAAAAAAACACTTAACACCAAAATCAAGAGGACCCAAAAAATGCTGGAGATTTCATGAAACCGCTAATATTGTCCCCAGGCAAAAGTAGGTTAAAATTTCGACAACATCAGAATTGATGAAACTGCTATTTTTGGCCCATGATCTCATGAAACTAATATTGTCCCCGGGGGAAATCGGTGCTAAACATTCTAATAGGCCTAAAACCAGACAACATAAGAGGAAAAGGAAATCAAATCGGGAAAGAAAAAAAAGGAAAGTTTGATGGAGTGATGCTGATGAAACGTGTGGTATCAGAGAGAAAGCGAATAAGAAATTTTTTTAGTGGGGTAGTACTTAATAGTACTACTGGGCTATAATTTTTTTTTCTATCTGAGGCTCATACCTTAGGGAGACTCAGTTCCATTGAGCTCTTTGCACACCCTAAGATCCGACCCTGATATCATCTCTAATATGTATATCATTGGCTCTATTGGCATTCCTTAATTACATCTGAAGACATATTATCTTATAGTTTTTTTTGGTAACCGGAAATATAACAGGTTTTTTTTGGTGTTGTTGAAATAAAACAGATGTACAGACCATGTAAATATCACAAGAAATCAACAAAGTAGAGACTATAATAAAAAATAAGTTATAAAGCTACTGTGGAAAAGGAAATAGCGTAATCCATATTTAAACACAAGTTGACACCAAAATATGACGGTGTACCATTCACCATATTATCATGGTGAACAATACTTTTTTTTGATAATTTTATTCAACAAAAAAAATACTTTTTTTTTTATAATTTTTAATTGAATTTTTTTTTTAAGCATAAAAATGTATTTTTGTGAACAATACAGTTTGTGTCATAAGCATATTTTTCTTGGTGACTGAAGAAAAGGTTGCTAACTTATATGTAGGCTATTATGGTTGGTGGGAGTGTACATTTGATTATTTGGGTTCGAGTTAATTTTGTTTTTTTCTTGTGGTCTTGTGTGCTGAACTTTAAAGTTTTTTTTTTTTGAAGCAATGATATTTGAACAACTATTTGCTACAACTTTCATAACAATCTTCTTTTTCTCTCTTCTTATTGGTCAAAAACAATGGAGAGAGAAAAAAGATGGAGAGAAAGTTGTCTAAAAGTTGTCGTAAAATGGTTGTATAAATATCATTTCTTTTTTTTTTTGTGGCACATCTTGTGCTAAGGAGAATACTTGTTTGATGTTTAATATAATTTATTTTGTCTTGTTCAAAAAAACTATTTATCGCAATAAACTCATTTTTTTAAAAAATAATTTAGTTTGTTTAATAAAACTATATAGATGGAGTTGTTTGTTAGAATATCACCTCAATATTTTGACAATTATTTCTCTCTCCTCTAGATATGATTTTTTGTTACAAAATACACAAAAGGGTAAAAAAAATGCATGTGTTGAGGTGTCAAATGATTATGATAGACTCCTTCAAAAAAAAATTATTATGATAGACAAAATTGTGTTTTTGTTGGTCATTAACTTTCATAAATAGAGAATAGATAGACTATTGATTGATACTATTGATAATTAAAAAAATTTGAAATATAATGGTAGTATGTTGAAATATCTATGCTACATAATTTTTAAAAATAAATAAATAACTTAAATAACATATTTAGTTGATAAGATTAAAGTAATATATGAAGTTTGCTGAGATATTTAGATCAAATAAATTATTATTTTCAGAAAATAAAAAAAATAATAAAAATATTGAGAATGAACATGGAAGTGATATGTGGCATAAAAACACTACATTTTTTATATGAATTAATAAATGAACCATATTATAAATCTCATCTTTATTGTTGTGTTCAACAATACTAACTACATCTTCGATTATTACAAGAAAAAATCAGGATTTTAAATTCATTTATTAAATGATGTACAGTAGAAACTCTATAAATTAATAATGTCAGGACCGAAGAAATTTATTAATTTAGAGAGTTATTAATTTATCGATAAATTAATAATTATTAATTTAAAGAGTTTTTAAGTAATTATACAGTACATACTAAACAAAAAGGCAAATTAGTCTATGCCTCTTAGAATTACGTTGCAACGAACCTTGTGACTCAACGTAAATTAGTAACTACTGTGTTCATATGCATTGGAAAAGTACAATACACAAATACAACACCTGAGCTATTGGATGCAATAAGAAAAGTTAGAGATGAGCTTCAAACAAACTTAAACTTTAAAGGAAAACAGACAACTATTGAATCATATTTCAAAAGAGTGTAATATATTTTTTTTTTTCTTCAGTTTCTATGAATTATTAATTTATGATTTTCTTGGGACCGAAAATTATAAAGGGATCTCCCGAAAAATTATTATCTTATTATTTTATCGAGTTTTTCAATTTTTTACATTGGC
>Ga0315915_1002811_pt1 | contig 22068 bp, 10 predicted proteins | sample MpolbnodulesMG_FD_207738 | JGI IMG/M metagenome (GOLD analysis project Ga0315915, IMG submission 207738) | Medicago polymorpha root nodule microbial communities from Los Angeles, California, United States - branched nodules | ecosystem: Host-associated > Plants > Roots > Nodule | place: USA... | reverse complement strand
GCGTTGCACTAGTGGCACTTAAGTGTCGTTGCATTCTGCCTTATATTAGAACAACAACTCACACTCCAACACTTCTTAAAAAAAAAAAAAAACTTTCCTCCCTTTAAACCAACCTCCATCTAAACCAACCTCGATCCCTTTGTTGTAAACCACAACAAATGAAATGACCAAGATACAAACATTGCTTGTAAAGCAATAGAAAAGGATAAATGTTAGTACAGATCAGGAAATTATAGTACATAAACACAATTATTTATATTGTTTTGATGTTGTTTCAAGATGTAATGAAAGAGTTGAAAAGGAAGTTGTTTCAAGAGATTATTTTGAACTTGATCCTACTGCCCTATCAATCGAAAGCAGGACAGCAAGATCAATTTTAAAACAACCTCTTGAAACAACTTCCTTTTCAACTCTTTCATTACACCTTGAAACAACATCAAAACAATATAAATAATTGTGTATTCTGACTAAGGTTAAAGATTATTGACCAAACATAAAGCACATTGATATATAAGTATTTCAAACATTAGTAGTTTCTTTTCTTCCTCAGATTTTAAAAATTCATATAAAGGCCAAATACCGTATGAAGTCCTGGAGTCAAGTAGCAAACAACTTGAAATCCAGTCGGGCGTCCTTCAATTCGAGACATTGGTAAATTTGTTGACCATCTGTGCATACACAAATAACATAATATTAAGTGATATCATGCAATAAACAAAAAATAACAACAAAAATGCCATCAAAACGAATCAAAGGTGACAACAACAACAACATACATCTACCATGTTGAATAAACTATACAATCAATAAATAAATAACATGATTAAGCTAATTCTAGTATGCAATAAACAACAAAAAAAAACTTACCAAAAGGAAACAAAGTGACAGCAATATACATCTACCAATACCATACTCAAATAATTTTCTAGAACAGGTACTCAAAACTTTTTATCATTTTTAGAAGAAAAAAAATTCTTTCAAATTATCATTTTTTTTAAGAAAGTTGTGACAAACGTGCTCTAATTCTAATAAAAAAATTGAGAATTGAAGTTGTTACCCAGTGAAAGAACCGCATAGAAACGCGGTTTCACCTCCATGAGGCCAAACAAACAAGTGAGGAATGGAAAAAGGTTGAGGATCAGGTACTGGTACATCACTACTACTTCCATTTCCTCCTCTACCTGCAGCTAATGAACCAGACATTTCAATCTCTAATCACAAACAACTGAACAATTGAAGCAAGAACTTAAATGTTTTGTAAAATAATGTAGCAAATAGCGTGACAAAGTTCATATTTATATTAATTTAGGCAGGAGAAAGAAAACATAAAAAGTATAAAGTTTGCATTGTGAACTGTGTTATGGTAATGACTACAAAATTATCAATCAAGTGAATAAAAGTGAGACGTAGGAATCAAAATGTTGTAGAGTTTTAGAAAAAGGAAGAATAAAAAGAAGAAGAATACAAATAAAAACAGAAAAAGCGCTTAACCTTATATGGATGCATGCTACTGTGAACTGTCCTCTAACTCAAGTTTCTTGTTGTTTGGCATACCACTAAAATGAGTTATTTCTGATTTTGGGGTTTTCCAACGGCTAATAGAAGATGATGAACTTTTGTTTTGTAAGTGGACATGGTTTTTTTCTTTCTTCTTTTGTGAACCGAGAGTATCCTCCGCATGCAACTGCAATTTTGCAAATATTAATGCCTTGAGTTGTAATGGATGACGAAACTCTCCCTTAAGAGAATTTAACATTGCCACATTCTCATGTTTTGATTTGATTGACCTCTAATTAAGTTGAAAAAGATTATTAATTATCATCCCATCCAAGTGTTTTTGAGTCTAAATTTCATCACTAATCTCGTACTAAGTAGAAAAAATATGTATGAAACAATATCTTATAAGAAAGCGAAAAGTTAAATGTATTTAATCTATATTTGATTCAAATACATTCGATTTTTTTATTATACTTTTTAAGAACGAACAAACAAACGAATATACCCTCAAATTTGGTTTCATTATTCATTGCACAGAAAACCATGAATGTCATACCAAATTTAATGAGTATTAGAAGAACACGATTTTAGGATTCTAAAGCAGCCACTAATAATCTCCTTCTAAGTTCTAAGCATGACATTCAAATTTCGTGTGCGGTGAACAATTGATACTCCCTCTCTCCCAATTTAAAACGAGTCTTTTACTCATTTCACATTTATTACAAAAAATGTATTAGTGAAGGAGAGAGAAAAATAGTTTTAAGTGGTCTTATCAAGTATTTGTTTATTTACCATTATCATAAATGCAAAGTAGAATATAATGAATTGAGAGTGATAAACGTAATATTAATTAGAGTTACAATTGAAGGAAAATAATTAATATTGCATTGAAAACTGAAATGAGTCAGTTATTTTAAGTACATTTTTTTTAATTTTTATTAAAGAATAAAGTTGATGTCGTGTTTTTGTAGAAGTTTTTAATGTTGAACATGCCAATAATTATGTAGTTTATTCCCTAAGAAAAATTATGTAGTTTGACTAATGATGCACTGATTAGAACAATAACTCATATAATTGATCGGGTCAACTAATGATCCGAGTGTTAAAATACTGATGCATCACGAGTTTAAACAACATGGGGTTAGGTAGCTCAACTAGTCTGAGATAAGAGTTAAAAAGTTGAAGGTCTACGATTCAAGTATAAATTGTTGCAATGTGTAGTAAACAACAATTACGTTAGGTTATAATAGAGAATGATTTTACTCAGTATAAAAACAGAGAATGATTTTATATTATCTTAAACAATTTAATAAACTATTGATTGTTATATATTAAAATAAAATAAAATAAAGGGTTAAATAAGTTTTTTGTCTCTATAAATATAGCGAATTTTGATTTTCGTCCCTAAAAAATTAAACTGGATGTTTTCATCCTCATAAAAAAGTTTATTTTGTTTTTTGTCCTTAATGCCCAATTTGTGTTCATGTAAATATCAAGATTATAACTCTTTTATGTTCAAATTGTATCTATATTATGTTCGTTTATTATGTTCAACCTTTGTATATTCTTATTGTGTTCAAAAAATTCAAAAACATGTCAAAATTATATTCATTAGGGACCAAAAATAAAATAAAAAATTTTGTGAGATGAAAACATTCAGTTTAATTTTTTAGGGACTAAAATCAAAATTCACAATATTTATAGGGACAAAAAACTTATTTAACCCTAAAATAAAATAAGGGTACCCAACCTTGCTAATTGAAATGGGAGGTTCTAAAGGACCTATGAATTTCGACCAAAGCTCAAACTTGCCATTTGAAATGGCGATGTCATTCTAGGTTAAGCATCGTATGACATGGTGTGGGTATAGCCACATCAGATTATTGTCCTTTTTTCTTCAGATATAGACACAGTAACAACACACACATTTCTCTTCTTCACACATGTCCCCTCTCTCTCTCTCTTAATATTAGGTAAGTCAATTGATTCTTTAAATTTTCATTTGTCCTTCCTTCTCCGATTGTTTGTTTTCGAGTTTTAGAATTGAGAATTGTCAATGAGTTGAGAGCAAACTTATCAATTTAGAGCTTTAGAGATTAATGAGTTGAATCCAAATATAGTTTACAATAGAACATATAAACGTACTTTGATTCATGCAACCGATCAAGTTATCAGGGTAAATTTTTTTTTAAGGAAATGTAAAGCTTGATTATTGTTAACTATTGATAATTAACTGAGTCAGTCCAATTCACTGCTCGCAACCCGACTTGAACATAGAGTGGTTCTTCTTTTCTCCATCACTAGATAAATCAGAGCATGTAAATCACGCCACGTGGACAACATTTATTATCTTAATTAATCAACTAAGAAAGAAAAATGAAAAGAGACTCGTAAAAAAGAAGAACCGCGAGCACAACCAAAAACCCTGCGTTCCCTCTTTCCATCGTCGTCGTCGACCGTTGTCTTGCAGTCGCCGGGAATCATTACCTTCGAATCTAAACCACGCCGGCAATGGCTGATTTTCAGACTTCCACCCACCGATCGAAGTGGATCTTCTCTCCTCAAAAATTGATTGAGAAATATACAGCTGCCAATAAGAGAGCCAAACAAACCCTAGACAACTGTGGAGCTACTCTAATGGAAGTTGATGTTGATGGCTCTTTAACATATCCTCAACCCCACCCCAATGCAAGCGATAATGGTCAACATTTATTCTCAATTTTTAAGTTTTTTTTAAAATTATTTTGTTCACAAGAGTTGTGTGTTTATGTTAGGTGAAAAGCATTCTCGGATAAAACCTCTTAGTATTGAAGAAGAACAAAGTATAAAGGTATTTTATGAAAATAAGCTGCAAGAAGTGTGTAACAATTTCCACTTCCCTCATAAGATCCAGGTATGCAATCTCATAAGAACTGCGGCAACACTGTTTGTTTTTCTGTAATCAATATTTTGAAATTGTTTATGCTACACAGGCAACAGCCCTCATCTTTTTTAAAAGGTTCTATCTGCAATGGTCTGTCATGGAACATCAACCAAAAAATATAATGTAAGATTTTCTTTGTTTTTTTTGCAAAATTAAGTAGGAATTCAGACTCATTGGTTGTTAGTTGTTACGGTGAACTCATATTAGTTTATTAGTTGTTTGAAAATGTTGGAATTGGTTACGTTATTAGTTGTTTGATAGATGGATTGGTTATCAGTTTTCTCGTTTCATTAATATTGTTATCCCTTTGAACGTTTACTTGCTTTTCGTGATATCATTTGTTTGATTAGGTTTGTGTTCGTCGTTGGTTATAAATATATATTGTATTTATTATTTTATTTATTTGTTAGGATCCTAGATTCTTCAGATAGCTCATTCAATTTTGATTTGATCCCGATATTATGGGATCATGTTTGCTCTACCTCTTGTATGTATATACTTGTAAATCTCTTATCTATTATATGAGAAATAGTGTTTGATTTATTCATTAGCTTCTCAGTAACTCAGAGGAAACCTTTGTACAGGTTGACCTGCATATATGCTGCTTGTAAGATAGAAGAAAATCATGTATCGGCTGAGGAGCTTGGTAAGGGGATTTCACAAGATCATCAAATGATTCTCAATAATGAGATGATAGTTTATCAGGCACGGAAAGGCCTCGTATATCATATTGTTCTAGTTTTTTTTTTATATTATATCGTTTTATTTTATTTTTAGCCCATCAATGACAATAAACCCTGGTTATGCAGAGTCTGGATTTTGATCTTATTGTTTATGCTCCATATCGCTCAGTTGAAGGTTTTACAGATTCTATGGAGGTTCGTCTAGTTGGCTGTGTGGAATTCTTTTTAAATGTCTACAATTTCGTGCATTTCAAAATAAATCTTTTGCTTTCTCTCATTTTATTTTTGCTTAATAATCCTATGAACTGTCTACCATTAACATATTTTTTTAATGATTTTATGTTGAACTGAAATTTGTGACTATGGTCATTGATAGGAATTTTGCAACTCTGGTGAGGACGAGCTTCAAAAACTCAAGGTACTATTCTAATTTTTTTTGTCATGAATAATCATCAGGCTGAGCACAATGTTGTGGTCATTAGAATTTTTTTGGCTTATGGTTTTACATATAGGAGTATCATTCCCCATTTTCTGAACAATTAGTGGTCATTACTTATTACTTGTCCGAGATTGAGATCGTTTCAAGTTTTTGGAACTGTAGGCAATCTCAGCCATAAAAATATTTTACTCTATAAGGGATGTGATTGCATTTTAATCCGTTGCATTGAGAACTGCAGACACATAGTTTCTTTCTAGAGTGTAGATGAGCTCATTCTCTTCCTCCACATGTCTTGTCTACTTGTAACATAATGCAATAATTTATGTTTCAATTGAATGTAATAAGTAGCAGAATGTACCAATGCCCTCTTGAACATAAAAGGTGCTGTAGCATCCTCTACCTCTCTGTGCGTGCGCACCCACACACGCGCGCACATGACATATCAAGTGAGAGGTGCAGGAGTCCATACTCATTCAATCCTATGTGAATGATCAAAATTAAAATTTCACTTCTCATGTTCTCATCCAATACCTTCCTATATATATGTATGCATGTAGTAAGCATTCATGTAATGTAATGCTTATTTCCTCTATTCTCTTCAGGCCCGGCCTTGAGGGAGTGCAAGGTGCTCAATCAAGCCGGGCCTCCAAAAGCTATGGGCCTCAAAAAAATTAACTCTAATACCCACCCCCACTTAAATAAAAAATATATATGTTACTTCTTTACACGTTTGAGGTTTTTCTAGACTTTAGTTCTCCTATCTGGACATAAATCTGGTACTATCAAACCACCCCCAATTTGTATAATCACTTAATCAATCAATTTAAAAAGCTATTTCATTGAAAGAATCACAACAATCATTTCTTTTTCACATAAACCATTCGTTTTTCCCTTTCCCACTACGGATAAGTGACAAATCCAAACGACGTCGTTAGTAAATTCTACCTCTCTTTCACTTAATTTTTTTGTATTTCGTTTCATGTTTAGAAGCTCATTCTGATTCTATTTTTTTAATAAAGCTAAACTACACAAAAATTGCGTTTTTATTTTATTGGGGGCCTATTTTAAATAGAGAGCCGAGCCTCCTATTTCATAGGGACGGCCCTGATTCTCTTCCATTTAAGTATAAAGAAATAGCTAACTGTTTCATCATACTTTTTCTCCTGCTGTATAGGCTTTGCAAAACACAGCAAGACTGGAAGTTGATAAAATGATGCTTACAGATGCACCACTCTTATTTCCTCCTGGACAGGTATTCTCAAAATAGTCTGTAAATTTTGTAATTCCATTGTTAGATTTAATATTCTTGTGACAAGAATAGTTTGTATCTTCCTGATGCAGTTGGCCTTGGCTGCTCTGCGTACCTCAAATGCAGTCCATACAGTTGTTGATTTTGACAGGTACTTGTTTCACATGTTTCTTTGTGATAATTACCTCAGAGACCCTAAAACAGTTTCCATTAGCTGTTATTTGTTTCATAATCACGTGACAACAAAATGACCTGCCTGGGGTTTGGATTTTAGTATACTCTTCGACCCAGATTAATGTCTCTACTCAGACATTTACTCCTACACTTGCACTTGCAGTTTTCTGAGTAGAATTTTTTCCCATCAGAATTCTACGCACACAATGACTGAGCTTCTTGAATCGTTGGATGCAATTGATTCTTGGGTAATTGTTTCTCATCCTAGTAGATGTCGCTCAACTGAATTATTGAAGTGTTAATTCCAAATTTCCATGTTTTATTAGCTTGGTAATGTGGTTTTATTCTGTTTACATTGACTAATGTGGCTTCGGCTATATATATGCAGGTTAGAAAATACAGAAGTCCTTCAGAGAAGGAATTGAAGCACATCAACCGGAAACTGAAGTCTTGTTGGGGCCATAGCTCTCATGACGAGTACTTCCTTTACCCTTTTACGTAGAATTGCCTGTTTGAGAGGGATTTTCGTGTTATTATATAATAATTTTGTATTGCTTAACAGGGGAAAGAAGAGGGAAAAGAAATCAAAGCACAAGTCCAGAAAGAGCTCAAATGAAGCACACAATGCATAGCCTCTTCTCTAGTTTTATATTCCGTTTAGTTGAGGCACTCATCTGATTTTTGTAAGGGAGTTTTTTTCTTTTCTGGGTTTCTATTGAACATGAAGGATGGTGTGTTGAAGAGTTTGTTTTCTTGAACACACACCGACATAATGGACAGACCTTGTCCGTTTAGTTGGAGGAAAGGAAAGATGTAATTCGAAACTTTTGTTGTATGGAGAGGAGGGAGCAAAATCCCTCTTGAGCCAATTTTAGCGCAACTTAAAAAATGAGAATTCTTTTGGATACAGAGAAAATATTTGTTTAAAATTTCGACTGGATACAGAGAAAATATTTGTTTAAAATTTCGACTTTATTTTATTTTATTTTTTATATATAATACAATATTAAGTATTGCAAAAGTGACAGCAGTAAATTTACACATTCTCTTAATTAAAATTCTTTTCTTGTCATACAAAAAACTACACATAAAATCACTTCCATCCATTCTCATCGGTTGAGTCAACTGGACTAAGTGATAGGTAACATTTCCCTCCCTATAGGTGTACCAGAGAATTAGTGACTGACCAAGAATCTTCGGAAAACTCCTGCAAAAACTTACTAGTGAGTCTGATTTTGGAATGTTTGCTGCTTCGCATAGGTCCTCTCAATTGCCTTTTGTATGACATTTACACCCCAAGGAACTAGTTCATATTAAGAATATGGTTTTTGATGATGCTGTTCATATTCCTTGCTTATGGTGTTTCTAAAGTGCTTCTGTGTTTTGCCATTGCTGCATTCCACTTTTGCAGATGATCAATTAGACATACTACAGAGTACATATCCTTTCTCCTATTGTTTCGATTTCAAGTTCTGCAACATGTTATATTAGCTAGCCAATGTCGTACACTTACCTTCCCAAATTAAGTACCGTATACGGTATACTATTCTACACGTGTGTTGTACTTTCCCCCCTCTTTTAACAATGGATCATCTTTGCTAAAAAAAGCAATGGAATTGTGTATGTACGAGGGAATAAAATGGGAATTTCCATCACCGTTGAGGACATCGGATGAGTAGGATTTTGTAAAGCATAACTATACGTCAATAATCTTTTACACGTGATTGCATTTGATGAAAATTTAAAGGCTGTTTTTTTTTTTTTTATTGTTATTACAATGAAGGTTGATTTTTAAATGAATTATGATAAGAGTGTAATAATCTTTTGGAGTTGCTAGTTTTAAATTTGACACGGTCATCTTTTGACCCTATATTTTGTATAGGGATGTTTACTTATTTATTTTATTTTATTTAGTGTATGTTTGGTACAATAGTGGCCTTGTTAGAATCGTTAAGCGTCACTGTGATTTTGTAAAAGTTATATTATATATTTTTTTTACGTTAAAAGTTACATTATATAGTTTTTATAAAAGCGAAATTATATTATGATTTTGGCATATCTACCATTATATCAAACATATGTAAATCTTTCATTAGAGATTACAATTGACAAAATTATAGAAATATTTTATGTAAACCCTGTGTAAGAGTCTCATAACCTGAGAGATACTGAGGTTGTCAATGGGTACTTAGTATTTGCAAATGATCACCAATCACCATCATCCACCATTCCGATCTCTAAGTGACTCCATATTAAAAACCAATTATTGCCTTTATTTTTAATAGTTGAAACATCTTATTTTATTTTATTAAAAGTACTACTTATATCCCTTGTAATCAAATAGTTAGTATTAAATCCAATTTGGTGTACGAAAATTTACTTGGTGATATTTTCTCTCTCACACAATTGGTTCTATCACCTTCATACAATACAATGACGGATCTAGTTAGGGGACGGGCAAATGCTAACCATGAGATTATATATGGATTGTCTATAAATAAAATTAATTAACCATGTTTTCAATTTTCTTATGGTATCTGCGCTCCCTAATTTCTTTATTCTCTTTAGAGGTTTTGCATTTGTAGGTGTGACAAAATTTAAAACAACAATATGGATATTTTGGTAGTGCTTACGAGGATTGTTTCTTTTTTTGTGGTCGGGTTTGAATCCCAGACCTTGCATATACTATGCATTGTTCATATCAATTGAGTCAAGCCCACAAGGACTTACGAGGATTGTTTCTAGAGATATCAAATAGTTTTGTTTTACGGGTAATCATTTCAAATTATTACTCTTACAATTATGGGCAAAAATATATCAATGTTAATTTTTTCTGGTAACAAAAATATATCAATGTTATGTTCATGTACGAATATTTGACTCTAGAATGTAAATTTTCTGATTCCATCCCCGCCTTCATGCAAAACTTTAAATACTATTTATACTTCTCTAGCTTTGTAATTCTTTTCTTCTTAGACTTTTGCCGTCTTTTTTATTAAAAAATAATTATCAATGTAATTAATGAATATGACAACTCATATTTTCTATATTTATTTATTGACATGACAATAAATCATTAAATATATGTATAAAATAATGGTACACCAACATAATATATCAATTAAATTCATTAAAAAAAAGTAGATATATCCAAATAAAATAAAAAAAGTAAATAAATAGATCGGGTCAACCCGGTTAAAATCCGGTCCCAGTTTCGGGTCATTCATGACCCATTGGCGAATATAAGTTCCCGCACTGTGAAGAGTGGTGGATTGTTCCTGAAAATGGCGTTTCTACTCTCTACGAGCTTCACCGTTCCTTTACCCGTAAACAAGGTAGGTAAACACATTCATTATGAACTTCCCAACTTCATTTTCAACTTTCCGTTTGTGTTGCACACTAATTTATATAATCCAACTTTTTATTACTTTTTACCAGGGGTTGAACCATTTAGATTATGCTCTCACTAAATTTTCAAGGAAACCAACAATTACTACAGGTTTTCTTTTTTTCAACCTCTGAATGTGATGAAATTATCTTGTAGCATTTATTAATTTGTCAAAATTGAAATTGCAGCCTGTGTATGTAATCATTCATTTTTGTGTTGGTAATTTTGGTTTCTTAGGAGTGAATTAGTCATTGTTAGTATGGAATTGCTATTAATATTTAACTGGTTAGGTTGGTTGGATTAGAGTTTTGAATATGTATCTTAACTTTGGAACATGTTCTTTTTCATGTTTAACAAAAGAATGTGTTTGTAGAAGTTGTTATGAATTTCTAGTTTATGGAATGAGGTCATCCATTTGGATCACAAAAAAAAGAAAGCATATCTTTTGAAAAAGGGTGAAGCTTTAACAATCTCATTCTTCATAGCTCTTTGAAAACAAAGTGGAAGAGGACATCTTATTTTAAAGCTGCTTACTTTACATACATGCATACTCAGACTGCTTAGCTTGTTAGCTTATCTTAAATTCTTTCAGTTATACAATACTTCCTCAGTCCCAAATTATACGACGTTTTAGGTATTTCACGCATATTAAGAAATATACTTAATTTTGTGTTGGAAAGAGATATTATGAGTTGTTTTACAAAATTGTCCTTAATAAATGATATGTGAAAGATAAATGAAAGAATTGAAAGAAAAGATAGTAATAAATAGTTAAGGATATAATAGGAAAAGTAACATTAATGTTTCATTGATATTGTAAAGCAACGTATAGTTTGGGACAATTTTTTTTTTCAAAGCGACATATAATTTGGGACAGAGAGAGTATTATTGTAGAGTGGATTATTTTTTTCGGGTGTATTTCTTTTTTTTGTTGGCAAGTTCATTTATTGTAGAGTGGATTATTTCAGAATTATCCAGGGTCTGATCTTGATGTAGTTAATTTTCCCTTCTAGGTGTCTGTTGTGCACTGTTATCCTCTTCTATAATTGTCAAGCATTGTGAGATTCTGTGGTGAATTTGTTACACATAAATGAGAACTTAAGGTCTATTTGATTCAACGAGGGAAGGTGAAGGGAGGAATTTGAAAAGATTTTGTATTTGATTCTAGGAGAGAGTCGGGATTTTAATGGAGGAAAAGAGTAAAATTGTTTTTTACCATTCTAATATTTAAGATCATATTAAATAAAAAGTTATTTAAGTACAAACATGTAGCAAGTACTCCTTCCCGTCTATATCTCCTCACTTTTGAAGTGGAGCTAAAAATGGCTTAGGAGGGATTTTGCTCCTCTCCCGTACTGCATAGTGCATACAGATATCACGTGCATCTATCTGTATTATACGTATATTTGTGCTAGCTTCAACTTCAGGATTCAGACATTAGCATATTTTGGATGGTAGATTTTGTGGGATTGTTTTGATTTTTGAATACTTGCATCATGGTTGTCCTTAGCCTTCAATATGACTATAAATTATAATTGCAGCTCAAAACATTATAGGATCTTGCATCTCAAATAAACACATGTTATTCATTGAAAGAAGAGGAGGCTGTCAGCATTGCTTCATGTCATTGGCAAGACTTCTACATGACTCATACTCTTATAAAGGGAATGTAAATTGTTACACTAAAATAGTTATATCTGGTTATTGGGTGAGCCCTGATGTTGATGATGGGTGGGGATTTGTAGAAGCTTTTATTGATCAAATAACTTGATCTTGTTTGTTTTGGACAAGAGTTGATTTTACTTATTTATCATAGATGTAGGTCACAGTGTGGCTCTTGGTAAGCTGACCACTGTTTCTAGTTTTTTAAGGCTCAACAAACTAACTATTTTTTCCCCAGGAAAATTGAGGTTATCATGTATAAACGGCTACTGGAAAGACATCTATTACTGAAACAGTTAGTGATGAAACAGTTTTTCAACTGTAAGTGAATTCAGGTCAAGCAGATTTTACTCACAGAACAAAACTCTGGAGATTGGCCCTTGATTTGGTTTTGAATTTTGATTAATTTCGGGAGTTTGTAGTCGATGTCTTCAATCTCTCACAAAAGTTATCTATGGTTCTGTAAGACTTAATCCCAAATAGTGCATATCGTTTCAATCAGTCTATGCAATGAAATAATTAGCATGTTACTTTTTTGAGGGTTTGGAACACATCACCTATACACAAATTTTACCGACTCAAAGATCAGATCAATGTAATGAAATCTGGGCTTAATTTATTTGTCCTGCTATGGCAGAGTAGAAACCAACAGAGTCACGTGAATCTTAATCATCAAATTTTCATCTTCATTATTTGCTCCTTCTGTAAGTTACATTGATCTATTTACTACTCTTGTTTATGTTTACTTTACAGTGTCAAAACTGATCTGAAGTGTGGCAGCAGAACCAATACCTTGTTATGATTCATGTTTTGCCCAATTCATCCAACTTGATTTCATGAATTTTTGCATGTTTGTTTAGTGAACTCTACTACAAGTTGTAGCTTTTGTGCCACCGTGGATTCCTACCGTGGTTTTCAAGTTTACCAAACACAAGGTTCATAACTTGCATAATAATTCTGCATTCGTATATACTTATAGAATTTCTGGAATGAATCTAAGAATTAAAAGAGTAAATCAATTCTAAGATTGTATTTCAGCGCAATTACACATTCAGCAATTCCATACGGTGTAGCAAGAGTGTTGGATCTAAGTTCACATTTTCTCTATTCAAGGGATCCAATTAGTACATTGTATTGAAAGTTATGAACTCGATACCAAGCTATTATTGGTTACCAAGCTACCTCAAAAAAAATGCTATGCAGTTAGGTAGGTAGGAATGAATCTCGATACCGCAATTTCATGGTCGGAGCAAGTGGGAACAGTGATCATATGAATATATGATTATAATCGCATGGTTACTGATTTTAATGTATGCAATGCAGCTATTTGACAATACCCTAAATATACTATCTTTTTTTTGCTAAATCATGAGAATTAAGAAATTGATAGTAATATTAAATTTGTTACTCTATTCCTTTTTAAGTTTTGTTTTTTTTTTTACTTTTTTCACAAAGACGACCAATAAATTTTGTATGTTTGACTGATAAAAGTATGATACCATTAGAACAAACAATCACAATTCAAAGAAATCAATAAAATCAGAATTTAAAAGGATAGTAAGATGTTTGTTAACAAAGTTTGATCAATTATGTCTACATCCTTAACTGCAGTTTCTTTGCATCATACTCCTTCCGTTTTTATATGACTGTTGTTTTAAATTACTAACATGAAATTAAAGAAGTGGATTTTTAAAGTTTTTTCTTCGTGTTATACCCTTATTTCAATCCACCAATAAATTCCTATTTTTTTTGGAACACTTTCTTTTTCCAATAAATTTGATTAAATATTTCTTCTTAACAAACAATTAATCAACTTTCTCTCTCCAACAAACTCCTTTTTTCTTCACACTATCTCTTCCAAAACAAATTATTTTTTCCCATCATAATTGTTCTTCTAGTTTGCACTTAAATTTCTTAACATATTACCATCTTATTTATAACATTTCTATTCTACATGGATCTATTGTAATAGACTAACAGGCAACAAAAGTTTGTTTGAAAAAGAAAAAAAAAACCTTGTTTAAAAAAAACTTGAATTTTTTAAACAGATATGATGGTTCAATTATTATAGGTAACAAAAGTTTGTTTGTTTTTTTTTTTAAAAAAAAGAAACTTGATTAAAAAAATACTTAAATTCTCCAAATACACATGATTAGTTTTATTAAAAAGTAGTATGAGTAATTAAGAAAGTGTATAATTGACAAATAGTACCTTAAAATATCAAAACGACGGTTTATAAAAATAATTGACGGAGTATATTTTTCTAACGACAAAAATAGAGTGTAAAACATCGTGAGAAATCTAAGACATCTTAACTAAATTGACACATCAAAGGTCCCATATATCATTTGTTGCAGCCTAAAATTAATTAATATAAAGAGAACAAAGCTTAGAGTTTAAAAAAAAAACCAAAGAAATAAGGTATCGTTCTGTTGTGAATTTTTGTGGAAATTATTATTATTATTATTGCTGCTGCTGCTGATATTAATTTATGGTACGTTTGACTTGGTTTTATACCCATGTTTTGATTCAAAAAAAAATTAGCTGTCTTTCCTTTATATCTCTAATGTGGCAATAACACTCCTTGGTCAAAGCTTAATTCTCTCAACAAAAACATTGGTGTGTCTATATTAATGGACGTTTTCTTGGAAAAGAAGTGCGTGCAGTAATTACAAATACGGTTGGGAATAGGCTAGGTCAGGCCAGACTTTGATAGGTCTGAGTCTGGCCTACGAAAAAAATTGCAAGTCTAAGCCTGGCCTACGGCTTTTCATAGGCCTATTTTTTTGGCCTGACCTAGCTTATTTAAAAGTCTATTTACAGGCCTACTTATTATTAAAGTCTTAAACATTCCATTTTATCTACTTTTAAATAGGCTAAATAGGCCTTAAAACCTATTTCATTGTAAGACTTGTTTATCACTATAAGGCTTTAAAAGCCTATTTCACTGTAAGGCCTTAAAGCCTATTTAAAAAGTTCATTATTTGAGTTGTTTCTTTATTTCTATGTTTAATATAAATTATATTTTATTATAAATAAAAAATAAATTTTAATAACACACATAATTAGGCCGTCCTATTAGGCTTCGTAGGCTTTTTTGATAGCCTAAGTTTGGCCTATTTACTTAAATATGCTTTTTCAAAAGCCTAAGCCTAACCTATTTAATAAACAGGTCAGGCCAGACCATGCCTAAACAGGCCATGTCGTAGGCCCCCTTTGGCCTGTCTGACCTATTCCCAACCCTAGTTACAAACGTACAAAGAGAAAAACTCTACTATCCCTCACAAATTAATTTGTTATTTCATGAAATATTTCAATGCTTGAAATTAAATCTGTTGTTTCATGAAATATTTCAAATTATACAACAACATCAAAGACAAGTAAGTTTGTTGATCTCATTCTTTTACTTATACTTAATTGATTCTTATATTTATATATTGATTATTGTTATTTGTAGATATATTATTCTTTTTTTTTTTGGTACATTTGTAGAGATACTCTTATACCTGATTTTACAAAAGTCTTAGGATTTTCTCATGTCGTTTATCAAATTTATCTTGGTGGAGAAACTATGGAGAAATTGAGAGTTATCAATGGACTTCACCAATTTGGATTCCGAGTTTCTTCGCAAACAGTGGTGGCTCTCTCTATATTCGCCGAAACAGGTTCCATATCTCAGATTTTGAAGAAAAATAAATTAATAGATATAAATGGTTTTATTGTATGTGGTTAAATTTGTCCTTGTGCTCTTTTGATATGGCTATTTCGGTTTGTTATATTTGTGTTGATGAGTGAGTTATGACTCTTAACGTGAATTAAAAGATAAACTCAATTCTAATTAGTTGTATGTGCTTTAAGGATCCATTCATTTGACGGTTTTTTTTGGGTAAAATATCAGTATTATTTTTGTCAATTAGGTTAGTGGCTAGAATTTACCTTTTTATCAAGATGAATATATACACCGTGTCTAAGGTGAACCCTAATAATGCATGTTCATGCAAACTGAGATATGCTCGTGGGACTCCATATTTTTTAATTCATTTGAATATGTTGTTTGAGTTTTAATGTATAACAAAGCCTCTATGTGGTGTGCATTGTCTACCATCACCGACCATATTTTGTAGTTATCTAAGTAACTTGGCGATATGGAGAATCATGTTGTGTGTGTTTTTGAGCTTGTGTCATTGAAAAATGTTGCCCGTGGTGTAATCTGCGGTTTCTAGTATTTGAAGTGAAATGAGTATTTTTTTTTATATATATATAATGCATGATAAATTTAGAGATCTTATTATTTCGGCAAGAATAGCATTTTGTTAGATTGTATAATAAATTCACACATGGATCATATTTACCCAATGTTCGGTTGTTGCTTTGCATTCTTCTAAGTAGATGTGTATAACAAATCTATCATTGGATTTAATTTTTTCCTTAATAGAGATGCTATCCTTTCGAATTTATTTAAATAATATATATATATATATAAATATTAGCATGTAAGTAGTTGTTGTTTCAAACAAAAAAAAACATGTAAGTAGTTGTTACATGCTTCTTTTTGCACAAATAATACAAAACAAATTACATATTGTGAGAAAAGATGAAAATTATTTAAAAAAGTGACAATTATTATATAGAATTTTTTTTGAGGGGGTTATTACATAGAGTTTTTCCGCATATTTTTTTTATATTCTATTTAAAGAAGGGTAGGGAAAAAACTCTATGTAATAACCCCTCAAAAAAAAATCTATATAATAATTGTCAATTTTTTCAATATTCTTCATCTTTTCTCACAAGACGTAATTTGTTTTGTATTATTTGTGCAAAAAGAATCATGTAACAACTACATGCTAATATTTGTATTTATATATTATTTAATGTAACAACTACTTTTCTTCATTATTGTGTTTTTGCCAAAAGGGGTCTTATGTAGGGATAGAGGTTTTATGGACAAATTATAAGTTAAATAATTTACCATTTTCAAAATAAATAAGGAACATCAACAACATTAATTATTTTAGTCTCTCATTTTTTTTCCATCTATTTCTTTTCCTTTTCTTCTCTTTAGCCTCATTTTTCATTTATTTGTTCACGTCTATTTTTTTATTTTTTTTGTATTTTCTTCTTTTTGCACATATGCATATGCGTATATCATGTAGATCATCCATGTAAAATTTTATAAAAATCTAAAATCATTTGATATGGTTTTGAAACCCATCAAAATTAACGGTTTATTCATTTTTATATAACACTGTTTATTCATTTGAATGATTTCCAGCATACACACACAAGAGGACCATCTTAAAGCTCCAACATACACCGAGTCATGTGCTTTTTCGAAGTAAACCTTGAAAATCAAACAGTTCTTCTTGTATCGCTTTGCTAAGTCCACCACTTCATTCAACAAGAGCAATGGAGCACCATCTTAAAGTTGTCTTCCTTTAACGAAAGTCGACTGAGTCGGAGAGATTATGGAATCCATCACCAAGAAAATCCTATTAACTAGGACCTTGGCCACCAACTTATAAATACTTCCAAGGAGTAAGATTGGACAGAAATCCACAAAAGAATGAGAATCTAGAACCTTTAGAATCAAGGTAAAAAAATAAGCTGAGATACTTTTAGGAAGGCAATCATTAAGTTGAAATTGAGGTTTTTAATTCATTTGGTTTTGAGGTTTTTAATTTATAACTACATATATGTCCTCTAACTTTTGCTCTTTAGTGGTGGAAAGCTAGTTCTGAACCAGACCTCAGAACTCATCTTTACCAGTGTATGCATGGGTGGTTGTGTAGCTTGTCAGAGAGGACACAACATAAGAGAGTAAATATAAAGCATAATTAAATCGATAGTATAGTTGAGAAGTGGTCCCAAATTCCCAATATAGAGAGGAAATGCTAGTTGAAACCCTAATTCTGACATAAGCTTCAAACTGAGAGTTAATCACTTTGCTATGTCAACATAATTTAATGGGAGGCAATGTCCTAATACATCATTTGAAATTAGTAGAATGAAGCATGCCTGAAATTTGATTGGATTTTCACGGTTAATTATGCAAATTAATGAAAACGAGATAGTGGTCCCCGGTTTTGAAGGTTATGAAACCAAAATTCTAGTACATGTACGCCAGTTTGTTGATAAAACTTTCCATTGTTCCTGACTAGCTACAATTTATATACTTGTATTTTGATTATAAACTAAGGTTATATATCTGCAGATATCTACACTCTCTGAGGCAAGGACGATATTAACCGTTTTGGGAGAGGTATAATCAAACGCATCAATAAACGTTGCAATCAGTCTTATAAGTAGCCCTTTATACTTTCCATTTATTAAATTTGCTTATGAAAAAAAGATAGGCTAATGTTTTAAGGACACTTTAACAACTGCTGAACTACAAACTAAATTGGACTAAAATGGTGATCTTTGACCGGTCGGTCCTGACATAGTCGTATATAAAATCACTAATTAACCAAAGTTCTAAACTAACGATATATATATTCTGAAAATTATACGGATTTTGAAGGCACCAATGGATCTATAATCCAACGTGAGGGAAAGTTCTGCAGTGCCAAAAAAAAATAATACAAGAAATAGCAAGATATATATAAAACAAAATTAAAAAGATGGGATGAATTTCACTACTAAAAATAGGTTAAATTGTGAGCTGGGAAATTTAGAGAGGCCGGGAAAACATGAAATTCTTATAGTGTTTCATTATAAACTGATTTGTGTCCTTTCAACTCAATTCAAGACCTGGCAAAATTTGAACGATCAATATTAGTAAGCTGGATCTAGAATGGTCAAATTTACTAACCCTTACAAAAATTTCCCAACATTCTTTTGCTAATTGATTACAACAATCTTCACAATAATCTCATGGAATTATATAGGATTTCGATTTCGAAACATACCTTCAGCAAAAATTGCCTTTAATTTCTGCTAATTAGCACAACTATGTCTTGATTAACATATGCTCAGATCAGATTAAACATCATAGATCTATATATTAATGTATTTATACTAATGATGTACTATATCCGGTTCGTTCTTAATAGTTTATACCATAAGTAGCACAGAACAAAAAAAAAACAGTGGTTTATATCAAAGATGGAAGAAAGGGAAGCCCCTCAATTATAATTTGCAAGTAAATTAATTACCTCAAATACATCCAACAAAATTAGAAATGTTCTTCTTCATTGATTCCATCTTCAGAAAAAGGAAAGGAACTACATATTAACTCCGAGATTGATTTGAAGGAGCAAACCCTACTTAGAGAGGCTCTACGAAAAACATGGATTTTATGAGTTCTCTCATGTACTCGAACAGTAACAAAATATAAACAAAAAGATCCAGAAAGTCAAATGTATCTGGATCAAAATTTAGAAAGAAAAAAAACATTTGACTTTTAAAACCCTTTTGCTTATATTTTCTTACAGATGACTACTATGTTTGGTACTTGGATTTGTTGCATCTTCTTCAAACTTGTCTTTTGCAGTCTCATGAAGTTTGTTCTGATTTATTCTAACAAGTTCAGCTTGTCTGAATTTATACAAGTACCTTCCAATGGCTTCAGCATAGTTATCAAACCCTAACGAACACAGAGCCCAACAGATGTCATCCCCATTAACGGTTTTGCGATTCTCCTTGTGACACTTGTCAGATGCTTCACCTGTCACGAAACTTATGAACTCTGTCGCACATTCTTGCATCAACTGTTTGCTTTCTTTTGAGATCTTTGCATTGGGAGGAAGATTTTGCTTCATTATTCTACCCACATTAGCTATGGGCAACGTTTTATCGCCCTCATCGTTCATTTCTAGCTACTATTACATCAATTTAGCTAGTAGTGTTTTTTTTTTCTTCTGAAAGAAACCCTTGTTTTTTTTTCATCTTGTGGAAAGACTTGCTTTAAATAGATTGTCTGATTTTACATGTGTAAGTGAATCATGGAATGTTTTGTGCAACACGATACGAATGTCACTTCACATGTAAAAATTGTTTGTTAATTTTAACTCTTCAAACTGAGTACTCTTCTCTTTTAAAAAGATAAAATAACTAGATCAATTTGGACCAAGGTACAAATGTAATGTGTGTAGTGTGTTGATTATTATTTGAAATTTAGAATAATATAAAATTATTTAGAGGTGTCATAACATCTATGTAAAAATCTAGAATTACGTCCCATATGTCCTAGCTCAACTGACAAAAATGTCGAAATTGTTTGGCCGGACGTCATGACCGGGGTTTGAATCCCGACACCTCCATTTTATGTGTGTGAGTTTATGATGGTTTTGCCATCTCGTCTATCTACCAAAAAATAATCTACAATTGCTTTAATTATTAAATATCGGGGTTGCCTAATATGGATCCAAGGGTGGATTCTCTTATTATTTTTACAAATTTATTGACTTTTAAGTGATAATTCACCACACTTAACTAATAATTGGATCTAGAGTTACTCTCTTAACTAATAATTGTTTTATATATATCAGATTATGTAATTGTGAAAGAAAAAAAATTTGTGGTCGATAATGCTTTTGATGACATTAGTTTTGTCATAAAAAATTAGGGTTTTGTGTTAGATAAACGGTGCCCTTGAACCAATAAATTGGGTTTGGTCTATTTTGCTAAATTGTTGTGAGCATAGAGTCATTCATTGCAATGGCTAGAACCTCTATATTACCAAATAGTGACAAAGAGAGAATTCAACCAATCCTATTGAATGCTTTTGATCATCACATATTTCAGTTAATTTACTTTCAAATTGAAAACCAAAGGTTATGTGAATCCCCTTGATTTATCACTTAAGTAAAACAACATTTGTTGAGTTAATCGATATATCGTAATCCCTATGGATATGAATTTTTATTAGCTGACGATATTTTCATATGATTGTCAAACGTTTATCAAGTCCACCAAAGAATGAGGAGGCTAAGGACGAGGAAAATGTTGCTTCCAGTTCAGGAGAAGGTGGTGCTTTAATATATATGCTCTTTGGAGAGCAAGGAATAATCTTGGGTGTCAGACTATGGAGCATCCTTTTAAGCTACTTCACATAAAAGAATTCATCGAGAATTATGTCATTGACAACCTTAGAAAAGTTTACATTAGAAATGAGTAATCTTGTTAGATTGTGGACAAATGTGGAGTGGAGATTAAGTTGAATGGGTCTATATGAGAATTGAAAAATGTCAAATATATTCTCGCCCTAACAAGTCAATAGGCCATTTACGGCTATGCAACAGTGTTCCACGGTAAAAAAGCGGTTCTCTTTACAAGATGGTAGAAATAATAATTGTTAAAAAAAAAAAAAATGGTAGAAATAAGGCATTTGATTGGAATTGAAGAAAAGGAAAATCCCAAACTATGGCACCAAAGACCAGACCATGTGAGTGGGAAATGGATGAAAATTATGCACTCAAAGAGAAGAATTCCAAATCTTGAGTTAATAGAAATCGACATATGTGAGGTTTAACGTGTTATTAAAAAAATAAAATATTTTTTTTTGGCTTTCGCACCGGTTTCCGACCCACCAAAGGTGGTAGACTAATTCGGCTCGTACGTAGAGGCATGCGCACTGGCCAATTGTTGTTCCCCTTGGGAATCGAATCCGGTATTCCCCGGGTACGTCCTTGGAAGGAGCTCCTTCCACACACTACACCTTTAAAAAAAACGTCCTTTTAAAAAATTTCAATATATAGATAGAATTTAATTAATATATTATGTTAGTGTATAATTATTTTATGAGAAATGTTAACTGGTGCCTCTAGGCACTGGTTGAAGGTGCTAAAAAATGATATTATATAGTAATTATTGCATTGAAAAATGTGTAATTAATACTAACAAAAGTCAAAAATATTTCATTTTATGGTAATAATTTTCTTTTTTGCCATCCTTAACCAGTGTCCCGGGGACACCGGTTAGCATGACCCTTATTTTATATATGCATATAATTTGTGTTGTTATATCAATTAATGAATATAAAAACACATGAGTTGTCATATTCATTAATTGACGTAACAACTTGCACAACATTGATATAATGCATATGTAAAA
>Ga0315915_1002807_pt1 | contig 22079 bp, 17 predicted proteins | sample MpolbnodulesMG_FD_207738 | JGI IMG/M metagenome (GOLD analysis project Ga0315915, IMG submission 207738) | Medicago polymorpha root nodule microbial communities from Los Angeles, California, United States - branched nodules | ecosystem: Host-associated > Plants > Roots > Nodule | place: USA... | reverse complement strand
GGGGGCGGTTTTGTAGTTTTTTTTATTCTTAGGGGGCTAAAATCGCAACTTTGGAAAAGTTAGGGAGTTAAAACTGCAATTAAGCCAAAATAGTTCCGTAAGTTCTAGCTCAATGAAATGGTTCGAACCCCGACACTTTATGATAGCTTTGCCATTTCGTCTATAAAAAAAAAAATCAATACAAAATATGGAATTGAGAAAGAAATTAAACACACTTTATCTCCTCATGGAATATGAAATTAATAAGGATCTTTTCATTAACCCCTCAAAAAAAAAAAGGATCTTTTCATTAAAAAAAAAGGGAGAATTAAAAGAAAAATAGATGGCAAAGCTTTTATGAAAAATAAAGAAATAAAGAAATTGGTGAGAGAGACACACACAGAGAGTTGATTAAAGAGAAAAGGAAGGGAAAATAGAAGAGGAGTGGTAATTTTGAAATATGGTGATTGATTGATTGGCGATCAATTGAATTGAATTGAATTGGAATCTGAATTGTTCTGATCTAATCTCTTTCTACTTGTGCTTCAATGGCATCATCTTCGTCGTCAGCGCCTAACGTGGATCTGTTCGATGCTTATTTCCGTCGTGCCGATTTGGATCGTGACGGCCGTATCAGCGGTGTCGAAGCCGTCTCTTTCTTCCAAGGCTCCGGTTTGCCCAAAAAAGTCCTTGCTCAGGTCAGAGGTCACCTCTTTCTTTCCTTTTTAATCTTAACTTCTAATTCATTCATTCATAGTGTAGTTGTTATAGACTTATCTAAATGAATCGCAAATCCAATCCAATCCAGATTTGGGAATTTGCAAACACAAATCAGAGTGGTTTCCTAGGTCGTGCAGAGTTCTACAATGCACTTAAACTTGTTACCGTCGCACAGAGCAAGCGTGAACTCACTCCTGAAATGGTTAAAGCTGCATTGTATGGTCCAGCTGCATCCAAGATTCCTGCCCCTCAGATCAATTTTGCTGCCACTGTCACACCCTCATCCGCACCAAATCTTGGACCAAGGGGACCTCTTCCAAATCAAAACTTTCCTGCTGCTTCTCATCCAACTCCGTTAGTTAGGCCTCTGCAAAATATGTCTGCCTCCGGTCTATCCACTCAAGTTCTTCCTGCTGTTGCTGGACCTCGCCCTGCAACTTCCTCCGCCTTCCCTGGGTATGGCAACATGGGTGGAGTACCTCTGCAACAACCACAAGTAACGTCCTCTCAGCTACCAGTTAGAGGAACTAGTCCCGTTGCAATTACAACATCTGCTTCAAGTGTTGCACCCCTCACACCTACACAGCCACAACATCCTTTATCTGCTAGTAAGCCATCCGATACTTCTGTCAATGGTATTATGGCTTCTGATTCATTTTTCGGAGGGGATTTGTTCTCAACCACCTCATCTCAGCCCAACCAAAACTCTTCTCCACAAGGATTTTCATCTGCCATTGTTCCTGTATCTGGAGGGAACCAGAGTTCTATTAGGACCACCACCCCTGATTCTTTGCAGACCTCACTTGCTACTCACTCTGTTCGTCCACATCTTCAGCAGAACCAGCCGGCAGTGAATCAGAACCAGCATGCCTTGGTTCAGGCGCCTAATATGCCCACTTCATCTGGACTTCCAGTGAGATTGCAGGATTCTGCGTCAGGTCAGCCCCAACCTCCATGGCCAAGAATGACTCAGACCGATGTTCAGAAATATACAAGAGTATTCATGGAAGTAGACAGAGATAGAGATGGGAAAATCACTGGGGAACAGGCGAGGAACCTGTTTCTTAGTTGGCAATTACCAAGAGGTATATTTTCTACTTCCTTTCCATTTGTTTGGATCAGGAGTAAAAACGATTTCTCTGTTTTTTTACTTCCCTAGTGTTCTGGGTGTAAATTCTCAATGGCTACCTAATCGCTGATCATTTTTTGCATGCCATGTTTTATGTTTTCCAGAGGTTTTGAAGCAGGTCTGGGACCTATCTGATCAAGATAATGATAGCATGCTTTCTCTCAGAGAGTTTTGGATTGCACTGTACCTAATGGAGCGACACAGGGAGGGACGTGCTCTTCCAGGTGTACTTCCAAATAACATTCTTCCTGATATACCGACGACTACTGGTCAACCTGCCAATCTCCACAGTACCGTAACTTGGGCAAATCAGTCAGGTTTGTACCAAAGAACTAGCATGCTTTTTTGGGGTTTTATGGAAACTATTTGGTTCTATAATTTCTTTTCTCTTCCTCCTTTTATCTTTGAAAGGTGTTCAACAACAGCAAGGCATGACTGGATCTGGTGCTCGACAACTCAACCCTACTGCAGGTCGGCCACCAAGGCCGGCTGCTGTCCCTCCATCTGATGAAGGAACTCAAAACAAGCAGCAGAAATCCAAAATTCCAGTCTTGGAGAAGCATCTCATAAATCAACTGAGTTCAGATGAGCAAAATTCAATTAACTCGAGGTTTCAAGAAGCAACAGAAGCTGATAAGAAGGTAACTACTGTATATTTTTTTCTTTTCAACATTAAGTTGTGCCTTAAATATGCCACGTTCAGTTACTTACTTTTATTTTTGGGGTGCATTAGGAGGTTTTAGGGAATAAGTGGCCTTTGTTGGGGATTGAACCTCCCTCAATGAATGACATGTTTCTTTGTTTATCTTTTTCCGCTAACATAGTTGCTGGTTTTTGTTTTAATCTGATTGTAAAACTTACATATTTACATGTGTTTCCTAAACGGTTTACCTATTGGCTGACTGCCAAATATTCTTGATTACACTCTAATCCGGTTCAATTTGAACAAAGGCAATTTTCATCTCTTTACTCTTTTGTTAACTGCAGGTAGAAGAACTTGAGAAAGAAATAGTGGAGTCCCGAGAGAAAATAGAATTCTTCCGTGCAAAAATGCAAGAACTTGTAAGTGTTTTCTTTGCTTCATACCTTTGCGCCTTGTTAAAATTCTATCCTGTTTAAGTTGTGCTCTATTTTATCTTTTTGACAGTTTCTTTTCTCAATAAACCGGTGTTTTGTTTATGTGCACAGTGTATCTCGATTTCAGGCTAAGCCAGAACCATATAGATGTACTGATATAGTTAGTAATTGAAATGTAATTAGGGAGACAGATTGTTTACCATTGGGATTTATTGTACTCGTGAAATAATGGATCTCGGCAAAAACTTTTACAATGTGATTTGATTTATTGAGCTTTATGAATGCAAAATATATGTAGGCTATTATTATTGTTATTGTAAATATCATAGATTCTTTGACCAAACTAACCATTCCTTACTATAGACCTAATGAACACAAATGTAGACTCCCATCTACTTGTTGGGTTTCTGTTTCTTATATATTGATTAATTTGGAGAAAGTAAAAATGGGCTCAGGGAAAGGTCTTCTACTCAATTCTCCATTAATAGACGTTATACCCTTCTTTCAGCTTTTGCCTGCTTCTCTAGATACCTAGGGACTACTGGCCCAGAAGAGCGATGCCTACGAAATAGATTTGTTCTACTGTGAACCCAGGCGGTACTCTTTTGTGTATTTATACAATAGAATCGTGGATACCTAGAAGAGAAAGACACATTAAAGCTGCCTTTCATGCTCTACACATGTTTAACAATGTCATGTTAATACTCCTTTCTTTTATTTTCTCCTTTTTTAAACAAATTTCTGCTTTTCTGCCTGCAAAAGGTTATATACAAGAGCCGATGCGACAATCGTCTTAACGAGATCATGGAAAGGATATCTGCTGATAAACATGAGGTATTTTTCTTTAGCATTGCATGTATCCTTATTAGACCTATAATGTTAACTTTTATCATTAGCTCAATATATTAATTTCAGGTAGACAATCTAGCAAAGAAATATGAAGATAAATATAAGCAAGTTGGAGATGTGTCATCCAAATTGACAACGGAGGAAGCCACATTCCGTGACATACAGGTGCAAGAAAATATGGCTTTTTCTTTAATTCATAGAATATATGCTGACACTTTTTTTTCTCCTCATTTTGCATCACTATATCACATTATTTTATTGTATGTATAGGAGAAAAAAATTGAATTATATCAAGGGATTGTCAAGTTGGAACAGGATGTAAATACTGATGACACAGTACAGGTATGTTTGAATATGACCTGTTCTGCACATCCATCATGAGTTTTTTTTTCTTTCCATTTCTGATCTAGTCAAATACAATTTTCAGGTCCGTGCTGATCGCATCAATTCTGACTTTGATGAACTGGTGAAATCTCTAAATGAACGGTGCAAGAAGTATGGAATACGTGCAAAGCCTACGACATTAGTAGAGCTACCCTTTGGTAATTTCAAATTTATAGTTGTTACTATATCCTTTCAAGTGATTTTTTATTTACTATTCCTTTCAAGTGTTGCCAAGCCTTTTCGTGTCTCTAATTTTATTATATGATATTTGTTGCATTAGTGTTGTTGATATTTAGTTTGAGGAAGTACTCTTCAATTGCTGAACTACCGGTTTTGTATCAGCATGAAAACTTTTTCAGCCAGCACAACTTGATATTAGTTGCCTGATCAAGTGGCATGGCATTTAACTCATACTGTTTAATGATTTTCTTATGTAACCTTTGAACTACTTTGTGGCACAATTCTGTATGGAAAAGCTCTATATAATGTTGTATAACTATTGTTGCTGCTTATCACAAATGTTTTCTCATCATTATTTTTTGAAGAATCCATTTAAAGCAAAATATGATAATGGATTGTTATTGACACTAAATTAGCTATATGATTCTTCATAATAGGGACTACTAATTGTTATCAAATGTTGTATTAGTGATTTGGTTGTATGAAAAGATATGAAAGTTGAAACTGGTCGATGTTTCTGAGAATCGTGTACAAATAAACTACATATTTGGTTCAAATAAAAATCCTTTTGTTGCATTTGTTTACTTTTATTTGAATTAAGCTCAGTAAACTCTTCATTGCCTGCAAATTGACTCTTAATTTTTGCTAAATTGATCTGCTTTATTGTTTTTCTCATGCCAGGTTCATTGTTGGCCTCTTGATTCAGTTATCACCTTCTCTTATTTTGCTTGTTTTAGTTTGTGTCATACCATTTCTCTTTGCTTTGTTGTACCCTGCTCACCAGTCTCATGAGTCATCTGCCCCCATTCAATATATATATGTGCGCGCGCGTGTGTGTGTATAGGTTTTTCTTGTATTATACGGCCTCACTCAAATTAATCCTTTAGGCTGGCAACCTGGTATCCAAGAAGGAGCTGCTGATTGGGATGAGGATTGGGATAAGCTTGAAGATAAAGGTAACCGAAATAACATAATTAGATCTGATATTCTATTAATTACTGAAAATAAAATAAAAATGATATGCAAATTGTGTGCCATCTGCCATAAATTTTGAGGATTTTTTGCGAAAGGTTATGAAACCACGTTGACATGGACACTAGGCTAATTATCATTTTATTTGGGGGATTAGTGGATACATGACTCTCATATTGGATGTCGTAGCACCTATAGTAGAAAAGATGGTGGAAACTGGGCTTAGGTGGTTTGGGTATGTAGAGAGAAGACTTGTAGTTGTTGTAGTAAGGAGAATAGATCAGATGGAGGATAGTCAGATCACTATAGACAAAAGTAAACATAGAAAAACTATAAGAGAAACTATTAAGAAAGATCTAGAGATTAACGAGTTGGATCAAAATATGATTTATGGTAGAACATTATGGTGTAATTTGATCCATGTAGCCAACTCCACTTAATGGGATAAGGTTTGGCTGTTGTTGTTGTTGCATTTTTGGTTTCGATAAGAATAGTCTATCACTATTCTTATAATTTAGGCAGCACGGTTTGTTGTTGCATTTCGTCTGTAAAGTATTACAGTGTGCATTATTTTCTTCTTTTGTTGTCTTTTTGTTTAGGTCGCTTGGTATATTTTTATTATTCTTAGCTGTATTTACCCCTCTCTATTAGGATTGAATGTGTATGTACATGTGATGCACAATTTAAGGCTTTGTCAATTTTTACCTGTATTGAGGCAACGCTGAATTTCAAGGCATGCCTACTCACGCACATGCATTTTTATCAGCTGAAAATGATAATAACAAAAGACTAAGCAAACTGGTCAGAATCCGATGACACACACACAAAGTTAATGATATTTGTAACTATATAATTAATGGATGAGACAATGAAGTAGTATACTCAGTTGAATATTGCAATTGGGTGCTACATAAGTAGAACCTGAAGAAGCTGGCCAGTCTTATCTTCATGAATATTATTATTCTTATCTATACGGTCAGTACCTAGCTTTTCTCACTTACTCTGCCTGCGTATGCACCTCTCTTGCATCTGTAGTTCTGTATTTCTTTTACACGCTACTTCGCCAGCTGTTGAACTATACTTCTTTGTGCTATATTATATATTCATTTTCTAAGCTTACCTGTTTGTCTAATGGAAGAGTTTGATCATTTTGAACAGTTACATGGTTTAGGAAAAATGATAATCCAAAATTAGGTTATAAGAGATATTATATGATGTTGGTGAGATTAAAATTATGGGTCATTGCAATTTCTTCATTTTCTGGTCTCAATCCATTCTCTTTTGAAGAATGTTGGAAATATATGGATAATTTCTTAGTTATCTACCATGCTTTCTTTCTTCTAGCAGAATTTACTCTTGTCAAAGAATACACTCTCGATGTGCAAAACACCATAGCACCTCCAAAACAAAAGCAACCAAAGGCTGTGAACGCAAAAGCTTTGGATATTGACAGTCCAAAATTTGTAGCGTCACCTAAGAGTGATGATAAATCAGAAAAACCTCAGACTACAAATGAACAGGGAGTAGGCAACGGATCTGTTTATAATAAAAGTGATGATGGGTCTGCAAAAAGTGCTCCTAATAGTCCATTTGCAAGCAGTACTATCGGAAGTTCGCATAGGGACTTTGTTGATTCTGACATTCGAAAGACTTCTGGTGAAGATAGCTCACCCCGTAATCAAGATGATGCGCATGAAACCCAAAGGTATGGATTTTAAGATTTGCACACTAGTTTTCCAAATCATGAGTAACTCAAGTTGCTCATTTGGATTTTGCTGATCATCTATATTCTCTGTGCCTTTTTGAAGTTTGTGGTGATCACAATGATTGTCATTGTATAAAATGGTGATTATTTGTATTACACTTTTGCTTCCACCTATAGCAAGTTATTCTTTTTGGGTAACTTATGCATGACATTGTATTAGAGCCCCTGTGATTTTGAACAATAGGATAGGAGTTTGATCCTTGCTGCCCCATTTTTCTAATCATATATCTTTAGTTCACGGTAAAGTGTTCATGTGTGTTGTACGTTTTTGAACTCAAAGGGCTTTTGTCTCCACATGCGCGCATGTGCGTTAGAGACCTGCTAACAGCTTAGGCTATTATGATATTTTTTTTTATAATTGTCATCTTTAATATATTGTGCATCAATAGAGTCGCAATTTAGTCATTACTTCAACAGTTTTGGACCTTCATTTTTTCCCCAAATAATTCATAGCTGAACAGTAATACTATCATCAGCACACACCCATGTGTGCGTGCGCATACCTCTCCTCACATTTGTATTGAGGCTACTATCCTCCACTTCTGCTTCGGCAAAAAACCTATTTTTCCAACTTGACAGAAAACCCATCTGTCAAAACTCGGTCAAATATGAGGATGCGAACCTCCTCATATTTGAGCTGAAGCGAGCATTTTAGCATCCTCCACACAATCATTCTACCTTTCACTTAATAGAATTTTATTTTATCATAGCTTTACCTGTTGGAAGTTTTTGAGACATCCATGCTTTCTCTCTTTACTTAATTGTTTATTTCCCTGTTGACTAAATCATATCCCCTCTCACTTTCACTGAGTGGTTTTTGCAACTTGAAAGGACGCATGCAGGTTTTGTACGATTTTATTACCGATTTAATTTGTTTCCTTTAAACTCAATCTTGTGCACAAAAAATGTAACTTTTTCGGATAAAATCTCAAATAAAGGAAATTTCCACATCTGCGAATGCAGGAAAGGAAACATAGTGAAAATGGGATATGCACCATACCATTCAAGGATCTTGAGAGCATAAGTCTCTGAAAAAATAGAATTAAAGGAAAATCAGTTGTTTATATGCAAAAAAAGGAAATAGAACACAACGAGGACTGCATTCCACCTTGTCACTTCAATGCTAAATGTCATATAGGGGTCTTACTTACCTAGAAAATTTAAATAGCCACAAAGTATATTATGAACTAGCTATAGTATGCATTAAAAACTCTTTGATGGATTAGAAAATAGCGTTAGATTGAGGTGACTTTTGAAAGCATGTGCATGATATGGAGTTGAGGTTTGGTTGTTGTTGTTGTTATGTGTGATAAGGTAGTTTATTACCGATTTTAGAATGGAAAGGTTATTTATTTGTTTAAAATTGCTTTTGGTTCATGTCCGTGTCCACGGTTACCAATATATGCTTCATTTATTTTTTTTTGGGTATTAGATAGATTTTGTGATCTTGTAAGATAATTGTTTGGTATATAATCTTGCATATGCAGTGATCATGGTGGTGAGAAGTCTGTGTTTTCTGAAGAAAGAGTTTTTGACGAACCTAATTGGGGAACCTTTGACACAAATGATGATATTGATTCAGTTTGGGGATTCAATGCCAGTAGCATCACTAAGGAGGTATGCAGGAGATCTCGATAGCTACACAGTAGTACAGTACTTATGACTGATACAAATTAATGGTTATTTGGTTTTTAGAAATTGATTGCTTTTATAAAATTTATGATTGTGCCTTAGTATCAAAGGGTTAGATGTCATTCTTTTATACTCTTAGCAGTCTACTGATTGCTTTTGGACATTTGTTTATACTTTTACAGGAGAGAGAGCTTGATGGAGCTGGAGACAACTATTTCTTTAGTTCTGGAGACCTGGGCCTCAACCCCATTAAAACATCTTCACCACAGGCTGCTGATCTCTTCCTGAAGACCAGTGGATTCAGTTTTGATGATTCTGTTCCAAGCACCCCACTTTTCAGCTCAAGCAGTTCCCCACAAAGGCCTAAGGACTGGTTGGAAAACGCGTTTGACTTTTCAAGATTTGATTCATTTAGCACACACGATAGTGTATCTTTACCTGCTCAGGAAGCACAACCACCAGTACGATTTGATTCTGTCCGCAGCAGTGCGGATTTTGATCATGGTTTTCCTGCTTTTGATGACTCGGATCCCTTTGGCTCTGGGCCTTTTAAGACTTCATCAGAAAGTCAAACTCCTAGAAAAGGATCTGATAATTGGAGTGCTTTTTAGTTTTGCAATTCTACCACACATTCATGCGTTATTTCTGTCTTCAGGCCTTCCGATATTTGCCTCTGGTGGAGTGAGTTGTGCATCTTTCTGTGTGGCACGTCTTATTTGTAATGTATTCTTTGTATTTAATCCTGTGTATTCCTTATCCCTCTGTTTTTCTTTGGCGTGGGGCTTGGGTTGTGTTAAACCCAGCGATCCCACTTGATTTCTTAAATTGGAAGTGAAGGTCTGTTCATATTTTTGGCTTGTTCGTTGATAGTTTTCCATAGTCTCCGTTAAAAGTATCTCCACCTGATAAGATCGTGGGTATTGATATGACTATTTGATTTATTCAAACTTTAATGATCGGTATTTTATTATAATTCTTTTTTTAGTGAATTATAGCTTGAACTTCATTTGTCTAATTTATTGCATAACTGATAACCTTCATCTCAACAAGGGTTGGTTTTTCAGGCTGATTTATTTATTTATTTTTATCTTTTTGTGTGCAATGGATGAACAGTTCGACACTGTGTTTTGATCTTCCAAACTCATGTATACTAGATATGATATTTTTATTTTTTTAAGTGACCATACTTTAGAAGAAAGAAGGAAATTTTAACTAGAACCTTACCTAGAAATGAAGCAATACAAAATGGTAAAACATAAAAAACATGGATTAACCCAAATAACAAATGTTAAATGCATTTTCGGAGTGCAATGAAGTTTCATCACTTTCCACATAAAATACCAATCTTCAAACAACTTTTCCGGGAGTTTTAAGAGCATCTACAACATGGATTTTTTTGAATGTATTCTTAAATGAGTTATACATCTACACGTCACTGATTTATATATATTTTTTTAATGTTTGTACTTAACAAACATTCAATCAGTCCATTGTTAAAAAAACACACACTATCACTCCAATTGAGCACCTCAGTTTTTTTTCTTCCCAATTGATACTTCTTAAATAACCATAGTTTATAGCTTCAATAAAACCACAATACAATGACATGGTGATTTTGTTGAGCTAACCGTTCATTTGAACATACACTTGATAAGTTGGTTCCATGGAGGATTAAAAATGAGCGGGCTAATCTCACTTCTTTGAGAGAAGGTGGTATATTGATAATCACCGATATATGTTGCGAAGGAAACTATTGTGTCGATTTTTTAGCTAAAAATGGTCATGATATTAGGGACTTCTTTTGGTGGGACGATTTGTCTCCTTTTATTATTATTATTATTATTATTATTAGAGTGAATATAGGTATGCCAAATTTCATATTTAAAAAATTGTTGATTGAGTTTTGGTTCTTGTTCCCTCTAGCACGGTGCTTACCTAGTCATGGTGAGATTAATTGTTTGATAAGTACAACGATACTTACAATTCTTATCAATATTAGTTTTGATGAGCTAATTTAACTTCTTAAAAAAAATACAACAATACTTGCTCTTATTTTGTTAAGAGTGTAGGAGTGGAGTCTCCAAATATTAAAATTTTGTTTGATAACACAAATAAACTAGCGGATAAGTTATTAGATTAATTTATAAGCTTGTTAGGGAAAAGTTAGATTGTGATCGAAATAAAGTGACTTAAAAATATATTTTTGTTAATAAAGGAGAAGGAGTGACATTCTTAAAGTTATTGTGACATATAATTATGATTGGAGTTAATGGGGGCAGGCAGGAATCGAATTTGGTTTGTTGCCTTGCCTCCAAAAAAAGGAAAATGACAAAAGGTGGATATGAAATGACCCGACCCAGTAGTTATTACTCATTCATTCATTCATCTCGTGTTTCACACTCTCACTCTGCAATGGCTGCTTCAACAACATGCTTTTTTCAGTCTTCTTCTTCTTCTTCTCCACTTCCGTTTAATTTCAAACAAAAGAATATTTCAATTTTTAGAATCAGATGCTGCAACGCCTCCTCCTCTCAGAACCATTCCTCTGTCGTCACACTTACCGACCCACCACCTGTCTATTCTTCCGTCAAGGCCTTTGCTCCTGCCACTGTCGCCAATCTAGGTCCCGGCTTCGATTTCCTTGGCTGCGCTGTCGATGGCATCGGCGACACTGTCTCACTCAAAGTGGACCCAGATGTTCACCCCGGTGAGATATCCATCTCACATATTTCTGGTCAAACACCTAACATCCACAAACTCAGTAAAAACCCTCTTTGGAACTGCGCTGGTATTGCCGCTATCGAAGCCATGAAAATGCTCCGCATTCGATCCGTCGGTCTTTCACTTTCTCTCGAAAAGGGTTTACCTTTGGGGAGTGGTTTGGGATCCAGTGCTGCCAGCGCTGCTGCTGCCGCGGTTGCTGTCAATGAGATCTTCGGGAAAAGATTGAGTGTTGATGACCTTGTTCTCGCCTGCTTGAAATCAGAAGAGAAGGTTTCTGGTTACCACGCGGACAATGTTGCCCCATCCATCATGGGGGGTTTTGTGTTGATTCGCAATTACCAACCCTTGGAGTTGATGCCGTTGAAGTTCCCATCTGATAAAGATCTCTATTTCGTATTAGTTACACCAGAATTTGAAGCCCCAACTAAAAAAATGAGAGCAGCACTGCCTTTAGAGATAGGGATGCCGCACCATGTCTGGAATTCTAGCCAGGCAGCTGCTCTTGTGGCTTCAGTGTTACAGGGGGATTTGTTCATGTTAGGGAAAGCCCTGTCCTCTGATAAGATTGTTGAACCTAAGCGTGCACCATTGATTCCTGGTATGGATGCTGTCAAGAAGGCTGCCATTCAAGCTGGAGCTTTTGGCTGCACCATCAGTGGTGCTGGACCTACTGCTGTTGCTGTCACGGATAATGAGGAAAAGGGACACATCATTGCTCAACACATGGTTCGAGCTTTTCAAAAGGAAGGAAACTTGAATGCTTCTGCCAATGTCAAGCAGCTTGATCGCCTTGGTGCTAGACTTATTAGCAGCGTTCATTTAAATTGATTTCAGTGTAGCTAGCTTAGGTATGTTAAATTGCTACCATACTCATACACCACTTTTGGTTTATTTCATGTTCATGATCACGGTCATAGTGATGATGATGTTATATTCTCCAAAGTACTGTCTGGTTCATTTCATATCACGTTTGAGTCAATTGAAACCCTTCTACATTTTCTTGGACAATTTTCAATTTTCAATTGAAACCCTTCTACATTGTCTTGAATTGTTGCTCAAGGAAAGGTTATATTTTGTTACAAGTTTTGTTTGTGGTGATGATAATGTGAAGCCTATTTGTTTGTTTCTTGAATTTTGAATAGATATGTGTGCTTTGCTTTTGAAGCCTTTGCGGAGAAAATAGAAAGAAATTTCTTTGCGAATATTCTCTTTGTTATTGCTAATTAATTGATGCTCCTTGTTGTCCAAGAATGTCACAGTGTTATTCTATGCAGCAGATCCTTTGTGATCTAACATCTAGCTTATAGTCAATTATTTTAAAACAAAATCATCACTGTGTTGCTTTCCTCCTCAAAATTCATATACTTAATTCATTTGTGTTTGAAGCTTAAAATTGATTATGGCATCCAATCTGCAGTTTAAAAAATCTGGAAGGCTTTTGAGTTAGCTAGGTTTACTTTATTTTAGTGAATTTCATGGCTGAAACTCTCTACAACCACTTTTCTTATTTGCAGTCTGTGAATATATTATAATACACATGATATAATATATATGTCTAAAACAATTTGATTACTTGATCTAGTACTGCTGATATCTAACTTATTGTGCTTACGATTGCCAGAAACTTGTAGATTCCCAAAATTGGATTTCTCTGTGGTGTGGCACTGTAAGTGCTGACTTGTCGCGTGTATTTGATCAAAGAAGCAGCATTGTGGTGTGGAGTTCTGAATAAAAAGAGAAATACTCAAACCAAGCCGGGACCTGCTTTTGGAAACACAAATTTGATAGACTTATAATAATTATGAAAGACCTTCATTAGGTCAATGTTGTTGTAGACTCAGGCATGTTTTAGGGAACATTTTCATTGCTTTTTGTTTTTCATCCTTCATCTTGCTTTGGTACTTTTAGATAGCTCAATAAGAAGTCTTTTATAGTCTTTCCTTATTTCACTGTGTTTGTCTTGCTTTTGATTAGTATGTAAAATGTTTTTCAGTCTACTTATCATTTCAATGCCAATTTTTTCATTTTCTAGCTCTTTCTAGGTAAACTTTAAGAAAATGCGAGGAGGCTCACATCGTGTATGAATTTTAATTTGAAAGCTTGCTTATGGTTGCTTGTTAAATTATTACTTATAGCTCATCTCTCCTTTCCTATAAATCTTTTCTTACCCTTGGATATTCAGGATTCTATTTATTGAACTTGATGTATTTGAAGGTCGCATCTGTCTATATTTCTCCTGCTTTATTCTAACTTGATGTTGATGTTAGTGTAATATTTTGGAAAGAGGGGCCTGTTTTTGATTTGGCACACCACAGTTTGGGTTTTGTGGAAGGCAAGGAACGATAGGATTTTCAGTAACAGCATTGGCTATGTGGCGGATTTGGCGGAGGAAGTGAAGGTTCTATCGTGGAGGTGGTTTTTGACTAGAATTCACATCCGTCCGTGTTTATTCTACGAATGGTCGTGGAATCCAAGGGACTGTTTGCTGCGGTAGTTCTGTTTGTGCAGCTGGGTGTTATGGTCGCTGCTGTTTGACTTCAGCAGTAGGGTTGGTGTGGGTCTGGTTTAGCAGGTTTGACAGGTTGCTGTGTTTTGGGGAGTTGGCAGGTGCTGGCATTGGTTTTAGGTTGCTGTCATGGGATTTTTGCTGCTGTATAGCAGCTGGTTTTTTATGGTCTTTTCCCTCCTTGCCATGTGGGTAGCAGGTTGTGAGGCAGGGGTATTCTTCTTGTGGCAGTACCTTGGTTTGTCTTGGTACTTTGCTCGGTTTGGTCTTTGTTTTTTGGCAGCATGGTGTATATCTCGGCCTCATAATTTTTAGGTGTTTAGGCGTGTAGCCTTGGTTGGACTCTTTCTGTATTTTTCTGTTCCTTTCCACGAGTTGTTGGTGTTTCTTTCACTCTCTCGACGAAGAATAATATTTGCGGTTTAAAAAAAAAGTGTAATATTTTGGAAACGCTGGCCTTGTAGTCTAGCATGCCTATTTATACCTGTAGTCTAGGAAATGTTGCAAAACTGGTACCACTATTCAACATGACAAGACTCCTTACAGAAAAATGATAATAATATTAATATTCTAAAACTAATCCTCAAGTTGAAGATTACTATGGTCTCAGATTGTTAGCTAGATACAAATTAACCCACACAACAAAAAGATTAAATTTAAAATTATAATAACTAAGATAACAAATCATACAATTGCGATAGGTTACCCAAAAGGCGCTCTCAAATAATGTTTGCAAAAAAAAAAAAAAACTGTTCGAGACAACACTGCGTCAGATGGTTGGGATGATTCACATGTAGACGAGAAGTCTTATTAAATGAAGGGTCATGTGTGTATTTCAGAGGCATTAGTTAAGAAAATAAAAAAGTTGAAACAATACCAACAAGTTGAAACAATTCTCATGGTCGTTGGATTTATTGTCAATTGGGAGGCGTGAAGGCATACATCTGAAATTCTGAATTGGCTTGCGGCTTTTATTTCGCTCCCCTAACCATGGTTACTAGTGAAATGAACTTAGGAATCGAACACAGGATCAAAAGCTTGAAAGTGAGATTACAAAAGTACATATATTTATATAAAATAAGTGGCTAATGTCTTACATTTTTGTGGTTAATGAAAAAATCACAGCGTGTGATGAGATATATGTTAAAAAAGGTGCTTAAAAATATACGTTTTTTAATTAATAAAATAGTGAAATTGATTAATGACAAAAAATGTATTGTGTGCTTTGGAAAACCAATATAGATAAGAGTAACAACGATGATACTTATTATATGTTTGAATCTACTACTTTTATATGGATCAAAATTAGTTTTAAAGATGTATAATTGATTCTGATATGCTTAGTTGTTTTAGAATATAATTTGTAGTTTTTGATTTTAAAATTAATTTTTACACATAAATTAACAGTTGAAATCAACCATTTCAGAATGTAACTTAAACACGACAAATTTTCAAGCACTCATGCAAAACCTTATTTTACCTTTTATCTTTTTCATCATATCAAATCAGTAACCACTAACTTATTATGTGTGAATAACGATATTTGTACAATCATTTAACGATAATTTTGAGAGAAATGATATTTATACAACCATTTTGTGACAACTTTTTAACAAATTTCTCTATCCTACTCACATTATATTTTTATTCTCACTCCATTGATTTTGACCAATGAAAAGAAGGAAAAAAATAAGTTATCACTATCATGTTTAAATATCACTACTCTAAATTTCATAGCTTTAAGTTTGTATATCTATAAATGGATGTCTACCAAACATGTGAAAGAACAAAGAAGAGGGTGTTAATGAAAATTGAATGAAATTGAAAAACATGTCAATTTGTCAGAGCTGGTGGCTATGTCGTCCTCTCACCAAATCACTTTTCTCCTCCCAACGGTTTTGGTGCCATTCATTACCACTTTCCACCAAAGGTACCCCAATTTTTGAATTTCTGGGTACTCAACCAAATGGGTCATGTATAACATAATTGTTTAAATTGTTTTGTGACAATAAAAATAAAGTTAAAATATTGAAGCACAAAGTGGAACCTCTTGGTATCAGCTTAGACAACTCTTGTTTGCCTGGGAACTACCATAACCTCTTTTGTCCAAAGGTATCCTCTTTTCTTCCACAAAACTAGAATTTATTTGGTTTTGTTTCTCACTTTTGTTTGTTTTTTATATGCTAGTGTAAAGGTGGACAGTTAATGGAGAGGAGTTTGTCTTTTCACATTATCACTGATGGGTAAGTATCTTCAACTTTGTTTTGAGGTTTTGGTGTTACTGGTATGGACTATGGAGTAAACAACCATTTGGATCCTTGAATACGTCGGACGTTTTCATCGTTGTAGTCATTGACTGTACCCAAATTACAAAATTATCCCCAAGTGAATCTTTTGCTTGTCATTTTGATCCTCAAATGTGTCTTCTGTTAGTTAGTTTGGTGCTTGAGTGTGTTTTCCAATTGTCAGCGTGGTCTATAAAATTACTTATCCAGGGATGTTTTTGAAAGTTTGATACATTCAATTTCAAGGACTACAACACAATGACACTTCCTCACCCATTTAAGAACCAAAATGACCATTTAATCATTTACTCTATTTATACGTGTATGCTGTATTGGAGTTTGTGTTCTTCCATTTGTGTGTTGTAGTGAATTTGCAATCTGGAGGTGTTTTAGACCTACGTGTGGTTGGGCTGGTCAGGTAAACATAAAATGTCTATGAATTTGCGCCTCTTCTCGAACATAGAACTTCGTTAAGGATGAATTACATTTACATGATTACGTGGTTATAGGTTTCTGCAGATGACAAGGAACTGGACAATAAACCTGATGAGGAGAGCTTAGGGTTGGAACCACTTGGTCCTAAGGTATTCAAATTATTTTATTCAGTTTCAGAAGGTAGTTGGTAGAGTAACTGCCAATTTTTCAGAATGAGGTAGCTCCCTCTTTTTGTCATAAATTGTCATTATTCCAGAAGTCTTATTTAGGTCTTTTAGCAGTCACCAAAATCCTACAGTCACTGCAGTCACCCTATTTTGACCATGGGATTGATCTAACGTTTATAAAAATGCCACACTCTCTCCTATTAAGAAATGAGCTGTCTCCCTCAAAGAAATTGAGATCGCAGGAAAATATGACTGCAACCCACAACCAAAAAATGTAGGCAACAACCAACCCTCAATCTCCTCTTCCATGTCACACCACCTGCTTCTTTTCTACATCACGGTTTGCAGACTTCACACAATTTGGGGTCTCTTTGTTTTCTGTAATTAATCCCTAAACAACAATCTGAAAATACCATGAGTATTGCCATATTGCAGCACATTTGTGTTCATGCTTGTTTGTCTTTGTTTGATTGTTTTTAAGCAATTGAGTAATTTTTCAATGTTTCAAAATCTTATTCAAGGGAGCAATTTGCATATTGTTGTCTAGTTGCAAGGCATAAAGCTAAGAATGGAGAAGATGCACAACACGCTGCTTTAAGTGGAGAGGCTGTGGCTTTTTTATAAACGTTAGATCGATCTCATGGTCAAAATAGGGTGACTGTAGGATTTTGGTGACTGCTGTGAATCCTGATCTGTCTTTTATATTGATTATGATTACTATTGATTATTCTCGAAGTAAGCACTTTTGTGAGTTATGAGTATTGAGTGGTCATGCTTTATTATTTGCAATTTTAACTAAAGTAAACATAGGGTTTGACCGTCATGTGCTATGCTTTTGAGTTTTGACATTATTGCTTAAATTCTTAATGAAAATTATCAAAATAATAGAGGTTTCTCTTGAAATTTTGAAATAAGGTTCAGGATTATCTACCCCTCCTTATGTTCAAGGGTCAAATTCATTACACTATGTAAAACCAATATCTTAATTGTAAAAATACATTGCAGTAGTAGTGTGGTATGACTAGTAGTAGTGTGGTCAATGGTTGATAAGTATGGTATGTTCAAGTGGGTACCAAGGAAGTTAAGGCTACCGTCTTAAATGAATGAATATAAATGTACGGCCTTATCAGAACCACTTCTGTTTTTGGCTGTCCATGTTGTGTTAATACATTGCCACTTTCAGGTGCTAGTCAGATTATTTGCTTATGGTTTTCCTTTTCCGTATTTTAGCTTGTTGCTTACTTTAAGGAAAGATTGATATCAGAGAAAACCTTAAGCAGAAATTCTGTAAGGCAACTCTCAGACAAAAAGGTATTTTCAATGGTGTTGTAAGACCTCCAATATCTTGTTTTATGATTATAAAATTTGTCCGTGTTGAAATTATAAGTTATAGAACAAAGAGAAGAAGAGAATAAAGACCAAATACTCAGAAATTGATATTTCCTTGATTTTAGATATGCATTATAAAAGACAAAATGCTAATCCCTGTTTTTACTCGTACTAAAATCTTGATGAATACATGGCAATAGGTAGACTAATCCTAAGGCTTTGTTTGCGAGTTTGGAGGGGAAGAGAGGGGAGGGTTTTGGAAAAAAAAAAGGAAAGAACAAGTGGAAGAAATAGAAGACAATGGGATAAGAGGGTTTTGAGGGTTAATTTTTTATTTATAATACAAAACCCCCCTTATTTGAAGAAACTGAAAAAATGTATTGGTAGAGGGTTTTGGGGGATTTTGGAGGGTTCATATGAATTTTTCAAATCCAATCTATGATGTTATAATATTTGTAAAATTAAAAATATATTATCATTCTCCAAAAAATTGCTCTTTAAAAATTTATGAAAGATTTTTCTATTTTTTTTATATATTTTCCACCCCCAAAGTCCTCTGTTTGGGAGTTTGGAGGGGAGGGCAGGGGATGAGAGGGTTTTGGGGGTTGGGAAATATTGGGGGAAATAGAGAAATCTTTCACATTTTTTTTAGAGAATGATAAATAATGATTATGATTACATATTTTTTTATTTGAAAAATATTATAACAACATAGATTAAATTTGAAGAATTCATATAAACTCTCCTCCAATACAATTTTTAAGTTCCCCCAAATGAGGAGAGTTTTCTATTGTGAAAAAAAATTAACCCCCAAAGCCCTCCCCTTCCATTTTCCTTTATTTCTTTCGCTTGCTGATTCCTTTTTTCCAAAGCCTCCCTTCCCCTTACAAACAAAGCTTAAGTGTTCACCTCATATACTTTTAAAATGTTCTAAGACACTATGGATTTTAGGGGCAATTTTTCTTACTTTTTTCATTTTTAAGTGACAATTGCGTTTTTAACTTATATTTTTCCAAAATCATTAGGATTAGCTTTTCCCAAAATCTATTTTTTTAGAAAAATCATTTTTTTATCAAAAAAATCTATTTTGAGTCTAAAATAAAAATCTATTAGGATTAATTAGCTTTCTCCAAAATCTTTTTTTTTTCTTTCAAAAACAAAGGGTTAGTAGTTAAATTTTATTTTTTTTTAAATTATTTTTTTTGGGTAGTAAACAGACACAAATAGCTTCAATTTTTTTTAAAAATCTCTTAAAGAAACACAAAATCTATTTTTTAAAAAGCTAAAACAAACGCACCCTGTATCTTGTTTGTAGTACTCGAACAACATCAACATAAACTGAAGCCTTTTTCCACTAAATGCGGTAAGGTGACACAATCCAACTGATGCCATAATATGTTATCATGAATCATTTCTAAAGATAGATTAACTCAAATTCTCTTAATGGTTTGACTAATAGTTCTCCTTGGTCTTTCTCTATCTCTTACTATTGGAATATTTTATATTCTATCTACCCTCCTTACTAGTGTTTTTTATAAATCTTTTCTATATATGTTTAAACTAGCTAAAACGGGATTTGGCCATCTTTTATAGGTTAGGAGTTATCCTTACTTTTTTATAATGATAGCATTCCTAATCATATCCTGTAAGTGTATGCCAATGCTATTCATCATGACGATTGCGTTTTTAACTTCATATTTTTTGTAAATATTTTATGTGCTTGGTTTAGTTCTTGGAAACCTAACTAGTTAGTTCTTAACTTCAATCTGTATTGCTAAATTTATGCAGAATGTTATTGCTTTTACCTATAAACAAAATGGGTTAATTGTTGGTTGCAAGTACAGAACAATGGAGAAAAGATTTTGGCAGGTAAAGTTTCCAGTTCAAACCATGCTTGCATGTTAAAATTTGTTCTTTAGACTTGAGTTATCTCGTATAATATGATTGTCATTCAAATAGTAATAGCGTATAATTTCATAATCAGTTAGGCAGGTGGTTCCTTTATTGTGTGGCATTAATGTACAAATTTACCTAATTAACATAATTGATTCAAGATCACAAAAAAATGATTAATTGAAAAAAAAAATAATAATGATTACAGCGAGTAAGTATTCATCAAAATATGTATTACAGAATGATGACTATACGTTAGAGACGGAAAAGAAATTTTTTGGAGGATTAATGTGGTTACAGCCTGATATTTGGAGGACCAATTAGAGGGTTTACTCCAAGCATATACATTTTCATATGAAATAAAATTGATACTTAATACCCTGATTTTCATTCAAATGCATAATTTTTTTGGTGTCCAGGGAAAAGTTATAGACAAGGTACTTTATGGACTTGACGACATTAGTCATGCAACTGAAATCATCATTGTAAATTCCCTAAACCTATTTTCCCATTCCTATCTTCTTTTGTTGGAAATCTACAAATGAAGATAACTTAAAAAAGGGAATTGAAGATGTTTTTATAGTTTGATAATGATAATAGGTTGAGGGGGAAATTGATAAGCTTTCACTTGAAGAGGCTGGATATCAAAATTGTGTTAGTGTTCCAGATGGTGCACCTGGAAAGGTATCTTCAAAAGATCTGCCACCAATAGAAAAGGTTTGTGTTATTATTGGAGTTTGTTTCATTTTTCTCTCAGTAGGACAGACACTTCTAAGGGAATGTGTGTCCCGTGTCCGACACCGACTCATGATTACGTTAAATCAATTCACTTTTAAAATTATATACCAGTGTCAACATGTCCGTGTAAGTATCATGTCTGGTGTCTGTATCTGTGTCAATGCTTCATAGATTTCACTTTTAAGGCCTAGTAAATATTTAGTGTGATGCCTTTTTATTTATTTTATTTTTTTTTGAAAACTCGGTATCCGATCCAAAGACCGACTAATCCGAGGGGACCAATCCCACCGCCCACTTGCGGGGGCCCCGTTTAGTGTGATGCCTTAATGATGCAAACATCAGTAATACTACTTCATCATCATAATCTATTTGTCTTTCTTCATCCTCATCTAAAATACATGTTTCAACCAATTGTTTTATCTCTTCAATCTATTAATGTGTGCATGCTTGTCTTTATGAAGTCAGGACACTGCATATCAATACCTGTGGAACAGCAAAGCTTACTTGGATAAGGTACATGTATATGATGCCTTCCCTTTCAATTATATATTTCTAGATCAGAAGGGACAGCTTAGTAATTTGGTTTCCTTTCTCCGATTCTCTTAGGTGGTTCGCATTATCCTGGCTACCGATAATGATCCACCAGGTCAAGCTTTAGCTGAAGAGCTAGCATGGCGTCTTGGGCGAGAAAGGTCATTCATTATGTCATTTATTTTTCATGTTCATAGTAAGGAAGCACTCAATATAAACATTGAACTCTAGAATTTGACGTGCACATAGTATGTTTCATGGGTAGCTTGCGCACAAACTTGCAGCTTGGTGATCCATACCCAACGATTAATTGCACCTCAACTACAGACCTGGATTCCCTGCAGTAATAATACCAAGCAGTTACTTTTTTTTGTTGAGGGATACCACGCAGTTACTTGTAACAATCAATCTCTGCAATCGGTTTATGATCGGGCGACTTTGATTACACATTCACTAAAGCAATTTTAAATTATCTCAACCATTGATTTAAATTGGATGGTTGAGATCAGTAAATTTGTAGCGCAGTTACTGTTGAGAATCTATTTCCCTCAATTACTTAACGCACTGTGTTTGAATTGCATGCTTGCATTGCATTCTCTTGAAATATCTGGCCATATAGAGCAAATACAGTAGAAACTCTTTAAATTAATACTCGGCAAATTAATAAACTCTCTAAAATAATAAATTTGTCCGGTCCCGACTTGAGCCAATGTAAAAAATTGAAAAACTCGATAAAATAATAAGATAATAATTTTTTGGGAGATCCCTTTATAATTTTTGGTCC
>Ga0315915_1002803_pt1 | contig 22084 bp, 14 predicted proteins | sample MpolbnodulesMG_FD_207738 | JGI IMG/M metagenome (GOLD analysis project Ga0315915, IMG submission 207738) | Medicago polymorpha root nodule microbial communities from Los Angeles, California, United States - branched nodules | ecosystem: Host-associated > Plants > Roots > Nodule | place: USA... | reverse complement strand
ACAACGTCTGCAGCAATATTACTGTTATTCTTGTCTTGATGTAGAGACAAGTTGCAGAGATGGTGGTTGCAGAGGCGTGCGCAGAGTTAGTGGTTGTACACTTCGTACACTGTACTTTGTCAACTCTAGTGAAGTGGCTTCTGATGAGGTGCTTCTGATAACCTTGCTTCTGATGTCCTTGCTTCTGATGACGTGTCTTCAGGAGCGCTTTCTTCAGACTCGTTTCTTCAGACGCATTTCTTCAGACGCATATCTTCAGATGCATTTCTTCCGGACGCTCTAAGCTTCAATAAAATTTCTTTGCTCTTTGATTTGTTCAATCAGAATCTTTATGAATAGTACTTTGATTTGGATCTTGTACACTTGAACAAATGTTTAGCATTTCCAATTGATAATTTTTAATACCTTGTTATCATCAAAACTCAAGAGGTGATTTTGCGAAACACCCTTTGTTCCAACAATTTTAACCTAATTTTTTCCTCCACAGTTTGCATTTAATGTTTATCTAAAGTAAAATCTCTTACTTATAAATGTTAACACGTCTCGCTATACTTAACCTAACTTTAACCTAATTTTTCACTCCAAACTTTTGCATTTAATGTTTATCTAAAGTAAAATAAATTTATGTTCCTAATTAGATGCAATTTTTTGGAAAGGAATAACCGATAACCCGTCTCGCTATATCTCTTACTTATAAATGTTAACTTGTCTCACTATACTTAACATAATTTTAACCTAATATGTTAACCCATCTCGCTATACTTAACCTAATTTTAACCTAATTTTTTCCTTTACACTTTTGCATTTAATGTTTATCTAAAGTAAAATCTCTTACTTATCCTTATTTATTAATTTTATTAGATCTGCAGCAACTTAACCTAATAATTTCCCTCTAAAAAGTTGCATTAGGTTAGCAGCAATTTAACCTAACAAATTCCATCTAAAATGCAGCTCTCCAATTTAACCTAACAAATTTCATCTCAAATGCAGCAATCCCTAATATTTCTCCTCACTGATCAGCTTTTCATTCCTATCATGTTTGTTGTGTCATCGTTTGTATATATCTATTGTTTATGTAGACATTTTTTTGACAAGTTGTTGTGCACTTATTTAATACGTTTACAAACAGAATTGTATATATCTATTGTTTCAGTAGACGTTTTTTTTGACAAGTTGTTGTACACTTAACCTAGAAAATTCCCTCCAAATGATCCGCATTAATTGCTAAGTGCTAACCCTAATTATGTATTTCCTTCCAACACCTCTTCAATTTGAAATAATTTTTTTTTTTGTTATGAACCATGAACTACATTAAATTACATCTATTGCTATACACCTTGAAAAATACACAGCTCATCTATTATTAAATTCTATGATATATGCAGATATGATATGTATTTGGTTGGAAAAATATATTATTACTTTTAGTTAATATCAAAGTGTAACTATTCTTTTAAGAGATATACATGTAATTTAGAAATTCTATTAATTGAAGTAACTTTGTTTTTTATGTTAAGTAGAAATTTAAAACAATTATTACAAGTGATCAATTTTTGATGTTTAACTATAAAAGTAATAAATAAAATTGACTCATGCAACAATATAATAGTATTGTATTCTTTTTATCTTTTTTCTTTATAATTTTTAAAAAAAAATGAGAAGATAATGCCCCAATAATATATTGTGTGATAGAATAAAATAACAGTCTTTAATTGATTAGTTTTTCAAAACTAAAATGTAAAATTTGATAAGATTCAAGTGTCATTAAAAGACTTAGTAAGACAAATTTGATTGTAATATTGAATCTCTAATAATCTAATTTGCGTTTATTGATCGACCCATGATCTTACGAGTTAAAGATTATATTTGCGTTTATTGATTGACCCATAATCTTACAGGTTAAAGATTATTCAATGATCTCTATTATAGTCGACAAGACCCGTGCGTCGCATGGGTCAAAAGTCTAGTAAATGTTAACACGTCTCGCTATACTTAACCTAATTTTGACCTCCACACTTTTGCATTTAATGTTTATCTAAAGTAAAATAAATTTATGTTCCTAATTAGATGCTATTTTTTTGGAAAGGAATAACCGTTAACCCATCTCGCTATATCTCTTACTTATAAATGTTAACCCGTCTTGCTATACTTAACATAATTTTAACCTAAGTTTTTCCTCCACACTTTTGCATTTAATGTTTATCTAAAGTAAAATAAAATTAGGTTCCTAATTAGATGCTATTTTTTTGGAAACGAATAACCGTTAACTCATCTCGCTATATCTCTTCTCTTACTTATAAATGTTAACCCGTCTCGCTATACTTAACCTAATTTTTTCATTTAATGTTTATCTAAAGTAAAATAAATTTATGTTCCTAATTAGATGCTATTTTTTGGAAAGGAATAACCGTTAACCCGTCTCACTATATCTCTTACTTATAAAAGTTAACCCGTCTCGCTATACTTAATCTAATTTTAACCTAATTTTTCCCTTCACACTTTTGCATTTAATGTTTATCCAAAGTAAAATAAAATTATTTTCCTAATTAGATGCTATTTTGTTGGAAAGGAATAACCGTTAACCCGTCTCGCTATATCTCTTACTTATAAATGTTAAGATGTCTCACTATACTTAACCTAAGTAAGAGATTAGGTTAATTATACTAAACCTAATTATTTTGTTACCTATTACCGTCAAATATTATCTTCGATATGACCCGTGCTAATGGTCTAGTTTTACATTAATATATCAGCAAATACAATTTTGCACAAGAAATTAAATAGGGTAATAGTCATTGTTTTGATATTTGAATATGTAATAAATAATCATAATAATTTTTCATTATATCAAAATTTCAAAAGAATTTTTTTATTGTGCATTTCGTTAATTAAAATAGTCTTTTATGTAAAAATAATTTTTCAATGTTGACATTAACTCTTTTCATGTAATGATTGATATGACAATAAACAAATAAATATATTGAGAGATTATTATAACTACATTAACGAAATATTTTAACGTAAATAACTATTTTGACTAATATAGTACACAATCAAATATTATTTTAAATTATCGATAAATTAAGAGATTACTATGGTTACTCATATGAAAATGACTATTACCCAATTAAAAATAGAAAATTACTTAACTTTTTTTTAAACAATCAATTCTTTTGAGAAAAAAATATTTATAATATTTCATTTATAATAAGAGAGTTAATATTTATAATATGCCGTGACCGGGGTTTGAACTTCAATATCTTCACTTGTGTGTGTGAGTTTATAATGGTTTTGTCATTTCCTTTATAAAAAAAATAAGAGAGTTAGTATACCCCTAAAAAAATTAATATAACCGAAACATCAAAATAAATTTTGGAACCAAAGTAAGTGGATATAGATTGCAAACCTACATTTTAATCTTTTTAGATGGAAAGAATGGTACTTTATACCGTATTTAATTTTTATATTTATGGATCAAATTACTTTAATAAGATGTTACATCAATATTACATCGTTTGATATTGTTTTAGTTAATCCATATTTTTTCTTTCGAGCAAAAAATTATAAACTTATATCATATAAACTTTTTATAAAATTTTATAATTATTTATTCGTTTTTATAGAACATCGTTAATCTTGACCATTTAAAAAAGGAAAATGTTAACGAATGTCTCTAAGACACTCTTTAAGAACCATTAGTAGTAAGTATACTATGAAAATGCATCTAATCAATGTCTTGAAAATCAAAATATTTAACTTTTTTAAAGAATAATTACTTATTTTAAATCAAGTGTCCCGAAACACTCTTTTAACACGACCCCTTAAAAAAAAAACATATGAACTTATGTTGTTGTAGATCAAAATTGGAAGTTCATTTTCCAAGAAGCAAAAGGGAAACCTCTCTCTCTAGTTTCAGACATGATGACTTGGTAATAGATTCATCAAATCTTCAATGGCTCTAGAAAAATTTCTCTGGTTTATTACACTTTCTTCTCTTTTTCTACTTCTCACCAAAGTTCCTTCAGTTCTAGCTGGTGACATAGTTCATGATGATTCAACTCCTAAGAAACCCGGTTGCGAGAATCAGTTTGTTTTGGTAACACTCTTCACAAAGTTTGCTTCTTTTTCATTTTTGGTTTCTGGGTTTTTTCTCTTTTTGTTTCTCAGCTAGTTTCAACTTTCAAGCATGTTACTTCATAAGATTTTAGTATCTTAGTGTTGTTTAATTATACATGTATTTGATTTGAGATCAAAGTTTAGTTTAATTAGTTACTGATTTATTAATATGGTTAGTTTTAATTAGTGTTTGATTTTTAAGATGAAAGCTGTAAGATTTGATTTTGTATCATTTGAGATGTTAGGTGATTTTGGACAAAAATTGACAAATTTTGTGGTTAGTCCATACATAGCTGGCTGCTCTATGTTAGGTTATTTTGGACAAAATTGACTTCAACCTTTTTGGTACCAGTTTCGGTGAGCTAGTCCATACAGTGCTTGCCCTGACTTTAAATGGACCCGCTAGTTAGCCATGAGATTGGTCCCTTGGATTAGTTGGTCCCTATGAAGCCCGGATACAGACACGGACACGGGACTCGACACGGATACTGACACTGCTAATAATTTGAGAGAATCAAATAATTCAGTGTAATTATATGTGTCGGTGTCGTCTCGGCGTAAGACACGACATGTGTCCGACACCGAGACATGCCTGATCCAAGGAGTGTTCGTGCTTCATAAGTTGGTCCTTAAGCCGGATACCAAGTTTAAAAACAAAAATTTGACTTCAACCCAAAATTTCAGTAGAGATTAAGGAGTAGTTATTGCTTTAGATTCAAAAAGTGGTAGTTACTGATTAATCAATATGTTCAATATCAATGAGTGTTTGATTTTGAGGTGAAAACTATAGGAATTGGTTTTGTATGATGTGAGAATTGAGATGTTAGGTTATTTTTGACTGGGTTTGACACCAACCGTCGATTGTGTTAGAAGTGAAAAGTAGCAGTTATTGCTTTAGATTGAAAAAGGTTCACTAATTTTTACATTCAAACATAAACCCTTTTTATTTAAATTAAATCTTAACGAAATCCAATTTAGAAAGTCAAGTTCATTCAACCTGAAAGGGGTTGCCTGGTAGTGTAGGTTTGGGATCTTGGAGTGTGCTCCTCAATATGTCTCAGGTTGGAATCCTGTAGGTGCTAACAATTCCTGTTTTGGGTCAGTCCATATAGGGTTTTGCTCTGACTTCAATTGGTCTCCCATTAGTGGATGGTGGGATTGGTCCCCTGGATTAGTCGGTCTTTGAGCTGGATAGTTTAAAAAAAAATAGTCAATTTCATTCAAAATCACATTTATTGAAAGCCCTTGAATGATAAACTCGAGTGGTGATTATTTATGCAACATGTTATGTGTTATTGTTGTTAACATTGTGATGATCATCATCAACAGGTCAAAGTGCAAACTTGGGTCAACGGTGTAGAGGATGCTGAATTTGTTGGCGTGGGTGCTAGATTTGGCAGAACAATCGTGTCTAAAGAGAAAAATGCTCGACAGACACGGCTTGTTCTTTCAGATCCTCGAGATTGTTGCAGTGCTCCAATAAATAAGGTTATTTCTTTCTTCATGTATATGAGTGTTATTTCGTGGTGTACTTTGATTTTATTACAAGATGTGGTGAAGTACTTAATGCTACTAGTTCAACTGTGTCATATAATGAAACTGCTAGATTGTTGGAGATGTCATCATGGTGGATCGAGGCAACTGCACATTCACAAAAAAGGCAAATTCTGCACAAAATGCTAATGCTTCGGCTATCCTCATCATAAATAACCAGAAAGGTATAAAAAGTTCCAAGTAAACGCTATTTTTGTCCCAAACCCAGACAACCTATGCATACGTTTGTCACATTTGCCCTTGTACTAAAGAAACAGAATTTGAAGTCCTTGACCTGTTATCTGTTGGTCACATTAATCCATGGTGAGGGACTAATATAACCCACCAAACATTGGTCAATGACTAACGGGATCAACAGAAGCATAGGTTGAGATCTTTCTTTTTTTTGTTTCTTTAGTGTCAGGACTAATATGACTGCATGCCGAGGTTGTTTTGAGAATGAAAATTAGAGTTTACACTTTTGCCTCTTATTATACTCTTTTTTGCAGTGTTGTCAAATGGCAGCACTATAGTGCTATAGCTTATAAGAATTTGAACAACTCGCTATTGTTTTGTGATAAACTATTTGTATAAAGTGTTTTCAAATAGCTTCTATTGTGGCGCTATAGCACGGTAGTATTTGAACAAACTGCTATTTTCCGCGTTTTGCGATTGACAACATTGGTGTTTTGGTTGTGGAAATATCTAATACGCACATGTTTATTTTTCTTTTCATGTCAAATTTCGTAATTGTTGTTTGTTCACAGAACTTTACAAGATGGTTTGTGATCCTGATGAAACTGATTTAAGCATACACATACCTGCTGTTATGCTCCCACTAGACGCAGGCACAAAACTGGAAAACATGCTGAAGAGTGCTTCATCTGGTAATCTATTTTGTCTCTTTGGCATATTTTGTGGATAACCTGTAGTTTTTATTTAATATAGTTAGTTAAGCAATTCACGCAGCATCTTTACAACTCTTAAAAGCTTTTCCTTTTTACAGTATCAGTTCAGCTATACTCCCCACAACGACCAACCGTTGACATAGCCGAAGTGTTTCTTTGGCTGATGGCTGTTCTCACCATATTGTGTGCATCATATTGGTCAGCGTGGAGGGCCCGAGAAGCAGCTGTTGAATATGATAAGTTATTAAGGGTCAGTTTCTCTAATTCTTATAGTTTCCTTAAGCTGGAGTCACGTTTGTTCTCTAAATATGTTGTTGATCCTACGACTACTTACTGTCGAATCTTGTTTTTACAGGATGCTTCAGATGAAATCCCAAACACTAAAGACGTGGGTGTTAGTGGAATTGTAAATATGAATGCAAAAGCTGCAGTTCTTTTTGTTTTAGTTGCTTCATGCTTCCTGTTTATGCTTTACAAATTGATGTCGCCGTGGTTCATTGAGGTTTTGGTTGTTCTCTTCTGTATTGGTGGAATAGAGGTATTGACTACAATTACCTCAATCTAAAATTTTAAATGTATCCGTCTATTAAAAATTTGTATTGGAATGTTATGTCCATGCAGAAGAAGGCATTAAATTAACATCTATCACATTAACGTGTGCACTTTTATGAGAATGCTTAGTTTCCGTCACCAAATAAAATTCTGTTCCTTTCATACCTTTTCCTCATGTAATATTCTGCTTAGCCATCTCTAACCATGTGTTTTCTTCTATCTGCAGGGATTGCAAACTTGCTTGGTTGCACTTTTGTCAAGGTCTGGTATATCATCTTTTATAGATATTTAGTTATAAATTTCGTCTTAGCATTTATTGAATTTGAAACAATTCCTCTTTGATGTAAAGATCAGATTGGATCTTTAGGAGCGATGCATGCATGTTTTATGAAAAAATAGTAGGAAAGCTCTTTTTTGGGGTCACCCGTTTAAATGTCACGAATAGTATAGTATATGGGCAATCTAATACCTATTGTACTCATGAATTAAATGTTAATCTCTTGTTTCCTTACCTTTCAGAGTGTCATTTTCAAATCTGAATGGTATGTTGTAGAGTGTTTGAGTTTACAGTTACACGCATGCTTCCTATTATATCCTTTTCAACGGAACTTTTCAACATTTCCTCCATGATGTTAGGTTTGTTCCACATGTAGAAGAAACTAATTTTGTTTTTCCGTGCAGGTGGTTCACGCATGCTAGCGAATCATACGTTAAATTGCCTTTTGTAGGAGCTATCTCATACCTGACTTTGGCTGTTACTCCATTCTGTATTACATTTGCCGTTTTTTGGGCAGTTTATCGAGACAAATCATTTTCCTGGATTGGTCAAGATATACTTGTAAGGATAAACTTTTCTCATCAGTCTTAAGTTCTTTTCATCTTCTCTTCGGATATATCATGTAGACAATATAGGTCTAAGGGAAAGCATTTTTTTTCCTTTATTTATCTTAAATTTTTCAAAGGGGGAAGGGTTTGGTTGTGCTTTACATATTAAGTTATAATTGATTGGGAGCACCCAAGTTCAACCCCTGACTGGAACAATCCTTAGCCAAATTTTACCTACCTCCCAGCCGAACACCGGATTACTAGGCTTTTATCCCTTAGGAATCGAAGACATCCATTTGTCTCCAGTTCCACTGTATACTATAAGGGAAGAATGTGCTTTTGGTGAAAGCAATGTTTGTAGAACCATTTTCCAGAATGTACTACATCATAATATTTCTTATCACAATTGTATTAGAGTTAATAAACTTTTCAATAAAAACACACACAAAGACATTGTTATGTATATTTGATTTTATACTTGTAATGATGACGGCTAAGTTAGTGTCAATTTAACGGCCATTTCTCTTATGTCATTTAATCTAACAGGGAATTGCGCTGATTATTACAGTTCTGCAGATTGTACATGTGTCTAATCTCAAGGTATTTATTTAAGCTTACACAATCATTCATTGTACTGTGGCTTTATGTCAAACTTGTTAAGATTGTTGAATTCGGTTACTTTTCTGTGGTAGCCAGTTTTTGAAGCACTTTAATATTTACTTACTGTTTAGACAATTATTTTAAATATCTTTTGTTCGAAATAGCTGAACTAGAAAATGTTAAACTTGTGTTACACTGCTTCTACTTTTCGCACCTGTTTGTATCAGTAAATATTCACATCTACGATTTGTCACATTAGAGTCCGTTATGTCATTAGATGTTCCTTTTATGAATAAATAAGATACTCATGTTATGCTTTGATTATTTTGCAAAACAGGTTGGTACAGTTCTTCTCAGTTGTTCCCTCCTTTACGACTTATTTTGGGTGTTCGTGTCGAAGAAGTTTTTCAAGGAAAGCGTGATGATTGTGGTTAGTATTACAGTTCATTCTAATTCACGATAATGATCAACATTCTATGTTGTAGCTACTTATAATTTCCTTACATTACACGCTATAGGTAGCCCGAGGTGATAGAAGTGGTGAAGATGGTATTCCAATGTTACTAAAGTTTCCACGCATTTTGGATCCATGGGGTGGTTACAGTATTATAGGTTTTGGAGACATCCTTTTACCTGGAATGCTGGTCGCGTTCTCACTCAGGTTATATTTCAGTCTCTTTTTCCGATTTATTCCTGCATGTCTTAAGTATATCTCCTTAGGCTCAATATTCAATGTTTGTAACAACTGCTCCCAATTTTATGGATTGAATTTTGCTTCAGTTTGTTATCATAATTTTTTTTGTTGAGAATAGTAACTTGATAAAGGTAAGGTGTGATGGAATTGAGTTCTTAAGATGAGTGAAGAAAATTTCCATAGTCTTTCTAGTAAGGGTCTGTTTGAATTGGTTTATTTGAGCTTGTCTATTGAACTGTTTGGGAGAGCCTATAGAACATTTTATAACATGTCCATAAGTTGTTTGAAGCTTATTTGCATAAGCTCTCCATAATAGCAAATTGAAAACAGCTTAAAGTTTACATATGGTAGTTTTTGTTACAAAAAAAAAGTTTGTGCATAAGCATCTATATGATAAGTACTTATGCTATAAGTGCTTAATTAAGTTTCTTATCCAAACAGGGCCTAAATGAATTTTTGTAATTCACCATTCTAAAAACAAATGGAAGAGCTAGGCTTTATACTACAGTATTTTCCCCTTCAAATCGTCAGTTTTTATGAAAAAGCTTTTCTCATCGATGATACGTCATTGCAGATATGATTGGCTGGCAAAGAAGACCCTTGTAAGTGGATACTTTTTGTGGGCAATGTTAGCATATGGCTTTGGTGAGAATCAACTTATTGACTCAATAATTATACTTTTTTGTTTACAAACTATATCATAACCAAAACATTAAGATGCATTTTTTGTTGACTTAGAAGTTGCATGATGATTGATTGAGCAAATACATACTTTTTTCCTAATTTTTTAGGTCTTCTAATCACGTACGTGGCGCTAAACTTGATGGACGGGCATGGACAACCAGCACTGCTATACATTGTTCCATTTACTCTAGGTAGTTTTTGCGAAACAGATCATTATTTATAATAATTTTTTATCAAGGAAAAAAACCCAATTGCCTAAAAAGAAGTGTTCTAAAAACCAAACTGAACCGGGAACCAGCCAGTTTGCTGGTTGGTTTGGTCCCTGTTACCATGCAGTCTGGTTGAACAAGGTTTGAACTGCAATTGGTTTAGCCAATTTTCATTTTTATTTATGTATTCATATGTCATCCGGTTAAACCGTGGTTGAACTGATCGAACCATAATCTAGAGGTCTTACTGGTTCGATCGCTGATCCTGTTTTTAAAACAGTGTTCAGGATGTTGCTGAACAATTTGGTAGTTAAATTGGTTATAGTAGGGTGCTCATAGTTTTATGCATTAATGTAGGGACCATTATTACATTGGCACAAAAGCGAGGAGAACTAAAGATTTTGTGGAAGAGCGGCGAACCAGAAAGATTCTGCCCTCATATCAGACTCCATAACAGTGGAGAATCAAGCCCTGAATGATATGGTCATTTCAACCTATTTTGATATGTTCTATTTATGTAAATACATGGCTGATCTTTTGGGGATCGGAAACAACACTTCCAAAGGCTTAGCAGAGTTTTATGAAATAGTTTAGATTCAATATAATGTCTATTCGGAAAGTTCTACAAATCGATTATTACTGTGAAATGTGCAGCAGCGGGGTTTAGTCTCGGTGTTTTTACTCTTGATTAAATATCAATTTGTAAAATTAAGTTTAATTAAAAGAAATTGCTCCAACATAATTATGTTTGAATAACTTCTCTCAAATTCATCTTTCATCCAAGCATCTACAAATCGATAATTACATGTTAAATGTGCAGCCGTGTTTAGTCTCTGTGTCATTCCTTTTGATTAAAGTTCATTTTGCAAAATTAAGTTTGATCAAAATGAATTTTGCTCTAACGTAATTATGTTTTGATAACTTTTTTCAAAAGTATGTTTGACAAAATATAATCTGTTTGGATGAAACTTATCAAAATATATTTGAACGTATAATTACCAAAAATCATATGATTTTTATAATATAGTATAAGTATTGGGTGGAATGGTAAATGAAAATCTCAAATGACAAAAGGAGAATGAAAAAGTATGGAATGTTTCAATAGGCACCTCAATTTTACCTCAATTTTGTTCCTTATTGGGTCGTAACCCTTAATCGGCTATTTTTGGAATTCTGCTCTTTACCCAAACGGTTTTGCTCATTTCCAAAGTAAATGTTCAAAATACCCCTACGCATGTTAACACGCAAAAAAAAAAAACACATTAAAACCCAGCGTGAGTTAACTCACGCTGGTTTTGTTTCATCCATCTTTTCATGTAAATCCTTATCTTACCACAACATTTATCACCCAAGAGGCTCCTACTTTTCATTTCATTTCAATATATGAACAAAGTTGTCAGAACAATTAATATCTCAGTCAACCTCCATAAAGAGAAATAATACTTCCATTGTTGTTGTTAGCAAATTAATTCTCAATATATGTGCTGCTGCAATCTTACTAGCCAAGTTCAAGACAAGGATAAATTAATAGGGTTGCTATAAAAGCATTCCCATACGACATCTTTTTAAAAGCCTTTTTAATTCCTTCTGATATATAATGGATATACTCAAAGGTAGCACATGTATAATAACAAACTATAAGGTTCAGTGTGAATTGTGAATTTTAGGGGAAAGGAAACCAGCGTGAGTTAACTCATGCTGGGTTTCAATGTGTTTTTTTCGGCGTGACTTAGTGAGTTAACTCACGCAACATGTGTTAATTCACGTTTCCATTTACACTAGCGTGAGTTAACATGTGTAGGAATATTTTGGACATTTACTTTGGGAATGAGCAAAACCGTTTGGGTAAAGAGCAGAATTCCTATTTTTGTGTGTAAAACTTGATGGGTTGTAATTTCTGATCGATTTTTTTCCAGGCAAATGAATTGAGATACATATTGTGCAACCCTCAAAAGTATCAGAACCTTGTTTTCTTTTTTCGTGTACGTTCAAAGTCAATTTTGGTTGGTATAGGCTAGTATGTTAGGTGAAGCATCATAAGTTGGAAAAGTCAAATTTGGTTAAGCTAATGGACTTTAGGTTAATATGGTGCCAGATGAAATGTTTTATTGCTTCTCTTTTAAAATTAGTGATTTTGTATGACTATCTGCAATATTCACATAATATATTTGATCATATCTTTTATAATAAAAATAAATGTTAACATATAAGATGTTGAATTTATCTATGAATAATGAATAATAAAAAAATATCATCTTTTTATAATATTTGCTAATATATAATTAAAGATGTATGTCAAAATTGTACGTTGATTTATTGTAAATAAGTCAACTATAACTATATCACTTATTTTGGGACATTTGTCTATTGGAAAGTACTTCTACTCCAAATATATTTTGTCAACTTAAAACTAAACATGCACTAAAAAATCAGTGTTACTTGTCCAGGGGAGTATCATATGATGAATGGAGTTTTATGCCTACCATTGCAATCCATCTATTACGTTACTGGATTATGAGTATAGAATAATGTTAAACTCAAACAAAATATAGTGTTGAGTATTATTTTACCAAAGCTGGTTATGAAAGCTGGCAGCTTATCTATCAGTCGGTATAAACTTGTGCTTCGGTTATATCAATGACACAATAGTAGTTGGGTATAGTAAAAAGGCTCGCAATGTGACGAATCAATATTTGAATTTCCTAAATTCAAATTGTAAGAGGTGTTTATGTTTAGATATAGACACAAGTGATAGATTAGTGAAATCCATTTTAATAAATGAACCTCACTAATGGGTTAGACATTAAATGAAGGTTAGATAAATGAATCAAACCCGGATTTCAAATCATACCACAAACGATTATGATCTGCGAAAATCACAAGATAGTCTGTAACATGACACCGCAGCAACCACAATACAAGGAGAGCAACACACACATAGGACTGCAATGTCTCAAGATTCTTACTAAATTGTTCTAAATTTTTTAGAGGATATAGAATGATAGAAAGTTGGTGATGATGGAGAGCCAGGATTTGAAAGGAGAGTGCAGGATTTGAAAGGAAATTGTGATTTTTGAAGAGTTGCTTCTGATGTGTAACATTAAATATATGCAGTATGTCACAATGGCTGCAATCTGCAATGCTTTAAATAACTGCTAGTAAAACCAATTAACTAAAAGCTTGGATGAAATTGCTTGATGAGTTCTATCAAAGGGGCGGACTTAGATGTTAGCCGAGTTCGATATTTGGTAATGAAACAGTTCACACCTAAATTCTATATTTTAAAAATCAAATCTAATCAAGTGGTTGAACCGAGAACTCACCAGTTCGTCATTTGGTTTGAACCTAGTTGATTGAATCAACATCAAACCGGTTCAACCGTAGTTGATTTAGCTGGTTTTAACTTTTTTTTTAATTTTTTTTAATTTTTTTATTTGTCATTTGGTTCAATCGTGGTTGAACCGATTGAACCATAACCCAAAGGTCTCACTAGTTCAATCACCGGTAAGTTGTTAAAACATTTGCTACTTTAGATATCTCCCCAATTGAATACAAATGAATCTCAGAATACTTTTCTGCTATGACAGTGGGTAGAAACCAAAAAAAGTAAGATTTACTGCAATTGCATACAGTTTAAAAACACGAGTAGAACAATATTTACTATGGCATATAAAAATGTAAATGTTTATATTCTTTTTCAAAACCTATGATCGTGTTACATTTCTGTACAAGTTACAACTCAGCAGCTAGTTGGATCCCAAAAAACAGATCACATAACAAAACCAATTATCTAAAGAAATGAAAACAGCCGGAAATTTAAGTTGTAATCTATCTTCAAACATTCCAATGATCAGAAAGTTTGATCCTGTTCCAAATAGTGTGTATGCATGCATATTCAGTAATCAAAGATGTGATAATTACTATCTCTAAACAATATTATCTGACACATTCCACCTGCATGGTTAAATCTTTTATTCCAGCATTGTGCAATAGATGTGAAACCTGAGATTTTACCGATATCTTGTCGGTATCGGTTGCGACATGTAGATGCAGTGTCCCTACTACATCTGTGTTTGTGAAGCTCCATGAATGGAATTTTTGTATGCCATAAACACCCTTTATCTTCAAAACATTGGATAAGGAATCTTTCAGATCATGCTCATGTGCCCTTGGAACTCTTTGGAGCAAAACTTCGGCCGAGTTTTTGAGTAAAGGAATCACAGAGGATACAATTAAAACTGAAATGAAAATTGAGCAGGCTGGATCAGCAACAAGCCATCCCTTGTATTTGATTAATAGTGTTGATATAACAACACCAACACTCCCTAATGTGTCTGCAAGAACATGTAAGAATATTCCTTCCATATTGTGATCGATGTGGCGATGACTGTGCTTTTTGTTAACAGGTGACGCATCATGATTATGATTGTCAGCATCATGATTATGACGGTGATGATGATCATGGTGCTGATGGTCATGGTGATTGTGATCATGACAATCACTATGGTCATGATGGTCGACATGGTGATTATGATCATGATGGTCATGGTCATGGTGACTGGTGTGGTGAGCATGTTCATGGTGGTCATGGTGACCGGTGTGGTGAGCATGTTCATGGTGGTCATGGTGATCGTGAGGGTGCTCATGGTGGTCACGCTTCCCGGTGTGGTGATGATGGTCATGAGCATGCTCATGATGGTCATGCTGTCGGGCATCATCATTATGATGCTTAAAGCTCTGAATGCTGTGAGTATCGGCAAGAAACTCAACTTTCCTCTCATGACTAGAGTGATTGTGATGTCCATGATCACCGGAACATGAATTATCTTGGCAATCACTGGAAACTGAAATGAATTCTTGGTTGCTTTCATGTCTTTCATGATGATGGTGGGAGTTGTGGTTATGTGACTCCGAGTGTGAGTGTGAATGTGAGCATGATCCACCAGACATTCCATGAGCATGATGATGCTCCTCGTGAAAGAATATCAAACCAATGACATTCACTACAAGCCCACCTACCGAAACAACCAACAAACTATTAGTCGAAATCTCTTGAGGATCCAATATTCTCTCAAACGACTCAACCACTATCAATGCTCCAACAAGAACCAGAAAAACAGCATTAGTATATCCCGACAGAACCTCAAATCTACCCCGACCATAGTTATAGTGATTATTCGCAGGTAAACGGGATATATACGAAGCATACAACCCAATTGCCAAAGCAGCACAATCAAACAACATATGACACGCATCTGATATCAGCCCGAGACTATTGCTCATAAACCCAGCAACAAACTCCACAACCATATACCCGGCATTGATCAAAAGAAAAAGCGCAATTTTCCTCGACTTCCTCTCACTCAATATATGTCTAATAGGCTTCATAACCATTTCACTTAAAAACTGCGAAGACTCGTCTTCAAAACCAATACCATTGGAATCAAAAGGATCCAAATCTGTAACAGCCACATAGAGCAATAAACCACAAATCAACAAACCCCAAAGCGAAATATTAGGATAATAAAAAAGCTCCAATATCAAAGTACACATAAACATCACCAAAAACTCTCTTTTCGAGTCTTTAAAACTCAACAAATCATCACCACCACCAGCACTACTAAAATAATCCTCACTCAAAAGCACGCCGAAAACAACAGTATTCGCCAACGGCCAAACCAAACTCCCGAACGCAACACTATCTTCCCCACTTTCATAAACAAAAAAACTAATCACAGCAGGAACAAATAGCACAATTGTAGTGAAAAATAGCGTAATCAACCGAACCCGTTTCCGATCCAATTGCTTAAAACTCCCATAATCATCAACCGAAACACATTGTTCATAACAAGCAAGAAAACCAGACAAAAACGGTAGCAACAATTGCCAAACCTTAACACACTTATCAACCCCATTTCCACCAAATGGAAAACACTCTATCCTATCCCATCCAAATGACAACATAAACAAACCCAAAAACAACGACAAAAACCCGCGAATTTCAACCCAACCGAAACCATTTCTCCGATTTCTTTGAAACCGACGAGCTGCCACGGTTCCCATAAACTCCGCGATAATCATCGCAGCAGTACCGCAATATCTCAAAGCCGAAAACCGTAACAGAAAAACCAAAGCCAGTAAAATCGACTTGCATATCAAAATTCTCTGCTGTGAGTGTGTAATTGATGAAAAACTAAAAAGTGATAATTTTTGTTTGGATTTAACAAAAGGGTGTTTGGAAGATGAGAATGAAAAGAGAGAGAAAGTGAGAGTAAGGAAAAATGAGAGAAGTGAAACAAGGAAGGAAAAAGGGAAGAGAGAAAAAGAAGGTGAAGAAGAACGAAGGAAAGGGAAAAGGGAATAGAGAGAACGGAGAGAGAAGAGAAGGAGGAAGATGAAGGAAATTGATTTTGAATTGGATTTAGGGTTAGGGTTTGATTTGAAGGAGAAAGATGAAGATGATGAAAGACGGTGTTTTGATTTGGAAGGGGTTGGTGTTGGGGTTAGGGTTGGGGTGGAATAAAGGAAGGTGGAATTAGGGTTAGGGTTTGATGTGGTGGTGCGTGGTGGAACGGAGAGACGGTGGGGGCGGTGTTGCCGGTGGTGGTGGAAATCGGTCATGGTGGAAAAAAAATGATGAAGAATAATCAATACACTGACAGTGTTTGTTTGTTTTGAAGACTGTGCTAAATTTCAGATGTGATGTAATATATGTTATGTTTACTGATACACTCGGTCAACCGTTTCATTCATGAACCCCCTCCGTCCCAAAATGTAGTAAATAAATTTATACAAAATACATCAACTTTTGTTGACTCGTTATTGTTTACATTTTAGGATGAAGGGAGTAACTCAATACACAATTTTGAATATTTTGATACTGAATACACAATTCTGATTAATTACATGGAAATGTTTTTATTTTTTTTTAATGATAGACAAGAGTTTTAACATTTCATAAAATAGAGAATATTACAAACAGATAGTGTTAACATTGAAGGGATATTCTCCAACAATTTTGAAGAAACAATACCAGGAGAAATAATTTACTAAATCATGATTTGCAATACACATAACCTTTGTAGACAAGTGTGAGAATTTAAGTCAAATTACATAACCTAACAACCAAGCCAAATTACATAATATGGGAAATGTTAATGAGTGATTAAGAGGATAAAAATATAAATATTTAGGAAATTATGAAAAGTGATGAATATAACCTTTTAAAAATTAAAATATTGTTGAATTTAATGTAATCATCCTACTTTTGGTTTTATTAACAAATGTTCTTACGCACTTGTTACCATAACCCTAATAATATATAGGTCTTGTTAACGAGTGTCTCTGGAAAAAAATTTAAACATTCTAAAATAAGCAATTATTTTTTTAAATGTTAAATGTTTCGATTTTCAATGCATTGATTACACGCTTTTTCATTCACTCGTTAACATTTCCCATAATATATTTAATTATTTATAATAAAAATTTGATATTTTGCAAATATCCATTGAGACAAATTGAATATCATTTTATATGCTAATATGGTATTTATTTATTAGTTAAAATAAGGATAACGTTAAAGAGTGCCTTTGGATAAGGTGACAAAGTTATATTGAGAAATGGTAAAAAGTAGTTAGGTCAACTTGTAAAAAATTTAAAAATTATTATTTCCAATGTAAAGCTACTAATTATAGTTACCTTAACAAGTGCCCTTAAGGGCAAGGACACTTGTTAGCAATACCCAATAAGGTGACAAAAAGAGAAATATTATATTGAAAAATGGTAAAAAGTGGTCAAGTCAACTTCTAAAAAGTTTAAAAATTGTTAAGTGATGTAAATAGTACACATTGTTAAATTATGACATATACACCATCCGGGTACTATTATAAACAAAAATCTACATTTTAAATTCATTCAATTAATGATGTATATCGTCATTATTATAGTGAGCGAATGATGTATATTTAAAACAGGGGAAGTATGACATATACCCAACAGTCATGCTATATATCCCGAGGAAAAAATTCACGAAGCGGTCGCAAAACACCATTCAACCAATTAAACTCGTTCCTTTTCAGAAATCACGGGAGGTTTTGCTTTGATCTTTTATTTTATAAAGCGGTGCTCAAATAGTTGTAAAATCCAAAGGATATAATTTTGCCAACTCACTCGCGAATTCATTCATGAACAAGGTTTCGCTAAGTCTAGCATTTTCCTATATTCAAATGTTGATTTTTGCTTAAAATAGTGACCTGATGGTGTATATTTAAAACGGAGGAAGTATGTGTTAAGTTTTACACATATATTCAATTATGTATCATTTTTTTAAGGGAAACAATTGAACTCATTTTATTATCTAGTAAGTCGTTAATACAAAGCGGTGCATCAAGAAATAATTGGAGTTAGCTTTTAACGGGGTTGCATGTGCTAGTTCATGAACAACCACATTTGCTTACCTCAGACTGAAGTCTCTCTTATAGTTTGTAAAAAGAGTGTTAACAGCTGCATAGAATGAGGTATGATGCAGTCAAAGTCGTTATTATTATTGTTATTGTCATTGAAAGCATCAACGACAATCTTCGAATCCAAGAAAAATTAATATTATCAAATCCTAACTCAGTCACCCACTGCAACGCTTGACAAAGACATAATGCTTCACCAAAATCCACTGAGAATAATGGGGAAAGCCATATGGTTTTTGCAAGGACAAAACACCTGTCGACGTCTCAAAGGAATATGTCGATACCAAGCTTATTGAATGATGTATTTCAAGATAATATTTATTGATTAACGTGAAAAACAATATTGCATGCAAAATAACTTTACGGCCTCATCATATAATATTTAAATTAAACTTGCTTTTTTTAGGGTTACCATGATATGGTACGAAGTTTTCACCACCTCTTAGCAGTGAGTTCTCTCCTCTCAGACGAATTTCATACGCATGAGTGAGGATCAAATCTCTACCACATGCCTAATGGGTTAAATTCCATTACCACTTCAATCCTCTATAGGTAAACCAAACTTGTTTTACTGGTCAAAATAATATATACACACACACATAAGATTATTTTATTGTGTATTTGAATAAAAACAAAAAAAAATATTAACTTGCCTTAAAAAAACATTTAACTTTAAATGTGTGCACCGTTCTTTAGTAGGGTATCATTTGCACAAAACATCAGATATAATCATTTAAGTGTGTAGAAACATAATGAGTGGCAGTAATGAATAACAGAGTTTTCCCTTAAGAGATTTGAGACTGATGCATTTTCGGGGCTGAGTTCGAAACAAAGACATTTAGTTAAGTAGAAATCTTTTATCATCTTATCTAATTGATCTTGGATTAAATTTATGCGACATTTATAACACTTAAATTAAATGTATTGAAATTGAAAAATTATTTTTAGTGTCTCTTTTGTTACTAATTTATTGGACTAAATTGACCAACACATAACACATTCAAGATCTAAACTATATAAAAATTGATTTGAAGACCCAAATATCCAATAAAAGATATATATATATATATATATATATATATATACACTAGTTAGGATTCGTTGACACCAAATCTTGACCGTTTAAATCTTTAATCGAACGGCTAACAATTCATCTACATGATAACTAGAGTGGACTCCCCCTGCACTCACGTGTTGTAGGTTTTTCTTTCATCTTTCATGGTTTTGATAAAATCGAAAACCATTCAATTAAATTAGCAACGGACTTTCTGTATGGTCATCGTGCACTTTTAGTGAATAATTAATAGCATTTAGATTAAACCAATTTAATGGATGAGATTTGTTGTCAACGAATTCCTTGAAACCTGGTGTCAACATATCCTAACTATATATATATATATATATATATACTCCCTCCGTCTTAAATTATAAGCAAAAAAATCTCATTTTCCCTGTCCCAAAATATAAGCAAAAAGACCAACTTTTATGCTATTATTATTATGTTTTTTCAAAAAAATAATCTTTTCCAAAGTAAAATTAAATGCAAATTACATTGAATTTGTTCTCCTTTTTATTTTCTCCATAATCATTACTCCCTCCGTCCCTCAATAGATAACCTATTTGACAATATACATTATTAACTTGACATACTTTGACTATATTTTTCTACTAATTCACAAAGATAAATAATATCATGTAAGATGTTGTTGGATTCGTCTCGATGAATATTTTTAAAATATTAAATTTTCATAATTTTTTTTACTAGAGAATTGAAGATATCAAAGATAAAACATATGCATTGGTACATGTGTCGGAGTCAACTATGTCATCTATTGAGGGACGGAGGGAGTATCCAATAAAAATTGTTCTTACATCTTTTTATGAAACGTATTCCAAGAAGAATACAAAAAATTATAACTCAAACTACTATGTTTTAGTTTTCTTAATAAGTGTGAATTTGCGTTTTTTTGCTTATAAATTGGGATGGAGGAAGTATATATTTGCAATTTCTATACATTTAAGAATCAATCCATGTGAGAGCGAGTTATACTTCGAGGAACCAATATGGTAGTGTATCTCTTTTTTTTTTAAGAAAATTTTGTGTGCATTTGAAAATGGTCATTCTCAAAATGAGTTTAAAAAAACAATTTTGATTTTAGGGTTGAATAATGTTTTCTCCATGTCATTCGAGATAGTTTTGATCTATCGTCCTATAATAACAAAATTTGAGATTCCCTCTGTCATTTGAATGTTTTTTGATTTTGGATCCTAATGAGTTCTGACTGTGCAAAATGGATGATGACATGTTGATTAGATAATTATTTTTCTTTATTATTACGTATCTTTTATATCATTAAATAAATTAAAAATTATACAAAACAATAAATAAAACAAAAATCAATACTATATAAAAAATCTGGATTTTTTTCACAAAATTCTCTCTCTCTCTCTCTCTCTCTCTCTCTCTCTCTCCCCCCTCTCTTCTCCCTATTATCTTTGTCCTTCTCATAATTCTCTAATCCCTTACTTCCCTTATCTCTCTCTCTCTCTCTCTCTCTCTCTCCCTCTCTCTCTGTTTTCTTAACACATTCAACACAAAATGTTTTTCAAAACCCATAAACTCATCAATGTCGATAAGTTTGTACAAATCACGGAAATTCTAATTAAAGCTTAACTATATCTAGGAGTGATGAAAGGAACAATCTTTTTGATGGAAAATTTGAAAGAAAAAAGTTAGACCCAAATGCTTAATTTCTCATCTATTTCCCTATAAACCCTAATTCTGTGATTGGGATGAAAAAACAGAAAAAGGTCACAAAATAAAATGGTGTAAGGTGAAGTAGCAGAGTTGTTTGTTGTTGTACCTGTTGTTGGAACTTGGAATTCAAGATTCAGAAAAGAAGGGGGAGAGTTTGGTATTGGTATTGGCTATGAATTTGTTGATGAAGGTGAAGATTGATGGTGAAGATTTGTTTTGATTTTGTTTTAGGTGTTTTAATTCAATTATAATATATTTTTGCTTTTTTAAATAATTGTTAATTAATAAAAAATGCATATGGAAAAAATAAATGGAAAGACATAGAAAATGCAAAGTAAGTGTGACACCTCATTAGTAATACATAAGCATAATTACACAGTTAAATGTCATCTGGATTCAATCAAAGAATTTTCAAACGACATGGGAGAATCTCAAACTTTTGGTTTTACGAGGGGTAAAACTATACTTACTTGTCCCCGTGAGCTTAACTCAGTTGGTAGGACATTGCATAATTTATGCAGAGGTTGTTGGAACAAGGGTGTTTCACAAGTCACCTATTGAGTTTTGACAATAACAAGGTATTAAAAATAATCAATTGGATATGCTAAACAATTTGGTCAAGTGTGCAGGATCCATAATCAAAGTACTATTCTTAGAGATTCTGATTGAACAAGTTCAAGAGCAAAGGAATTTATTTGAAGCTTAAAGCATCTGGAAGAATGAGTCTGAAGAACTGCGTCTGA
>Ga0315915_1002801_pt1 | contig 22087 bp, 14 predicted proteins | sample MpolbnodulesMG_FD_207738 | JGI IMG/M metagenome (GOLD analysis project Ga0315915, IMG submission 207738) | Medicago polymorpha root nodule microbial communities from Los Angeles, California, United States - branched nodules | ecosystem: Host-associated > Plants > Roots > Nodule | place: USA... | reverse complement strand
TTTCATGTTTACACCAAAGGATAATTCAAAACAGAAAAGGGCGAAAAATGCGAATGTTTTCCAGATTGGCCTGACAGAAAATCGGGGACCGAATTGTAGCATTCGGGGCCCGATTTTTGCCGAACCAAACTGGAAAAACAGCTCAGAAAATCGGTGGCCGAGTTTGGCAGTTCGGCGGCCGATTTTGGGCTTCACAGCAGTTCAAAAATCAGCTTAACAATGCGTTTTTCACTTAAGAATCACTCTTAAATCCCAAATTTGATAGGAAACATTACCTAGGATTATTCTACAACCTAAACATCATTTATCTATGAATTCTACGGACTTTCTACACTCTTAACAACCAATTCTAAGTGTTCTTTCATCAAATCCGGTTTTAAACCCTAATTCTCAATTTTACATGAACAACAACAAAACTACATGCTAAATTCAATCTCAGAATTATACAACCTAAGATTAGAGAATATTAGTCTCACCCTTACCTTAGATTAGATGATTGCAAGGTTCTATGAATTCTGCTCTTCTCTTGGTTCTCTTCTTCTCTAGGTTCTCCTCTTCTCTTGGTTCTTCTCTTTTCTCCAAAAGCTTCTAAACCTAATTTGTGTCTGGCTCTTAGCTTTTATATCTCATACCCACAACATATTTTCCAACTAAATCCACGTATTTTCTAACTACATCCACACATATTTTCTAACTACATCCACATATTTTCTAACTAAATCAACGTATTTTCTAACTAAATCCAAACCAGCCCTCCAAATATATTTATTCCAATTTTCCAACATATCCTACTAAATAATAATATAAAGCCACTTAATAAATTATTAAAACATCACAACACGTCATAAATCAACATAAATCACATAAGTCATATAAAAGACTCTAAACTCAACCAAAAATAATTAAATAATAAATTGGGGCGTTACATCTTGCATCTTGGCTGCTGAACCACCAATGGGGTTGAGGGGTTCGTGATGGGTTGAATAAATATTTGAGCAAAAGTGTGGGTGATTTGGGTACTTGTTGGGATACAATACATGAGATGTTGGAAATCCAGTAACTAAGATACATACATCATTTGGTAGAAGTTGTACTGTCTTGGAACATAGATACAAAGATAACATTTTATACTCTGGGTTGGGGAATGTGTCTAGAGCTGCCCTGTGCTATATTTCTGAGGAAGCAAAACGTTTCAAGGAAATTGACACGGACAAGAAAAACTGCGGATGTGTGATAAGGACATCGTATGAACTACCTTGGGTTGTTGTGCATGTATCATTGCTATGAAAATTCATCACAACAAGTCCATTTGATTGTATGTGATATACCGACATTGACAAATGTTATGTATGAGTGAAGAAAGTAATGAAGAACTTTTTCTGTCACAGAGGAGTGGAGTGGTATTCAGGAACGTCTCAAAAAAGTTCCTTACCAAATGAAACTACAAATCAAAGAGGTTTTGCGTTAGTTAACATTTCCTGAAGCCAAAATGTTGTCTCCGCCTCCAAGAAAGGTGCCAATGAAAGGAGCCAAGAAAAATGTGAAATCTAAACCAAATGGGATATCGGCTAGTCAACTCCCATCTTCGTGGGAGCGTGTAGATTCCCAATTTTTGAAAAGTCAATCGTCACCAATAAAGTCACCATTATCTAAAAGAAAAGGTGTTCGTATTGACAATTCATCACATTCCTCGGTTCCAACGCCTACTCGAGTTCCAAAGCCTATCTTGGTTCCAAAGCCTATCTCGGTTCCAACTCCTTATAATTCCTCAAGTCCTATTCATTATATGCCAAAATTCATGAGACCATTTATTGAGAAAACTGTGGATGTCAAAGGCAATGGAAATTGTGGGTTTCGGGCTATAGTTGAGTACATGAGTTTGACAGAAGAAAGTCATGTTATGGTTCACAGAGCACTTATTCGAGAGGTGAAAGATCATAGGAACAACTATACGAGGATATACAGGAGTAAGGATCGCTATAACTATATCTTGAATGAATTGCATCCTCCAGAAAATAGAAGTGGTATTGCACATCTAGATAAGTGGTTGACATTGCCGAAATGGGTCACAATGTTGCAACTCATTACAATAGGGTTGTGACGGAGTTGACAAATCATAAAATTAGAATTTCAAAGACTTTTTTCCCAATTAAAGGTAGGTCACCGATTAACCCAAAAACCCACATCATGTGCCTTGGTTTAATCCCAAATTATTTTGTTCTTCTATTTTTTTACAAGATGATTGTCCACTACCTCCATCATCTACGGAGCGGAAGCTACACAAGAGCGAAGAGACATCGTCTTGAGAATTTGAATTTTTGGATCAACAAATTTGGTTCCGAGACTTCATAAAACCTGATTAGATCATTTTAATTAAGCCTAACTTATGTAACAGTCCACAATACATAATTATTCAGATATAAGACCAATGTTAGATTAATGATCCAACATTATACTCCCATTTTGGTGATTCTGTAAGATATAATCACTCTTATTATCTACAAACATGGAATAATCTCAGGAGAAAAACAATTTATGTTATGTGGCCTCTTTAATTTGAGAAATGATATTTGAACAATTATTTTTTGACAACTTTTATGACAACTTTCTCTTGCATACTCACATTGTCATTCTACTTTCTCTCTCTATTGCTTTGATTTTTGTGTCACTACCTCAATTTTTTTGTATAATTTAGTTGTCATAAGAAATGGTAACATTGCTCCTTTAATTTTTGGCGGGTTCTGCATATCTTCACTTCTGATATGCGAGCAAAATTTTGTTCAAAAAATGTATAAAAGTTCCGATAAAAGCGGGAATGAAAAGGACATTACACACCCCATGTCCATGACACAACAATGATAGTAAAAACTAAAAAGAATAGTTTGAGAGAATTCATAATAATGTGAGAAACAGCTTTTGCTTTTAAAAGTAAGTTGCTTTTGGCTAGTTTATTAGAGGAATTGTCTGTTGAATGAAAATTATTTGGAGACAAAATGAGTGATTGAGAATCAATAAAGCTAATTCAACTAAGATTAATTATATTAAAGTATATAATAACATTAATAAATAACCAAAGAAAATAAAAGGAACAGTGAGGAAATGGGAGACATTATTGACACAACAAAGATCTCACGACAAAGAACCATTGCATCACCAATCTCAACCTCAATCCAACCCTCTTGGGATTCATAATAATAATTATTGAATAAAAACATAAGAAAGGGGAGTTTGGTTTATGGCATTTAAGATAACGGCATATCCTTAGGACAAAGAATGTCTCGATTCTCATTTCTAGGATATTTATTCCTTCCATTTCACAGTAGATCGGGTTAAATATGTTTTTAGTCTCTATAAAATTGAGGCATTTTAAGTTTGATCCTTACTTAATTTTAATAGTTCTTTTAGTCCCTACAAAAAAATTATGCACTCACTATTAATGCCTACTCAATTCAAATTTGTTTAATTTATGCTTAAACTTTTAAGTCTTTTAACAATTTTTTATAGACGTGTTAAGAACATTACTAAAAGTTTCTCCGCAAAAAATTATCGCAAAATTTGATTTATATGTCTAGATTTTATTACTTTTATTTTAACTTTTATCGTTTTAAAAAGTTCATATTTCATTTGTTTCATGTTAAAAAAATTTTAAATTTTAGTAATTGAACCTTTCATAGTGTTCTAAACTTGTTTCAAAAAAATCATTCAAAAATTTAAAAGTTTAATGATAATTAAACAAACTTTGTTTTAGCAAGACTAAAATTAGAAGTAAATTTTTTTTGTAAGGACTAAAAAACCTATTAAAATTAAGTAAGGACTAAACTTAGAATTTCCGAATTTTATAGGGACCAAAAACATATTTAACCCAATAGATGTCATTTTTCTTAAAAAAATACAAATTATTTATCATTTTATATTATTAATATAATATTTATTACTTTTTTCCACTAACTTACCACTATTCATCGCAGTTCAATCATTTATAACTATTATACTACTCCCCCCGTCTCTATGTCTAAGCACTCATTTGACTTGATTTTTGTCCCTAAATGTATACCCTTTTCAAATTACTAGATACATTTATTATTTTTTCTAAACATACCCCTAATTTATACTCATTCCATCCCAAATTGTATGACGTTTTGGACATTTCACACATATTAAGAAATATAATTAATATTATGTTAGAAAAATATATTATGAGTTGTTTTACAAAATTGTTCTTAATAAATGATATGAGAAAGATAAATGAATGAAGTAATAAAGATGTTTTAATAAATGATACTCATATTTTACCTTTAAAATCAACTTTATTAATAATTTTCGTAATAACCGTGTAAAACTCAAACAAGGTTGAGACACAATAAATAACAATTAACAAACAAATCAAACCGAGTCACTTTTGTTTTTTCTCCCTCCTCATGGCTGCCAGCTAAGCACTCTGAGCCACTTAGATAATTTTGGATTTCAATTTTAGGCCATGTCACACTGTAATTAATCTTAAACGAATGTTGTAAATTATTTAAAAACTATTTGGTAGGAGTATAAATGTATAATACGGCCAAGATTAAACTTCAATCATACTAATGGTTGAAAGTGAACCGTCCTAACTTTGCTTTTTCCTACCATGTTTGAACCCTATATCTTGTCTGAGTATTTATCTGTAATGGGGTGGTTTTATCATTTGATTTTTTTATTTTATTACCCTTTGTTTTGAGGTTGTAATTTGATACTCTTTCAGCTGGGGTTTTTGCACTTCTTATGCTGAAATTTCCAAGCTTCAGTAATATATTCCATTTTAGCTCCACTAAAATGGAATATATTTTAATGTAGATTAAGCTCCACTAAAACCAAACTTTCACAATGCTTAACAGATAATACTTCACTAGCTCATATTTTATTTTTTTTCAAATAGTGAAGGAATAGAATAAAAGTACTATTAATGTGTGAAGACCAATGCATGATTGAAGGAATTTTCTTTTTGAGCCATCTTTTGCATTTATCTAGAAAGATGTTAATGGTGTAGTGGATCTTTGCTTTAATTATATATTCTTTGCTATGCTTTCTTTTTTTGAACCATTGGTTAAAGAATAAAGATGCTTCTTCTTTTTTCAAGTCATTTTACTACTTCCTCTCTGATTCAAGTCTGACACAAACAAGGATTGGAGTGAGTGCAGCAACTCTCATGTAAACATAACCAAGTTGAATTGAATCTTTCAAAACCTACTCTTTACTTACTTTTCTACTTTAAGGTAGGAACAAAACTTGACCAAGTTTTCATTGATCCTTCTACTCAATGGAAAGGAAAGAGGATATAGCTTTGTTTAGTTTGGCTTTGTTCTTCTTCATGTGGACTTCAGTAACTGGTTTGCTTTCTTCTAAAGGTGTCAACTATGAAGGTGACTAGGAGAAGTTTCTTCAATCATAGTACTAACTAAGTTTAATACTAATAAATTTGAAGTTTATATATTTATCTTTGTTGAACATGCAGTTCAAGCTTTAATAGGAATTAAGAATTCTCTGGTAGATCCTCATTCTGCTTTAAATAATTGGGATGCTGAGTCTGTTGATCCTTGCAACTGGCCTATGGTCACTTGTTCTTCTGATCGTTTTGTCATTGCTCTGTGAGTCAAATTTAGAACTAACAAAACTATACAAAAAAATACTTATTCTTTAGGATTTTATTTTAGTTCTTGTTTCATTTTTGTCAGTGGAATTCCAAGCCAGAATATATCAGGTACACTCTCATCAAGCATAGGTTCCTTACCAAACCTTCAAACTGTGTAAGTACCTCTAATCATGCTATGGTAAGAAAAAGTATATGGTATGAAGATTTTGTTAAGTTTTTCTTATTAGGGGTTTCGCTGCAGGCTGTTGCAGGATAATAATATCACAGGACTAATTCCATCTGAGATTGGAAAGCTTCAAAAACTTCAAACACTTGATCTTTCTGACAATTTCTTCACTGGTCAACTTCCAGATACTCTTTCTCATATGAGGGGTCTCCATTATTTGTAAGTTCGCGAATGTTAGGCATAGACACCGGACACAACACGCACACTAACACGCCGACAAAGATTATAATATGAGAAAACGACATAATTCAGTGTAATCATAGGTGTCGGTGACGGAGACCTATGCGTGTCCGACATCGGAACACACCTAATCAGAGGAGTGTCTATGCTTCATAGATAATAACACATTCCTCTATTGTTTTATGTTACAATGTAAGAATCTGATAATAGGAATTTGAATTGAAATCAGGCGGCTAAACAATAACAGTCTTTCTGGACCAATTCCTTCCTCAGTGGCTAACATGTCACAGCTTGCCTTTCTGTATGTTTCTCTCCCATGCTTTTTATCTTAGTACTTTTTTCCCTCAACAATTTGATGTATAATAAATAATAATTTATGTTTTTCTGAATTTTGCTTAGGGATCTCTCTTTTAATAACTTGAGTGGACCTGTACCAAGATTAAATGCTAAAACATTCAAGTAAGTTCTTTGGTGATTATTATATTAGTTACTCCTTAGTTTATTTTATTAATTAATAATTTTTTAAAATAGTTATAAGTTTTCACTCTCTTGTGCAACAGTATTGTAGGCAATCCCCAGATATGTGTCACTGGAGTTGAGCAAAACTGTTTTAGAACAACATTAATTCCTTCTGCTATGAATAATAACTCTCAAGGTAATCATAGTTTTGTACTTCTCCAAACTAATTATGTTTTTATTTGAATCTTTTCTTATCTTTCATAAAGTGCTTTTATTTTGACTTAAAGTTCATTCATAATGGTCGAAGTCTAAACTAGTGCTTTTTGGATTCAAATCTATTTCATGAGCAACTATTCATTTTTTTAAGCTGTTTTCATATATTTATAATCATTGCTTCCATCATTGACCACCCCATATTTATTTGTTAGTAATAAATACTTAATAGGCACTTGTGTTGTGAGATTGTTCGGGAGAGTTTATGAGAAGAACTTATAGCTTATATTAAAATAGTTTGACTTTATTTTATCTTTTGTTATATAAATAGCTTATACTCTATACGCATGATTAAGTCGTATTTCCAAACGAGCCTAACACAGTTTCCTGAAATGCTTTTCAAGATTTACAATCCTCTAATCGACCAAAAAGTCACAAAGCTGCCTTAGCTTTTGCTTCAAGCCTAAGCTGCATCTGCTTACTAATTCTGGGATTTGGCTTTCTTCTCTGGTGGAGACAAAGATATAACAAGCAAATATTCTTTGACACGAATGGTTAGTTAGTCATTGAATCAAATTGAACTACAGCATAGGCTAATATCGTATGCATAATATTTTAATCTTTTATTTTATGAAATTATTTCAGAACAATACCGCGAAGAGATTTGCCTTGGAAACCTGAAGAAGTTTCATTTCAGAGAACTTCAAGTTGCTACAAATAACTTCAGCAGCAAAAACTTAGTTGGAAAAGGTGGTTTTGGGAATGTTTACAAAGGTTGTCTCCGAGATGGTACAGTTATAGCCGTAAAAAGGCTTAAAGATGGTAATGCAGTTGGTGGTGAGATCCAATTCCAAACTGAACTAGAGATGATCAGTTTAGCTGTTCATAGGAATCTTCTTCGCCTCTACGGATTTTGTATGACAGCTACAGAGAGGCTTTTAGTGTATCCTTATATGTCAAATGGTAGTGTTGCTTCTCGTCTCAAAGGTAATCGAAATTTTGTATCTCTATTAGTAAAAGAAATTTAATGAACAACTATTTATTATTATTGTGTTTGCCTGCTGTCATACACATGAATTGGACCTTTTTATACAAATCTCAACTTCTAATCAATGTTTTTGATGATTGTGAACGTTTTTATACACATGAAATGGACGTTTTTAAATTACAGTCGTAGTGGAGGCCACGTCGCTATCCTTTACATTGTTGATAATTGTGGTCTAATATGGATGATGCGGTCTCTACCATGGTCTAATAGTGGCTACAGAGCCATAACAAACTTTGGTTGGAGTCGTAGACCTTTTTTAAAATCCTTGGTTCCAATTTACATAAAAGTAAAACTACAATTGGAAAAAAAGTGTTGATAACAAACAGTATTTGAGTAACCAAAGGTATCATTTATATTGCCAAGAATTATGGTCAAATAACAAGGAAGGGGCCTCGATAATGGTCACATTATGGTTGCAGATACATCAAAAAACTTTGACGATGTGGCCTAGATCGCAGTCGGAAACCCTTTTATAAAAGACTAGTTCAAAATTTACGTAAAATCCAAATAAGAAAAGTGTGATAACTAGATGTATTTTGAGTAACCAAAAGTATAGTTTGGTTTATGAAGTATGAGTACTAATTTGCATTTTCATGATATATATACAGGCAAGCCAGCTCTAGACTGGGCAACAAGGAAGAGAATAGCATTAGGAGCAGGAAGAGGGTTACTATATTTACATGAACAGTGTGATCCAAAGATAATTCACAGAGATGTTAAAGCAGCAAATATATTGCTAGATGATTATTGTGAGGCTGTAGTAGGAGACTTTGGATTAGCAAAACTATTGGACCACAGAGACTCACATGTGACAACAGCAGTGAGAGGAACTGTAGGACACATAGCCCCTGAATACCTATCAACAGGACAATCCTCAGAGAAAACAGATGTATTTGGATTTGGAATTCTTCTGCTTGAATTGATTTCTGGACAAAGAGCTCTTGAATTTGGGAAAGCAGCTAACCAGAAAGGAGCTATGCTTGATTGGGTAAGTTCAAACAGAATTGGTTCTTTTGTCCTTTTACTTTGTTGTCTTTTTGTTACTTTTATTTGAATAATAGACAAGTGTATGCACTAACCAACAGTTCATTTCAATTTGTCTTGTTGCACTTGTGTTGGATAGTGTGTTTATGTCTGACACTTCAAAGAAAATTTCATTACTAGCACTTTGTTAATATTGATTGCTGAGAATGCCACAATAATTTTATCTATTATTCAAATACTAATCTTATAATTTGTATTTTCTATTTTAACTACATAGTACTATAGTCAAAACTTGTAAAATTTGACACAAACACTTTGAGACTCAAACATGTTGATGTGTCAAATTTACAATTCCTCCCACCAGAATCTCAATTTTTTCAATATGGTATTTATCATTAGGATTAAATATGTTATTAATTAGTTCATATAATATTCTCGATTTTTGAAGTTTAACCACTACATAAATTTTATTCAATTTTAGTCTCTAATTTGCTTTTAAAAGGACTTTGTCAAAAGAAAGGACTATTGTTCTAGTCCATATAGAGACAAAAACCACTCATTTTTTGTGAAAAATTTCTAAAATAGGTATGTAAATCAAATAAAACTTATATAAGGAAGGACTAACCTAGTAAAATTATGATTTTAGAGACTAAAAACATATTTAATTCTTATTAAATATCAGTTATCCCAACATATACTATACATTATACATATATTACTTCTATTTCTTTCACTAGTCTAAGTTGAATATATATGGTGTTATGTGTGCTTTGTAGATGATAGAAATCAATGTAACTAAATAAAATTGCAGGTAAAGAAAATACATCAAGAGAAGAAGATTGACGTGTTAGTAGACAAGGACTTGAAAAACAAGTATGATAGGATAGAGTTAGATGAAATAGTTCAAGTGGCTCTTTTATGTACTCAGTACCTTCCAAGTCACAGGCCAAAAATGTCAGAAGTAGTTAGAATGCTTGAAGGAGATGGACTTGCAGAGAAATGGGAAGCCTCACAAAGAGCTGAATCAACACGAAGTAGAGGAAATGAACTCTCATCTTCAGAACGTTATTCCGATCTTACTGATGACTCTTCTTTGCTTGCACAAGCAATGGAACTTTCTGGACCAAGATAACATACAATGTCTTGTATTGTCTATGTATGTGTTACATTCAAAATTATGCTAGTTTTTTGACTGTACAGAATCTGATTGGAGACACTGACGTATAGATGTTTGTTTGTTGGTATGTGTTTTGATCAACTATGGAGGGATGGTTTTTATGGGAAATGTTCATTCAAGGTCCTTCAGATTGTTGGAATAATGTTTATAAATAGTTTGTACTAAAAACTGTTGATCTTATTTTGGGATTTGTTTCACTGGTGAGTTGTAACTCTGCTTAATTTACTTCTGTTATTGTCCATTATTATATTATAATAGTAATAAATATTGAATAGTAAAGCTGGCATAGAGACCAAACATTCTCAATTGTTTGATCATAAATATGTTCTTGTTTAGCATAGAAGATCAAAATATTTTTCACATAAAGTTGTCAAACTCGAGAGTTTAAGTAAACATATTTGCCTATATGAAATCAACTCGTAGACTGGTATGAGTTAATCTCATTAAAATAATGTATGCAAGAAATGGATACTTATAAAATAAAATGTAATTTTAAAGCAAAAAATGGCATGAACAAAATCAAACTAACAAAGAATAAAAATGAGCTGAATGTGAAAACCGAGATGGAAAAAAAAAATAGAGAAAAATCTCTATGGGTTCGTTCCTAATCCAGCCGAGTAAACTTGGCTTATATCCTAGATTATTGTTGAGTCAAAATTAAAATTTAAACTTTGCCCTCCCTGGATAGTTTCTGCTAGTGAAATGAATTTCTACCTTAGCAGATGCTGTTGGAAATTTCTGCAATTCGACCGACATCTTCCGCTGATGTTCTCTATCATTTGTACAAGGAATAACAATCATTTTCTCCAGAACTGGTGACCAGCCAAGCAACAATCTGATAAAATCAATCTCAAGTGGCACACCACTCATGTCTTCCAAAATCACAATTTTAAGCTTGCTAGGCAAAGAATGCGAGATAAATTCTTTTTCCAAAATATTCAAATCTTCTGTATTTATGGACCTTGCTATGTTTGATGAACACTGCTAAATTCCATCAAGTATTTTGTTATGTAAAAATTAATAACAGAACTATTCATATTCAATTTGTAAAAACTGATGAAATTTACTAAACTATGCAATGAGTAGGGACTTACTGAAATGTAAAGCTTCTTCAGATTGGGAGAGCTTGTAATCAAACAAAGGATTACATGTATCTCTTTCATATCGTCAAAACATACTGGATCCATTCGAATAATCTCCAAATTGTTATACATTATCGCAGTATGCTTTAGGTCATGATGACCTATGCTCAAATACTTCAAGAACATACAAAAATGAAAAACAGGTTAGCCATACATCAGAAAAGAACACCATCAATTTGTTGATAACAATAAAAGGTTACCTTTGAGAAGTCCGTAAAGCCGTCAAGTCTCTTAAGATTAGGCACACTGCCAAGAAACTTAGCAAAATTGCAATTTGTACTCGGCTCAACATGCCCGACAGGGCCGTTAGGCATATACATAGAAACAGATATTTCATCCAAAAATGGCATATCTACTAGACAAATGTCCTTGAATACACCTTTGAGACACAAATACTTGAGCTTGGGAGCAAAGATTGTAAGAGTTAAACAACGAGAGACGCGTGTAAGTGAAAAATTCTCCAACAGAGGGCAACTTGAAATGAGTCTCTCAATTGCTTCAGAGGATATCAAAACACGTTCGAAGTTTAGGCTCTTTAAACAAGGAAATTTATTAAAACTATGAGGCAGATCCAACTCACAACACGAGAGCTTCAATCGAGTCAATTTCTCACAATTGAAAAGGCAGGAAGGCATTCTAAAAAATTCATCTTTCCCTAATTCAAGAGTCAAATCTGCAATATTTTTTTTCGAAAGGGAAAGAATCCACTGATCTATTTCAGGGCAGCTCTGCAGGTACCTATGGCTAATTTCGAACTTGTGAAGTGGTCCTTTGTGTAGCGATAGCACCTTGCAGATAAACTCGACAACATGTTTTTGGTCGTAATAGAGAGGGACACAATTTTCATCAAAAACAAGTTGAGGAATGGAACACCATTTGTACTTCCACTTGCTTGACAAAATGCTTGTTTTCAAAGCATCTCTTATGGGAAGTTTTATAAGAATGTTGTCTATAATGTCTTTAGGTAGGTTAGTGATCAAATCAGGACACAAAACATTACCCATTTTTATGACAGAAAAATCTAAGAATCTATCTACTCAAACCAATTTTAAATTCCTTTGTGTTTTTTACCCTTGAATCCAAAATTTGTCCGTTTGTAAAGATACCTAGATAAGTAAACATTAATAATGAAGCAAGGCATGAATAATATTGTCATCTAACAAATAAAAGTATGAAAACTTATTCTAACAAAATGTGAAAGTGCAATAGAAAATTAATAACATGTGTAAACTACAACAATCGAAAGAGTTTTCTATGTAATGAATATATTATGAAGAGTTTGACACAGGACTTGGATGGGGTGATAAATTGTTAAATGATTGGTTAGTTGTTTATATAGTGAGATCTTTTTATTGACATTGAAAATGAGAAAACTCTTATTAGTATCGAATGTGTAATTTTTTCTTACACATGGAACTAATTAAATCACCAAGTAGATAATATTTTAAAAACCAACTTAAAATTACACTATGCATAAAACCAATATCTCCATTACTCAAAATTCCTGGAGATATATTTATTGTCTGGTAGATCTATTATAAGCTGTTAATGCTAATATTTTTCGCTTGATTAACATTTTTCATACGCTACTATGTGCTACAGATATGTGAATTTTTTAAAATTTCTTTTGATTGATAGACGAAATGATAAATAACCATTGAAACTCACACAAATTGATAGCTTGAGATTCGAACACAAATCACGATGTCCAACCTAAAAATTTCAGCATTTCTACAAGTTGAGTTATAACTTATGGACTTTTTATAAAAGGTTTACTTAACATTTTTGCTGCGCGTTTAGATCAGCTTATTCTAATGTTGTCGTTTATTTTTTTGGTGCAGCACTCCGGTTTCCAAAGGAAATGGATCCGGAGTACGTCCGAGAGGTGAGTAAAGTAAGATCGTGAATTATTTCATTATAAATCGAAATAGAAACAAGTAATAAAAAAAACAAGTAAAACAAAATAAAGAAAAAAAACTTTGATAATTCTTGAGAGAACATTAAAAAGAAAACAAGTGAAACAAAATAGAAACATAAATTAAATATATCTCACCTAGGGCAGGGTTAAGTGATCTCAGATTCTCACGCTGGTGATAACATAATTTGTTCCCTGTAATAACAAAATAAATATAATATAAGGGAATGGGTTTGATAACAAAGTTACGTAGAAGCAAGAGGAGAGAAAACAAGAACCTTAACCTTGTTGCAGAGATATAGCGAGAAACCATTGCGGAGAACGAAAGTCTGCTGAGTGAGACAATCAAAACCCTTACTTGCGAGTGAAGAGAATAAATATTGCCACATAAAATAGAGAACCGGATATTTTTTATTTGGGCCTCCTTAATATTCGCCATGTAAAAAGAGAGTATTATATTTCTTCACTTCTAAAATTTCTTATTCACTACATCAAGAGAATTTAAGTATTAGTTTGATCCTTTTAACAATTTTTTATTTTACCAAAATGAACTTTTTTTATCAATTCATCTATCTTTTTTTTTTTTTAAAGAAAAAAATATATCTTTTCTTAACCCATCAAAGGAGTAGTCATTTGATCTTGTTTCCCGAGCTTCAAATTAGGTTTCCGTATAATCGAGCTATCATTTTGAAGCTCCAACACAAACGCAACAACAATAGCGAAGTATACTATCTTTTCAACAAAACTTATTAAAAATAAGAGAATATATTAACACCAAATGCAACGATTGATGATGAACTCTCCACAATCGAACGAGGAAGATGGAATATGTGGTTGTGATGGTCAAACTTGAGGTGGCTAACACGATATATAACATCAAATATATTATATTGAAAGAAAAAGTCACAATTCCAATGAAATTATAAATGAATCACCTCCAAAGATATCGATGATTGAGTCCTCTCCAAAAAAAACTAAAGAAGCAATTTATCACGTCATCTCCTTTTTTTAAAAAATATTTGACTATAAACTACTAAAACATATTTGAATAAAACATGTTTTGACAAATAATCTTTTTCGTGCCTTAAATTTCCTCCTATGAATAAAAGAAAGGTGCTCCGATTATTTTTAGGAAAAAAACAATTACTCAATAAAGAGTTGTTTAATTGATTTGTGCCTTAAAGAATTGTCCTTAAAACCAAACTTCAAAATATTCAATTGCAAAATATCGTAGTGATTGAAGCGAGGCGTGTATAAATTTGTCATGTGACTATATTAAAGTATAAACAATAATGATTCAAACAAAAGCATATGAGAAAGTACAACAGAAATAGCTAAATAACGTTACAATTTACAATTCCATCACCCCATTGTATATATTATTATTGGGAAATTACTTTAAAAATCATTTGTCTTATTTAATTGTAATATATCCGTCATATATCTTCTTTTTTTCATTGGTCCTTTATGATTATAAATGTGCACAACTTAACCCTTATTTCCATTTTTTTATTAAATAATTGATGAAGTGGCAAGCCACATAGGATAATTTTGGTTTTATAAATTTGTTTATACAGTCAAATTTATAAAAACCCAGCAATATATGAACTTTGGGACTATGTTTATGCTTCTGAACTTATTTTTTATGCTTCTGAATTGATTTTATCTGTCTTATTTTGAATTTTCTCACAATTTTTTTTCTCTACTCTTTTTTGTCTTTATTTTATCTTTTTGTTGATGATAAAAGGGGGAGTAGATGTATAGTATTTATAGGCTCTGAGCCCCATTCATTTAATTTTAAGCAAGTTAAAATTAATAGGACCTTCTTCTCATCTCTTATGACCCTCCGTTGTTTCTCTGATGAGAATGGCGCTTACCGCGTCAGAGGAAACAGAAAGGTATAGGTACAGTACATCACCTTGCTCGGGTCGTGAGAGAACTGGAGGTGCTGAGAGGGTCTCTTTGAAATGCTTCAAGGCGTTCTTGCACTCGTCTGTCCACTCAAACTTCATCTCCTTTCGTAAGAGTTTGAAGAAAGGGAGAGCATGTTGAGCGGACTTAGCTATGAATCTTGAGAGGGCAGTCAACATACCGTTGAGTGTTTGGATGCATTTCTTGGAGTGGGGCGTGGGAAGCCTAGTAAATGCTTGGCATTTATCTAAGTTCGCCTCAATTCCTCTTTCGGTTAGGTAGAAACCAAGGAACTTGCCCGCTTGTACCCCGAAAGTGCATTTTTCCGGATTGAGCCGCATGTTGTATTTACAAGTTTGTTCGAACACTCTCTTGAGATGGGTGGCATGATCAACCTCTTGTTGGGATTTTACAATCATGTCGTCCATGTAAACCTCAAGGATGTCGCCCATAAATGCCTTGTCATAGACTTTGTTCATCATACGTTGATAAGTAGCCCCCGCATTTCGCAGACCGAAGGACATTAAGTTGTAGTAATAGTTCCCTGATTCAGTCATGAATGTTGTTTTCTTTTTATCTTCTTCAGCCATGGGTATCTGGTTGTACCAAGAATAGGCGTCCATGAAGGATAAAAGTTTGTAACCGGAGGAATTATCTACGAGTTTATCGATGTTAGGAAGAAGATATGCGTCTTTAGGGCAGGCCCTATTAAGATCGGTATAGTCAACACACATGTCATTTTCCACTAGATTTCTTGACAAGTATAGCATTGGAGAGCCAATTAGTATATTTGGCCTCAGAAATAAAATTTGCCTCTAGGAGGTCTTTTACAGCTTTTTCTGCAGCCTCTGATTTTTCAGGAGACTGCTTACTACGTCGCTGGGCTACAGCGCTTACACCGGGATCCACTGTCAACTGGTGACAAGCGACACTAGGGTTGATTCCGGGCATGTCGATCGCGCTCCAGGCAAATAGATTCACGTTCTTCCTGAGGTTGGCGATCAGCTGTGCTTTGACAAGTTTAGGAAGATCCTTGCCGATCTTGAAGTTTATCGAGGGATCGTTCCCGAAGGGGACCAGCTCGAATTCACCGTCAGGAATAGGTCTCAGAAGTTTCGCGTTGAGCAGGTCCTTCTTCTCCCTTTTTTGTTCCTTAAGGTCTTCCTTGGTGAACCTAAGGTCAAGTTCGACCAAGTTTGTATCCAGAGTGCTCGCAGCATCTTTCCCTTTATCCTCAGTAGGTTTGATGGATTGGGGAACCGAGTTCTGGGCTTGGTTAGCCTGGAGGAAACATCTTCTTGCAGCTTCGATGTCTCCATTGAGAGAGGCGATGATTCCATCTTTTGCATGGTATTTCAACTTCAGATGAGCGGTTGAACTTGCAGCGCCTAGTTGGGCGAGCCCGGTTCTCCCTATAATGCAATTATAGAGAGAAGGACAGTCGATCACCAGGAATGGGATCTTTATTGTTTTATTGGCCTCCTTTTTGCCGAAGGTGACCAGCAGTTCCACGTAACCCCATGGCTGAGTAGACGAGTCGTTGAAGCCGTAGAGTTCATTTCCAAAATATGGAGAAAGGTTTTTCTCCGTAAGTTGTAAAGTTTTGAACAGGCCGATGTACATGATGTCGCATGAGGCCCCTGTGTCAATTAGGACTCGACGGACATCGGTGTAGGCCATTGATGCTCGCACGAGCAAAGGAATGGCTGAATTTGAGGCCCCACCAGGTAGTTTTGAGTCGTAGAGCGCCAAAGGTGGTCTTCCTTCGTGGTTGGAGGGGGTCAGCAAGTTGACGCTCATGAGCTCTTCAAATTTTCTCTTCATACCTCCCATGGAGATGTTCAGTGTTCCTCCCGTGATGACGTTGGCAGATGGAAACTACTCCCAGGTGCATGAGTAGGGGGTGATTTTCACATTGTCGGGGAAATCGCCCAGGTGCTCCACGGACATGGCGATTATTTTGCCAGCCTCCGTCCCATCGCCGATGACTTCGACGGTCTTTCTCTTCAATTCAGGGCTCTTGATAAATTGTTTGAGACGTCCTCGCTGGATGAGGAGTTCGATGGCATCCTTCAGGTGGATGCAGTCATCGGTGACGTGCCCGTGGCATTTGTGGAATCGTCAGTATTTTGTTTTGTTGACTCCCTTCCTCTCCTGAGATGGAGCCTTTGGTGGCTTAACGCCAGCTTCTGTTAGGTCGGCCACTGCGATCTCGGCAAGGATTTTCTCCCTAGACATGGCCAAGGGCGTATACTCGGTGAAGTGACCGTTGGGTCTTTTGCCTTCACGAGTTACTTTGCCTTCCCTCTTTTTCTCATGGAAGGGCTTTTTGGAGGATTCAACAATAGGCTCCTCCTTCCTGGATTTGTTGAGGTTGTCCGCGTACAGCTCTTCTTCATATGTTATGTAGATCTTTGCGATCGCTAGGAACTCATTGAAAGTCCTTGGGCGATCCAAACTGACAGCTTTCTTCACGTCTGTGCCTTCGTGCATACCTTTGGCGATGAGGTACCGCTTCATTGTTTCGTCGGCACCTCTTACCTGAACAACTTCTTTGTTGAACCTCTCGATGTAATCTTAGAGAGGTTCGCTCTTTCCTTGGACGATGGCTTCAAGGGATGCCACCATTTTTGGTTGCGTCCTTGAAGCGGTGAAGTGGGTCGTGAACTCGTAGCAGAGGTCGCTCCATAAGTCAATGGAGTTTCTCCGTAGGTTCTTGAACCAGGTGACGGCTCCTCGTCGCAGTGTAGGGACGAAGAGTTTGCATTTTACGGCGCCCTGCACCGATTTGTAAGTGAGAACTGCCTCAATGTTCTCGATGTGCTCGTCCGGATCGGTTGTCCTGTCGTATGAGTCCATCTAGGGAGGCTTTTCTAGCCCGCGAGGAATAGGAGCTTCTCGGATGCGCCGAGTGAATGAGCCGTAAGCGTTGCGGTCATTCCGGGCATCACGAGTGTCCTCAGAACTAGAGGAAGACCAAGAGCGCCTGTTACGCCTTGGTGGTGATCTTCTTGGAGGATATCGTCTGGGTGGAGACCTCCTCGGAGGAGATCGTCTTGGAGGAGTTCGTCTAGGTAATCTCCTTCTGACCGACCTCCTGGTGTAGCGAGGAGATCTGACGCTTACTGAGTGTCGCGGGGATCTAGAACGTGACTGACGAGGGCTCCTTCCTCTTCTGCTACGTACTGGGGAAGGAGTCTGTTTGGCTCCGACTAGAGGGTGTGCTTGCTCCAGATCCATCAGGCGTCGGTTCTGTTCCTCGATTAACGACGTTTGTCGTTGAACCGTGCGGAGCAGGTTGCTGACGAGGGCACCCGTTGGTGTAGCGTCTTCAGGTGTCTCTGCAGGTGGGGTAGGACCTTGCAGAGGTCTTTCTTGGAGAGGGATTATTTGTATTGGTCCCTCTCTGGGCGTACCTCCAGGGGAAGGTGAAGATGTCATACCATCCCGTTGAGGGATGCGAATCTCACTTCATATCTGGGAGTTGGCACCGTTGGCAGCCATGATAATTTTTTGGAAAGCTTTGGTTTTTAGGAGTATAAAAACGGGACTGCTGTTGCTTTGAATGCGGTGGTTTAAGTGGTGGTGGAATGCATCATAATGCTTCCTTGGAATGGATGGGGGGTGTGTACCTGCAGGCGCTTCGAGGCTCAAGTGAGTAGAGATCAGAGAGTGAGGGTTTAGAGGAAGAGTTAGATTCTACCTTGGGGACTGCTATGAGTCCCCTATTTATAGAGGTGGAGAGCTGCAGAGCGGTTGTAGTGGCACACCTGGATCTGGCGATTACGAAATCATGGGAAGTGTAACCGCCAAAGAGTTTATTGCGGGAACGTGCAGAGAGACGTTGTGGTTCTTTTGAACCAGTCTCGCTCGCTCCACGCACCCCCCCGCGGGGAGGAGGTGTGTCGCAAGTAATATTGTCAAACATGGTGTTTGGGCTTTGGATTGTATTGGCCAAAGGTCCTTTTGACCGGTCCAGAACACAGCATATTCCACAAAATTTTGAAAGGACAATCAAAACACCAGCAGTGAGTTAAATCATTTTATTTTTGAGAAATAGAAGCCCTGCAAAAGAGATAGGAAAGCCATATGAACCGGGGCTTAAGAGGTTATATTCAAACACCTGAGGAATAAGATTTTTGAGTAACATTTATCAATCAACTACAGACACAAAAATAGTAGAAAGTGAGCGGTGACACGTGCACGTGCACCTCACATACACATGGCTTGTACAAGTTTTCATATATATTGACAGAAATTGACTCAAAGTACACCATTGGATGCTAATTGTAATCAAAAAATAGATAAGTAACAAGGAAAATGAGAAAAAGGCATAAAAGAATGCATGACAACATAGTCAAAACTCAAAATGTTTAATCTCCGCGGATGAAATAAATTTCTGCTTTAGTAGAAGCTCTTCGAAATTTCATCAATTCAACCACCATTTTCAATTGACAATCCAAATCATACATAGCAGGAATGATACTCATTGTCTCCAGCATAGGTGAACAGCCAAGCAAAAATCTGATAAATTCGATCTCATGTGGCATACCACTCATTTCGGTCAACTTCACAAGTTTAAGCTGAGCAAGTATAGAATCCGAAGGGCATTCTTTTTCCCAAAAATCCAAACCGTCATATCCAGCATACGGGGCATTTGATATGTTTGATGAACCCTGCCAAAGTCAATTGCATAAAACATGCAGTTATAAACCTTAAATATTTGATTATATTATTGATATTTAAAAATAACAACTGAACTATGCAATGAGCAAGGACTTACCGAAATGTGAAGTTCTTTTAGATTAGGAGAGCTTGTAATCAAGCGAAAGACGACAAGTATTTCTTTCATATCCTCAAAACTTACTTGATACATTTCAATAGTCTCTAAATTGTTGTACATTATAGCAAGATGCCCTAGGTCATTACCTATGCTCAAATACTTCAAGAATATGTAAAAATGAACTAGAGGTTAGACGAACATAACAGAACACCCCCTTTGTTGATCACAATGATGGTAAAACTATATGCAAAAGTAGTGTTAACCAACTTAACTAAATAAATAGATACTACTCCGAACTTGGACTCGATTGTAAGCAAAAAAATATCTAAATTTGTTGGATTCAAATATAAGCAATTGCCAACTAATCTATACACATTTAATAGTATTATTCCAAAATTACCCTTACATTAACTTTTTTAATATTTTGAGGAGATGACCATTATAACTAGGAGTATGTCGGTAAATATATTTTCATTTTTACATGAAATCAAGAAAATGAAATGCACTTCACTATCATCCTTAACAAGTAAGAAAATATATATGTTTGAAAAATAACAAATTCAGAGGGAGTATGTTACCTTTGTGAAGTCAATAAGACCAACAAGTCTCTCGAGGTTAGGCACACCGCCAAGAAACTTGACAAAATTGCAAGTTGAGCTTTGCTCCATGTGCTCGTCAGTCATATACATAGCAACAGATAATTCAACCAAGAGTGGAGTATCTACAAGACAAATTTCCTTGAATTCGCCTTCAAGACACAAGTACTTGAGGTTTGGAGCACGTACAGTAAGAGCTAAACAGTCAAAGTATGACAGCGACAAGTTCTCCAATAGAGGGCAACTTGAAATGAGGCTCTCAATCGCTTCAGGGGATATCAAAACTTGATGAAGATTGAGACACTTCAAATACGAAAATCCCTTAAAACTAGCAGGCGGATACAACTCGCAGCGCGTGAGCTCCAATCGAGTCAATTTCTCACAACTAAAAAAGCATGACGGCATTCTAAAGAATTCACCTTCTCCCAATTCAAGATCCAAATCTTTAAGATCATTTCTCGAAAGGAAAAGGATCCACTGGTTTATAGCAGGGCAGGTCTGCAAGCTTGTATTGACAATTTGAAACTTATGAATTGGCCCTTGGTGAAGAAACAGCAATCGGGTGATAAACTCAACATAACTTTTCTGAACAACTTCTCGGTCAGTACAGTAAGAGTTAGGGTAACATTTTTCGTCGAAAACAAGCTGAGTAATTGTGGACCATTTGTACCTCCATTTACGCGACAAAATGCTAGTTCTAACAGCATCTCTTATAGGAAGTTGTATCAAAATGGTCTCTATAATACTTTGAGGAAGGTCACTGATCAAATCAGGACCCGAAAAATCATCCATTTTTATGCTTCAGCTAAAACACAACAAACAAAAGAAAAGCCAAATTAACTCAATTTGCAAACAATTGGAGTGAAAAAATACAGCAAACCCTAAGATCTATAAATCACATAATAATTATATATTGTTATTAATATTATGAAATATTAAAAATCACAATTTGATACAAAATGTAGCAAAAGCTGTATCTATAAAGAAAACATTTTTGTGATTGTGAATTATAATAAAGTGAACATTTTGAGTGAAATGAACAAAATTTGAGAAAAAAGAATAAACTAACCAGAATTGAGACATGGCAGAGGCGAGATCTGGTATTCAAAAGAAGGAAGTGAACTGATTCATTTGAACAAAATTATGATCTTTTAGATTATGATTTTGGTGTCTCTCTCTCTGGTGTTTGGGTTTGGTGGGATTTAGATGATGATGAGCGCATAGACAAAATCTCGTAAAAGCAAAACACTTGCCCCGATGAAATGAACACAAGCCTGTTGCATTGACTCACTCTAATTTCTTTTTTTAAAAACTTACTTCTTCCGGTCTCAAATATAACAAAAGATTCATTTTTTAGTTTCATTAAGTAGTTAATGTATCTGGTCTACATCGTAAATCATATACATTAATTATTCAATGAACCTAAAAAATGAATATTTTCTTATATTTGAGACCGGAGAGTACTTTAAATTAAAAACATTAATATTTGACACAACAAAAAGGGTAAGAACATTAAATATGGTTGTACAAAGTCAAGATCATCTCCATTTATTTTTCTCTCCATTTCCTCCATTTAGAGAGATAAAGACATATAAAAAGTAAAAAATAATTAATGATGGTAGGACGCGTTAAATGATGGGACCCACCACCTAACAAATACTCTCTCTCTTTCAAAATAAGTGTCGTTTTAGCTAATTGCACATATATTAATGAATGAAATGAAATAATCATTAGATATAACATTTTTACTAAACTACCATTACTTTATAAGAAAAAAAACAAACTTAAAGTTGCATTGAAAATTGTGTGAGAGAAAAGTTGGAGAGG
>Ga0315915_1002796_pt1 | contig 22109 bp, 7 predicted proteins | sample MpolbnodulesMG_FD_207738 | JGI IMG/M metagenome (GOLD analysis project Ga0315915, IMG submission 207738) | Medicago polymorpha root nodule microbial communities from Los Angeles, California, United States - branched nodules | ecosystem: Host-associated > Plants > Roots > Nodule | place: USA... | reverse complement strand
TTTTATTGTGTTGTGCTTATGTTTTAATTGTGTGCCTTTTAACTTGTTTATGCCCATGTTTAATTTTGTGCGCCTTTTAACTTTTTTATGTACAATACTCCCTTTATCACAAATTATAAATTGCTTTAGAAAGAAAAAAAATCGTCTCAAATTATATGTCGTTTTACAATACCAATGAAACATTGACGTTACTTTTTCTACTATATCATTAACTATTTATTACTCTCTTTTCTTTCAACTATTTAATTTATCTTTCTCATATCATTTATTAAGGATAATTTTGTAAAACAACTCATAATATCTCTTTCTCATAATGGCCAAAGCGTCTTATGATTTAAGATGAAAGGGGTATTTCATTTCTTAACCTGTATATTAAAATAAAAAATGACACTCATTGTAAAATGGATTAAGTATTACTCCTTCCGTCCCAAACTATATGACGTTTTAGATATTTCACACGTATTAAGAAATAAAATTAATTTTATAAAATAACTAGTAGATATTATGAGTTGTTTTTATAAAATTGTCCTTAATAAATGTTATGTGAAAGACAAATTAAAAAATTGAAAGAATAGAAAGTAGTAAATAATTAAGGTTGTGATAAAAAAAATGACATTAATACTACCTTCGTCTCATAATAACTGAGTCATTTGCAAAAAAAAAAAAAATCTGAAAATAATTGAGTCATTTCACTTTAAAAAAAAACATCTCAAAATAACTAAGTCACCACTCTCAATTCAATATATTCAACTTTGCATTTATGATAGTCGAGAATAAACCAATGTACTTAACAAGAACATTTAAAACCACTTTTCTCTCTCCTTCATTTATACATTTTGTTTTGTTTTTAAAGAATATACATTTGACTTAATATGTGTGAAATGAACAAATGACTCAATTAATCTAGGATAGATGAAGTATTTCATCCTTTATTACTATAAAAGCCACCTTGCCATGCTGGCAGTGTTACCCTAATCACTCTTCATTTTTCCTCCCTGACACGTATTTAATGCTAATCTCATCTGCCAACCAGACACTAAATCTCAACCATTGCTTTCATGTACCTAGATAAACCAATCAGAATCTTTGTTTTTACACTTCTCCATCCCTTATACTGTTTGACGTGCAACTCTAGACAAATTAGCAGTTACTGTTTGATACTTTCAATTCAAACAAAAAAAAAAGCATTCTCTCAATCGCTTCTCCTAATTCTATCTTTTTGGTTTGCTGAAATCAGAATTGTTGCTCTTTCTCTCTCATTCTCCCTTTTCCTGTCTCAGTATCTGATTATATTCTCTCCATTCTCAATCGTTGTTGCTCTCCTCTCTTAATTGTTGTTATTCTCTTCTTCATCTCACTCACAGAACAACAATATATTGATCCTCATCGCCTCCGATTCCGGCCACCTGACCGTAAACCACTACAAGATTAAGAGTGATCGGATCCAGATCTCAATCATTTGTTTGTTTCAACCCATGACCACACATTTAATTTGTTGAGTAATTCTATTTCTCTAGGTACTCAACCGGGGTGGATCTGGACTTCGAATACCAGTGGGGCACATTTTTTTGTCAAATAATTAAATAATATTAAATTTAATAAGAAGTTATATTAAAAATAGTTGTAGCAACCAAAATTACAAAGAAAATAATCTACTTTTCATTTGTTGAAAATGAAATAAAATCATATCATTAGTAATTGTTATAAGAACATCTCTTTCTATATAGGTTACAAGAGATGTCAAATGTTTTACCTCAAAAAAAAAAAGGTTCAAATCCTCTAACGGGATACCTGTGCATACGGACGAGTGAGCACGTTGCACTCTTTTTTTTGGAAGCAAGTCGCAATTGCATAGAAATTATAAAAAAAAAGTCTTTGTATTGATATATGAATAAAAATATAGACATGTGTATAAATTAAAAAAAAAAATCGGTCTCGTATTTTTTTTTTTTGTTTGAAAGATCTCCATATTAATATATAAGTTAAAATATAAACACATGTATATTTAAAAAAAAAAAAAAAAAGTTTCTCTTATATGAATAAAAATATAGACACGCACATAAATTAAAAAAACAAATATGTCCTCGTATTAATATATGAGTAAAAATTTAGACGCGTGTATAAACATACAAAAAAAATAGGTGTTTGTATTAATATATAAGTAAAAATATACAATGAGCGTGTATAAAATTTTAAAAAAAAGTATTGGACCTGAATTACTGGTGTGGCACCTGCCACACCATGCCTTGTTCAGGTCCGCCCCTGTACTCAATCTATCTCCATCTGTTGTGTGCAATTTTTTTAATTTCAAAATAAAAAATGTGTTTGTTTCTGTTTAATTTTTTTATCGTGAATTCTATACTATTTGATCATGTGTTTCTGTTTCATTTGAATTAAGGTTAAATTAATTAAATTTTTGTATATTTTTGGTTTTATTAGATAAACAATGAAGTTGTTAAGAATGATAAGTGGTAGAATGAATGGTGGGGGTACTCTTTGTTCAAAATCAATTGTTAAAGGATATTGAAATTATATTTTGACAGCAACATTTCAAGGAATTCAATTTCTGGACCAAATTCACGGAAGAACAAGTTTGGCTATGGTCGGCAACCGACACACATTGTAGAGGAAACAAACAGCAACTGTCAGACAAGAACACATTCAAAGATTTTCTTCCTTTGGTCTAGTAATCCACATCACTGTCTCTCTCTCTCGCATTCTCTCTAATATAAATTTTGATAAAGAAAATCAGAATGTATTTTGATGTTTATAATGATTTGTGTCACTAATACTTTCTATTTAGTGTTTTTAACATGATAAGGAGCATTAATGTGGTGACTTAGCTAGTTATAAAAGTTATTATGAGTCACCTTAATCTAGAAGGATCTAGAAGGTATATTATTAGGGGATAATATTGAGTATGCAAGTTCTATGATTCAAACTCTATTGCAGATGGATAAATTGTTTTCCTTGCTACCAACTCAACTTGCAATGTTCCAATACAAATTGTTTGAAGAAGCTATAACTCTCTCTATCTGTTTGGGTGCAGAAGCTTCAAATGAGCACTCTCAAGGGGAGCAAGTCATGGGTCTACAATTAGATGAGAAAATGAAAGAATCATTGGTTGATGTGAATGTTTTTATTGTTAATAGCTACACTCCACTCATTCTAACACCAAAAGGGCATGTCAATCCAAGTGCAGTAGCTTGGTTCTCCAAGTTCAAGCAATGGGATCCTAGTCAATTAATTCAGGGGAGCGACTTTTACAACCTTGAGGACAAGGTTGGTCTGAAGGGGTCGGTAATGATAGGATATTTAGAATAAGGAGCATTAATGTGGTGACTTGGCTAGTTATAAAAGTTATTATGAGTCACCTTAATTTAGAAGGATCTAGAAAGTATATTATTAGGGGATAATATTGAGTATGTTAGGGTGCACTTATCTTATTATGAGTATGTACAAGTCTATATAAACATTGTATGCCTTATTATGAGAATCAATGAAAAATCTAATGAATTTCCTTTTCTTTTTTTTATCTCTTGTTTTATCTTTTAATTTCTGGAGTGTGATCCCTACTCGAATTGGGTCGTATCATAACATAACGAAAATCAGCATGTATTATAATGTTTATAGACTATAGTTTATCTATTTTTTCTTCTGACATGCTTTCTACATGGATTCATATTGATATAAATATGTACTTATTGCATTAGATGATGAAGGATGCAGATCTATTTTGTTCTTGCATTCAATATGTGGTTTTAAGGTTCCCTCATTCCACTTTAATTTGAATTTTTATGCAGATCAACAACTTTTATAATCTATGGTTTTGATATTTTGCTTTTTAAAATGACATCTCTAACTTTGATAATTTTCTTTTGTCTATCAATTTCCTAAAGTGTGTGTTTGCTGATTGATAAAAATTAATCTGTAAAACAATGTAAGAGGACAAAAGCTAATCCTACTTATAAGTCTTTAATAGGGTGTCAATTTTCCATCCAAGAGTAATTTCAGAGGGAAAAAATGGCAGCCTCATGTATTAAAAATGCATTCTGGTAGGTTGTTTAAGAGATGGAATGAGATGTGGAAGCATATGTTGAGGCCAATCTCCTAATCTACAGTTACACAAAGCCGTGACACAAAATATATTCATCATGAGGTCGAAAAAGAAAATAAGGCGACTGGAGATAGCTGTTGTGCTGTAGCATCTTTGCTAAATATAGATTTCCTACCCTATTCAAGATCTCGATAGCTGCTGGGATGTTTTATGGTTAGTGATTAAGTTTGATTGTAGTATGTTTTTCTTTGCTTACCCTAGAAGAGTGTTTCGGCTTTGGTTTTTTGAGGTGTGTTATGGCTGCAATTTTCGTTGCAGCTTTGGGTCTGTCTTGAGGTGTGGTAAGGTTGTTATTCTACAAACCAAACAAGGTTTTCTGTCAAAACCTTGCTCTTCTTCTTTTCTTCAAAGGTTATAGATCCTAATAATGAATAATAAGTAATCCAAATGCTTCGGACTTGCTGTAGCTGGTCATCGCAGTTGGGTATTCTCTGTTTGAAAACATCAAGGTATGATGCTTATCACTTATATTATCTGTTTGCTTTGCTTTGATGTGATCAAAGGCAATTAACATATATGTATTTGGTCTCCCCGTTTTGAATTTGATAATATGTACTTAATTAGTTGATAAAAACCACTAATGACGATATCCTTCACTATCTTTTCAGGAAGATATATAATGGTTGATGCAGCAGGATACTTATAAGTGAATTTGAACATCGAAATGTACTCAAAAATGGAAGTTGCGTTGAGCTTGAAAAACTAAGAGACTAATACAAATCTCTTTTTTAATTGTTGTTTATTGTTGTGATTTTGATTTTCCCTTTTCACATGTTCAGTGCCAATGAATATTCAAGATTACTATGAAGTGTCTATGTATAAAATTACGGTGAAACTGTGTACATTTCATATAGAATTTGATATCTCAAATGTAAGCGAGCATTTTATATACGTGTATGATTTTGTTAATGGTATTCATTCTGGTGTATACATTGAATTGGATATGAGAAGTGGTTGTATAGCATTCACAAACTGATTTTGATATGATGCAATTTTATGCTCATTTCTGAGAATTGTTTGATCTTTGGATGAGAATGTCTCATGATATATTTGAAGCTGTTATCATATCTTTTGCTTTTAGACATGCCTTATGTCATTCATGTCTCAATAGAGAGTCATTCATGTCACAATAGAGAAAGAAAATACATGATATAGTGACAAATAATTTTCTATTAGGCATGTATATGGACTGCATCAGAATTGTAGACAATTTAAAGCACATGATTGCTGCCATGTTGACACCATATTTTGAGGTAACTTGAGGGCTTATGAAGTTAAATTTTCTAGAATTTTCCCTTTTCAATTGGGACTCATCAAGCTATATAGGCATATAGTCTGATTAAGCCAAGAACAACAACCTGTTAAAAAAAAGCCAAGAACAACAATGAACTCATAAAGGTGCACTGCTTCATTGCAATCACCCAATCACTCCTTTTGGTTCTGAACTTAACAAGATTGCTTCAAGTTGTGTTCCAAAGCTTATAGCTAATACAACTTTTATTTATCTTTTATGTATAAATGGATCAGTTTTCATTTCAAACAAGCATTTTCTTTTTTGTATTCATTATAATAATTAGCATTTGTCACACTGATTGTACCAAGATTGAATCATAATTAGATGGACGAAAAAAGTGATAAGATATCTTCAAGAAATGGCGTTTCAACTCAAGAAAATTCACACTGATATTAAATTTATATGTTGTAATTCAAATTCATTCGAAGAAGCCAAGATTTCTTCAAGACTTTTTAGTGAATTATTTCAAGCTAGCATTTGAAACAGAAGTATTTATATGGCTTAAAATTATGAGAAATGATATTTGGACAATCATTTGATAACAACTTTTGTTGACGACCATATTTGTCTCTCTTTTCACTAGTCAAAACCAACATATATATATATATATAGAGAGAGAGAGAGGGGTAAAAGAAGAAGATAGTGGATAAGTACATCACGTGAGTATGATAGAAAAAGTTGTCCAAAAATTGTCATAAAATAGTTATACAAATATCATTTCTCTAAAATTATATAGGACGGAGGATTAAAATCACTTGCAGATAACGACGATAAACTACTCTATTTATGTACGTCACAATGTGAGATTAATTTGTTTATAGATTAATCATGTCATTCTTAAATGTGTAAAATTTCCATTGGGGGAATTTTGTGGTAAACTTATTGTGTTCTATATCATATATTTTATTAATTTGGATGTTATATAATATAGTTTAGAGAAATACTAGCGACATTCTCTTCTGAGCACTCTGTTAATAACAAATTAAATATCAATTGTTATAAAATATTAGTGTTTAACTCTATCAGACCCGTGCGATAGTCTAGTTGGTATTATAGGACAAAATTTTGTCCGCCACTTGTAATTTAAGACGCAGGAGTTATTTAATTTCGGATCCGACCCCTCTTTGTAATAAATAGTCTTGAATAAACAACTTGACAACTGGTATCATAAATAGATACGTTCTGAACACTTAAATGGCATGTTTGTGATCTGATCACTAAAATGTTTGTCTGTTTCACATAAATGTTTTTGGGCTCATTAGAAGACTCTAAACGACTAAAAGTCCTCCAGCCAATCATGTATATAAGGCCATGTTCTACAAGGATTCTCTGCATGTATAGCAAAAAAAAATTCGTCTTGTACAGGGTTTTGATAACGACGACCTCCAATCCACTTTTAAGGATCTTAAATTTCAAAAATGTATTTTTTAAAGGGTCATGTTAACCGATGTTTCTATAGCATTGGTTAAAGGGAAAAAATTAAATTAAAAGTAATATTTTTAAAATTTTTAATAAGTTGACTGCACAAGTTTCAATGTAATATTACTATATCTGCTTCTTTAACCGGGAGCACTGGTTAACATTTCTGTTTTTTAAAAAATCACCTATTATAATTTTTAATATAACAAATACATAAATTTTCATAAAATTTTATTCTTTAAAGTTCTTACAAGTGGTCCAAAGACACTTGTCAATATTTTTGTTGTAAGCACCTATTGCTAGTTTTTGCAAATATTAAAAAAAGATTATATTGTAATCAATATGTTGAGGAAACCACTTTTAATATGTTCAAGTATTTGTTAAGGAAATCAAAGCAGTAGTTTTAACAAACACTTTTTTTTTTTTGGTTCACTTAACCAATATTTTAAGGATATTTTATAGCATTTTTCATTACTAAGTTATTTTTTGTGTATATTTTCTTTGGTCACTATTATAAACGAATATTCTCTTTTTAAATTTTTTTGAATAATTGATCTATCAGTTTTATAATATAGACTAAATACATCAATTAGTCAATAAATTTGAAAAAAAAACAGAATATTTAGATATAATAATGACTATATAAAGTATACATATATTTACAATTGATCCTCCTTCAAACGCACTTTCGGATCGTTCGTCGTCGTAAGGATCATGTTGGTTTGTGGTTGTTCTTGCTGGTGGTTGAGGTTTGCATAGGTGGTTGTGTATCTGTCTTCCGATTTAGTTGTTGTTTTACTTGATTTGGTGGCTGACTCCCTCTATGTTGGTGGTTTGTTTTGGATGGATCGATGGTGGTGTTTGTGGGTGGCTGGTTTTCGTCGTCGTCGCGTTGTTTGTCGTTTGGGCCTTCGAGAGTTTGGTACGTGTTTTCTTGGTTCTTGTATAGCAGAGATTGGGGGTGGTTGAAGATCCGGGCTCTTTTGCAGTGGTTGAGTTACATAAACCCGGAAGGGTCTGGTTTCGTTTAACCCGAAAGGGTCTGGTTGCTAACGTATTGAACTCATCCCTCGATCTGAGTTCTTACAAGTTGTTTGTTCGAAAGAGCAATTTATGCCTGATGTTGATTCAGGGGGCTGTTGGCACTTGGATTGGTTACCATGTTGACGGCCAATTTATTCGTCGGTCTTAAACTTTTACTGTTCTATGCAGATGTCCACTTTTCACGCTTTTTTTATAACCTGGTTACGCGCCCGTACGCGGGTTCGCTGGGTTCCGTCAATGATTACTGTATTTTTATTAGGATAGATTAGAGTTGTTCCACTTGAACACGATATATACCCGCTTGAGTTATTCTTGAGTCAGGTCAGATTCCCCTGTCTTTGTATTTGTTTCTTTTTATTTATTATATTCTCTCTGGCTTAAAAAAAAAATAATTACGATTGAATTTTCATATTCCAAAACCAAGATGAGCGAGTATAAATTATACGCTTGACCAAAATTATAACTGTTACCAAGTCAGTATGAAGAAACATAGGTCAGTCACTTGCCACTAACTCATCTAGGGTATTTAAAGTGATAAGAATGTGATAGTATATAATTCAAATGTGTTAAAGAGAAAAGTTCAAATGTTGACTCGCTCACCAATTATTGTACTTTTTCAATCCAAAATTATTTTTTACTTTAGCAATTATACATAAATTAAAAAGGGCTTTGTTAAAAGCCACCTATGAAGGTGTCTTTTAACAACTCACATCTCAAGGTGCGATTTTCACTTTTTAGTTATAACTTTGCTAAAAGACACCATCATAAAAATTAGTTGGTGTCTTTTAGCAAATGCTCATAGAATAACTTGTTAAAAGATACCTTCATAAAAAGTGTCTTCTAACAAAACTCAATTAAAAAATAGTTAATGTTGTATTAAAAAAGAGTATTTGAGTGTCCTCGTAAGCTTAGCTCAATTGGTAAAGACAATGCATAATATATGCAACGTCCGGGGTTCAAACCTCGGCCACCATAAAAAAAAAGAGTATTTGAGTTATTTTATAAAAATATCATTTATTAATAATATAAAAAACACAAATCATCATTCATTAATAGTATGGTAAACACAAATTAAAATAATTGAAAAAAGATAAAATAATTTGAGAAAAACAAATTTTACTAGAATGAAGTATAATTTAGATCGGAGAGTAGCTAACAACACAGGTGTGTTTTTATCAAAACCATTGAACAATCACAAAAATAATAAAAATATTTATGACTATATTAGAAAAGAGAAATGCTAGCAACACACCTTCTAACACACACTTTTCAACATACTCTCTTTGATTGGTTAAAATTCACATGGGACCCACAAAAAGTATATAGGATCCACATGATTTGGTGGAACCCATGTGAATTTTAACCAATCAAAGAAAGTGTGTTGAAAAGTGTATGTTAGAAGGTATATTGCTAGCATTCCTCGTTAGATTGCTCTTTAGGCAACCGTAATTTACTCCAGGTAACTAATATTCGTCATAAAGGCTATTATTATGATTTGGTTGGTTGTAACTAATATTCTACTCTCTCTTTTTTTTTTAAGGATTCTACTTTTATTTCTCTCTAGGATTCTTCCCGTGCAAATTCCCTGAGTTTCTTTTTTAGCATTAACCATCATGTTTTTAAGGGAAGGGGTCTTGGTAATCTGGAGTTCGATTGTGAGTTAATGATAGTCTAGTAAAAATTTGTTCCACCAATGAATCGAACTTGGGTTCCCCAAAAGATTCGTCATTGGTGAAGCTCATTAACTACTTTAACTTAATTTGACATTTCACTCATTTTTCCACTATTTGATGATGAAGTACATCCTCCGGTTATATTTACAAGTAAATATTTATTTTTTAAGTTCATTGAATAGCTGATATATTTATACTACCTAGTTCAGATGTATCAATTATTCAATGCACATGAAGAATGATATTTGCTTATAAATGTGATTGGATGGTGTATAATTGTATTTTGCACGTCGTGTCTTTATTGTCTCTATACATTTACCCACAATTAATTTTTGAACTAACATTCTGGCTTTTGCATTCAACAACACCAAGTGGCACTGCCTCAAACAGGTGATCAAATTTTTGCTAGAGATTCCGACGGGAGTTAACTACCATTCATTATTTCTTAAAAAAAACAACTATCATTTATTATGAACGATGGTTAACTGTCGTTGGAGGTTAAATGTTCATTTTAAGGTGTCCGGAAAAAAATAATGTGTGCCTAAAGAACAGTTTTTGTATAATATTAAGGTCGAATGTCTATTAGTTATTGAGCCAACTCATTGCTCATTTTTTTCCATATTTTTGTATTTTCATATAAATATAGCTCATATGTAATAGAGTTATACACACATAAGAAGCTACTAAAAACACTCACTTTTCTCCATTTTTCTATTTCATATCAAGTTTCATAATAAGTTATCAGTACACTCTCACCGACTGAGAAGGTATACAAGTCTTATTAATCTATTTTAATATGCAAATAAGTTTTAATATTTGATGATTGAAACTTTACATTGTCGTTTTTTGTTAGTACAACATCAAGATGCTAACTAGCTCTGGTGAAAAAACTTGCGATACATGCATTGTTCATGCACCACCTTCACCAACCTTTCTTTGCAAGTAGGTTACCTTCCAACCACCACCGTTTAGCCAAAACCCTCCATGGAAAAGGTTATAATTCCATGGCTTTGCCTTCAAGAATCCTCTTTTACTTTAGATCCTAAAGAAAATCCACCAAAACCGCCTCAAATACGCCAAACCCTATTGAACATGCTAAAACACTGATCAATCCATATACTCTCACAAATCAACAATTATTCATTGGACTTGTCTTCAAGGAACTCTAAAAACCTTAGGTCATACAAAAAAACATTTCAAACCACACAAAAGCAAGCCAAAACCTTTGCAGAAGCTGTTTCTAACTTGTGTAATATTCCCTCATCTAAGCTTCCATAACTTGTCTTTTATGGTGATAATTTTTCAATAACGACCCATGAAAAGGAGTAACTTGCAAGAATCGAAGCATGCAAGCATAATCTGCATGCAAGGGTCATCTAGCCGAAAGTTCTACGCCCTTCACTGTTCTTGCCTTACGTACCAAACTAGCTCCTCTCTGAAAAGATTTAAGTAAACAGGGAGTCATTTCCTTGGGAAAGGGTTTTATGAATTCACCATTTCAACTAATTAAAGAATGTTAAGAGGGTTAGATATCTCCCTTCGTGGAATCTGAACCCTAGAATCATGAAACGTTTTGCCTCGACTGGGGACTTTAACCCTAAGTTGCAAAATAGCACCTCAACTCAGGTTTGGGTCCAAATATATGGTTTATCCCTAGAAGATTGTCGCCCTAAGATTTTGTTTTTCATCGCAAGTGATGATGGAATAACATATAATGTTTTAGCTTTGTTTTTAGTCTTTTTTTTTATTAGAAGTCAATTAGAGGTGTTGTCAATGGTTTGAGGAAATTTTTGTTTTGTTTTCAATTGAGACATTGTAAAACAGTTTTTATCATAAATCATTCAACTTCATAAGTACTATTGAGTCTTTTTAGTGAGAAAACATGTAAATCGACAAAACAAAACATCAAGTGAAGGATTGAGGATATGAAGATTGAAGATCAATGGTTCTTATAAGATATTTCAAGACAATACAATGTAAAGAAAAATCATTTGAAGTTCCAAGGCATTGCAAGATGGAAGAACACTCGAAAAAGGGTTGAAAACCGTAAAATTTGTACAGGTGGGGCAATCTTATCCGCCCCGGCGCACGAGCCATGCTCCCCTGCACATGGGACAACATTCCTTGTAGTCTCATGCGCCCATGCACATCAAACCATGCACCCATGCATGGAAATGACTAGTAGTTGTTGTTTGCTTGTTTTCCAAACAGTTTTTGGTGGAAAACCCATATTTTCACTCTCTTAACCCCTAAGTAATGATGCACTATAAATAGAGAATCTTGCACACTCTATATTTATTTAGAATGTTAGTGGTACAATGTAAGGGTCAAGCATCAACAACTTCAAGGCATAGGATCTCCATCCCCCTCTTGCTATCTCTAGGGTATGTTGTTCTATTGTTTTGTAATGATGTATGTTGTCATGTGCTACTAAACCTCTATAACTAGGGTTTCATGATGAACCTATTATGAGTGGATGTCTATTAGTTATTGGGTCAAACAAATTGCTTGTTTATCCATATTTTTGTATTTACCTATAAATAAAGCTTATTTAAAATAGAGTTATTCACACATAAAACTGTCTTTATAAACTTATCTCAATTGATATGGACAATGCATAAAATATGCAAGGTCCAGCGTTTAAATCCCTAAAAAAAAAAAAATCACACATAAAACCTACTTTTCTCTCTGCCTCTCTTTCATTCACATCGACAAAATGTAGCCTTGGTTTTCAGATACCACAAGGAGACCAAGACCTTAACTTTTTTGGCTTTAATGCGCGGTCCCAAGAAGAATTAACTGCCTGTGAGATTGGGTTGAATGATCAAACCAATACTGTAGCCAAGTTGCTTGTTCCTTTAATTATTAAAATAAAGGAAATGATTTTTTAGGAAAAAAAAAGTTAAATTGTGCGCTTAAGACACAAATTAATAAGTCAAAAGTAGAAATATTTTATTGTAATTAATGCATTTGAATTTAATTTTTTTACTTTTAATTAATTGTTGTACAAAATTTAAAATAAAATTCTACTTTTAGTTATTTAACATGTGCCCTAAGAACACAACAAGATTAACTATAACACTAACATGTACCATTGTCAATGATTAGTGTGGACTTCGAGAGATTAATTTGAATTTATATCATTGTGTACAGATAAATATTAAAAAAATTATGAGACAAATATTTATCATAGACAAGTATAAAAGACATAAAAAATCCACAATGAATATGATGTAAATAACTTTATAGATTTTCGCATATAAAATGAATAATATCCTAAAGAAATACCATTAATGATGTTAGTATTTTAAAATATCTCACTCACTGTCAAAATTTTATATATCGACTCTATTACAAATCAACATAACAAAAAATATATTTCTATAGATATAAACACTTAAAATCCACGGAGGATGCAATGCAAATGTTTTAACAATTATTCCCATATAAAATAAACGATTAATATTGATATTTTGAATATGCTTATAAATTTTTAAAATTTTATCATATCGATTTTATATATCAATTACAAATTATAAACACAAATATTTTATAGAATTTGTAAAAAAAATAAAAATCTATAAAAATAGTACATTAATGTCAATACATAGAACAATGAGACCAAGACCTTAAATATTTTGGGTTTAATGTGCTACTGTCCGACGAAGATTTAAATGCGTGTGAAATTGGGTTGAATATTCAAATCAATAGTTAAGCTGCTTGCATTCTATAAAAGGAAACAGAGATGCGTTATTTGACATATCACTACTACATCATTCTCAAGCCACTAGACAAAGGCTACTCATAATTCACCATGAGATCATTACACATAATCTTCTGGCTTTTCTTTATACCATTCAGCATAATAAATTCAAGCTCTAACAATGTAATGGTGAGTGGCTACAGTCTTGGTCATGAATGTTCCTTGCTTCTCCATTTGAAAAAAAACCTGATATTCAACCCCACAAAATCATCAAAGCTAATTCATTGGAACCAAAGTGATGATGACTGTTGCCAATGGCATGGGGTAACATGCAAAGATGAACATGTTACATCCCTTGATCTTAGTCATGAGTCTATTTCTGAAGGACTTGATGATTCAAGTGCTCTTTTCAGCCTGCAATCTTTGCAAAGTCTGAATTTGGCGTTAAATAACTTCCGTTCTGTGATTCCTCCAGAGCTTCATAAGCTGGAGAATTTGAGGTATTTGAAATTGTCTGATGCTGGATTTGAGGGACAGGTTCCAAAGGAATTTTTTCACCTCAAAAGGTTGGTTACTCTTGACTTGACTTCTGCATTTACTTCACATCACATGTTAAAACTTGAGAAGCCAAATATAGAGATGCTTGTGAAAAGCCTTACAGATATCAAAGAATTGTATCTAGATGGTGTAGCCATATCCGCCACTGGAGAGGAATGGGGTCATGCTTTATCTTCGTTGGAGGATCTTCGTGTTTTGAGCATGTCATCATGCAATCTCTCTGGACCTATTGATTCTTCACTAGCTAAGCTCCAGTCCCTCTCTGTTCTAAAACTGAGCCACAACAAATTGTCTAGCATAGTTCCAAATTTCTTTGCCAATTATTCAAATTTAACCGTACTACAGCTTAGTAGTTGTGGTTTGAAAGGTGTTTTCCCAAAAGCTATCTTCCAAATACACACATTGAATGCCCTTGACATATCAAACAATCAATATCTTCATGGTTCGTTACCAGAATTCCCACCACTTGCATCTCTTCGATATTTGAATCTCACCAATTCAAATTTTTCAGGAGCACTTCCAAATACTATCTCAAATCTAAAACAGTTATCAACCATAGATCTATCTTACTGCCAGTTCAACGGAACACTTCCGAGTTCAATGTCAGAACTCACCCAACTTGTTTATCTAGACATGTCTTCCAATAACCTCACAGGTACACTCCCTTCTTTCAACATGTCCAAGAACCTCACATATCTATCACTGTTTCTCAATCATTTGAGCGGGGATTTACCATCCAGCCATTTTGAGGGCCTTAAAAATCTTGTCAGTATTGATTTAGGGTTTAATTCTTTCAAAGGAAACGTGCCTTCCTCTCTACTTAAGTTCCCATACTTACGAGAACTTAAGCTTCCCTTTAATCAACTCAGTGGTCTCTTGACTGAATTTGATAATTTATCGCTTCCTAAATTGGAGATGCTTGATTTGGGAAACAATAACTTACAAGGACATGTTCCTTTCTCTCTCTTTAACCTTAAAACACTTCGTGTCTTTCAACTTTCTTTCAACAAGTTTAACGGCACAATACAGTGGAGTGTCATTCAAAGGCTACATAATTTATATATACTAGGCTTATCACATAACAATCTTACAATTGATATCAGCTTCAAAGATGATCATGATTTGTCACCCTTTCCAGAGATAAGAAATGTTATGTTGGCTTCCTGCAAGTTAAGGGGAATCCCAAGTTTCTTGAGAAACCAGTCCACATTACTGTTTCTTGACTTATCTAGCAACAAGATTGAAGGGCCGATACCAAACTGGATTTGGAAACATGAATCTCTTCTTTACTTGAATCTTTCCAAGAATTCTCTGACTAGCTTTGAAGAAAGTAATCGGAACTTGAGTTCTAACATTTATTTGGTTGATCTTAGTTTTAACAAGTTGCAAGGGCCTATTTCTTTCATTCCAAAGTACGCTTTTTATTTGGACTACTCCAGCAACAAGTTGAGCTCTATAATACCAGCAGACATCGGAAACTATCTCCCTTCCATAAATATATTGTTTCTTTCAAACAATAGTTTTAAGGGAGAAATTGACGGGTCCTTTTGCAATGCTTCAAGCCTACGCTTGTTAGATCTTTCCTACAACAACTTTGATGGGAACATTCCTGAGTGTTTTGCAACCCTGAGTAGTAAACTAAGGATGTTGAACTTCGGAGGAAACAAGCTTCGTGGTCATATCCCTGATACTATATCCCCAAATTCATGTGCACTAAGATATTTGAATCTGAATGACAATATGTTGGACGGTAGCATACCGAAATCTTTGGTCAACTGCAATAAACTGCAAGTCCTAAACCTTGGAGATAATTTTTTAAGTGACAGATTTCCATGTTTCTTGAGAAATATTTCCACCCTGAGAATCATGATTTTAAGGACAAATAAGCTTCATGGGTCTATTGAATGTCCAAATAGCACTGGTGATTGGGAGATGCTTCATATTGTTGATCTAGCCTCCAATAACTTGAGCGGGACAATACCGGTTTCTCTATTAAATAGTTGGAAGGGAATGATGCGCGATAAAGGTGTTCTTGGCCCAGGCCATTTGTTTTTTGATCTCGATGATAACTTCCATCCAATGAGTTTTAAGAGTGTATTACCAACTTTGGGCAAATCTGTGTCAATGAACTTGATTAAACTCCTTGGAAAAATGTCTCGCTCTATTATTGACCAGGTGTATTCTGACTTTAAAATTCTTGCTCGTTATCAAGATTCAATTATTATTGTCAACAAAGGTCATCAGATGAAGCTGGTCAAAATTCAAAGTGCCTTCACTTATGTTGATATGTCAAGCAACTATTTAGAGGGGCCAATACCGAATGAGTTAATGCAATTCAAGGCATTGAATGCTCTAAACTTGTCGCATAATGCATTAACAGGCCGTATACCATCATCAGTGGGGAATTTGAAGAATCTTGAATCTATGGACTTGTCAAACAACTCCTTGAATGGAGAGATTCCTCAAGGGCTTTCAAGTATAAGTTTCCTTGGATATATGAATCTATCATTCAATCACCTGGTTGGGAGAATTCCTTTGGGAACTCAAATTCAATCATTTGATGTAGATTCCTTTGAAGGGAATGAAGGGTTATGTGGATCTCCACTGACAAACAAATGTGGCGACGATGGAAATCAAGGGTTGCCACCACCAGCATCTGAAACACCTCATTCCAATAATGAAAGTTCAATTGATTCGAGTTTCTTAAGTATGGAGTTGGGATTTATTTTTGGCCTTGGAATTTTCATCCTCCCTCTTATTTGCTTGATGAAATGGAGGTTGCGGTATTTCAAACTTGTCGATGATATGCTTTACAAGTTCATCCCTCAGCTAGATTTTGTGTATGAACAACATAAAGGGAAGAGGTATAGAACTCTGAGGCGGAGGTACTAAAAAAAAATTGGTTTTGAAATGTTTTATCATGGTTTCCGTATGCCTCAGTTTATGTTTTGTTGAGTTGTACTACTACTATGGTTATGTCAGTAACACATGTTTGTGTGTATTTATTTATTTTTTGAATAGCATGTTTGTGTGTATTTAGTATTATTAATTGGTGTTTATGATGTACAATGTATGTATTTTCTTTTGGGTGTTCCGTCTATATACGGTGTTATTTTCTATGTAGTTGTTTTGATGGTCTCCATTCGTCTTGTGCAAGAGTTTGGTTATTAATAAATTTTATCCCTTCCAAATATACATATAGGTTTCTTTCCTTGTTTTGAATTTGATAATTAGCTCTCCATCAAATGATGTATGTATGCTCTTTGGTTGGTTTAATCTAGTAGAATTAGAATAGTGTTCAGTGTAGTTATGTTTAGTAATTTGTTTAAATTGTGCTAAAAATAAAATGACAAAATTGGAAAGATAATGGGCGTTAAGTGAATATCAACATGGCTACAAAGTGGGAAAGCATATTGCAGGGAAATTAGAATTCCTCTCAAAGTGGCATTTTCCTCTATCTAAACAAACTTGGTTGAAAATTAGTTACCTTTTGCATACATTGGTCTTGTGCTTCTATAAAATAAAATAACAAATTGAATGATAAGTTGTTATTTTTGTTATCACTTCAACCCCTACTTCCTCCCCAAATCCCCTTCTCTTGGTACTTCTCAAAATAGTTATAATAAACAAATACTAAATAACAATAAAACCATCTTTCAAAAAAAAAAAACAACAACAAAGGAATATGCGAGTTATGTGATCACCAATTTACAGGACTATTTTGCTTCTCACATTACTATTGTTGAATCCAAAGGAATATGCGAGTTATGTGATCACCCATTGTCCATTGATGACCAAGTCGATTTGATTCGCTTTTAGTGTTAAAAAAGTACGAATTTGACTCTCAATTTAAATAAAAAAACAATTGAGTTTTTTTCGTCTTCTTTCCTTTTTGCGCGTCCTATTTTTATATTCTAGAATCGGTAAAATAAAGAGTTTTGGAGGGTTTTTGAACGTGTTTTATGATGTTTAAATTGTATAATCCAAAATTCAATGGGACACACAAAAAACTTGGAGGAGGGTTGAATAAGATACTCTAAAAAAATTCATTGATTTGGATATTGAATTTGGTGAAATTCCACCCTACCCACAAGGCCACAACCAGGTGCTTTATTTTTCAACCTCGGTCTAGTAAGTAGGCAACATGTTACAGTAGATAAAACATTTTACGGTTGCGGTGAGATTTGGTTTGAATCAAAAGTCATATGGAGGCAACAATCAAGTCTTTTATCTAAGGGATCAAATTGAATTCCAAATTATTTTACAAAGGTCAAGAATATAATATGGGTGCTTGCAGTGAGACTTGGTCGGAATAAGTTATAAGACAAAAAATAATCTTGATAAAATGTTACTGAAACAATTTAGATATCCAAAATTGTCAAATAATAAAGTATTAGGCTTAAGTTATTGGGTCTTTATATTAGTAAGTTAGAGTCAATTATATTTTATTATATATTCTCTTAAAATCTATTGATATTCTATGAAACTCTAGCCGTCTTTGTTCCTCATCTCTCTCTCTATTTTTGTATCTGCATTGTTTACAAAAATGATTCCTTCAAAAAATAAAAAGAGATGATAAAATGATATGTTTAATTTATAGTATATAGTCTTGCTAACGAGTACCTTTGAAGTATTTTTTAAGAATTTAAAATTAAAAAATAATTTTAAAAAATCAAACTTTTCAATTACAATGCATTGAAAACAAAAATTATCATAAAAAATTAGCATTTAATATCTTTAAAGAGTGTTCAACCCCGTAATAATAGATTAAAAATTAACAATTAGAAATAAAAGTAATCAATAATGTTTGAAACACATGAAATAGTAATAAATTGGATTTAATTTAACTAATTCCCTCCATATTTTATTATAAGTCACTTTAGAAAAATATTTTTGTTTTATTTTAGTTTCCTCTGTATTTTATTATAAGTCACTTTACAAAAAATCTTAAGTCACTTTACAATAGTAATGCATCATTAATAAAAAAAATCCTATCATACTCTTAATTATTTATTACTCTTTTTTTTCAATTCTTTTAATTTGCTTTCTCTGTATCAATAATAAGGAATAATCGTGTAAAATCACTTATAATTTATCTTTTTAATGCAAAATTAACTGCATATCGTAATATGTATGAAAATGCTAAAACAAATTATAATAAAAGACGGAGGAGTAGTATTTTCAAAAATAAATAAAGAGAACGTTAAGAAGTGCCTCGAGGACACTTTGAAGGGGTTTACTTGACAAATTTTTATGAAAATTGATGTAATAAACGCATAGACAATTGGTTGTTTAGCTTTTTTAAAGAATAATTACTTAAATTAAAATGTTTTAACAGTGTATCGGAAACACTCGTTAACAAGACCCAAAAATAGATAAACCAATAAATAATAGATTAATGCAATATTTTACGCTAATAAAAAGAAGGTTGAATATGTTTTTGGTCCCTATAAATATACCAACTTTTTGTAACACCTCATTTTCCCAACAATGTAAATAATACAAATAATCAGAGTATTCAACGTAAAACAGAATGTCACACTTCTTTGAAAATATAAATAGAGTAAAATTGCTATTTATTAAAACAACCCTGTCAAAAATTCATTTATATCGCAGCAGAAAATTTAGTTCAAAATCAACAACTTGTTCAACAATCTTGGCACTACGGCCTCAACATAAAACAACTTTAAGAGAAAATCTTAATCCAAAAAGGTTCAACAACATAGTTCATAAAACAATACGTAACAATGGAAAACAAAGCAAATATTCCCATCCCGTTACGTATCAGAGCAACCCTAAGACGACACACGAGAGAGTCAACTCACATCAGTAGCTAATCCTGGTTATCTGCACGTTACCAACATAGGGGCAACATTCAAACAGAAGGAGTGAGATTTCACATTCAATAATAATAAGCATATAATTCATCAACGGAATTTAACAACCTAAACAACAATAATTAACAACAATAATAGTTCACATATACTTATCATCAATAATGTTTCAGATATGCTACATTTATTTCTACTTAGCATTTAAAACAACAACAACTATTCAACAACGACGACGACATTAACGACAATGCAACGACACAACAACAACTTGACTATGCAGTATGCATGTGGTACCAATCAACGTGTTAGAGGAATAAGCTCTTCAAGCAACGCTGGAGCAGTAAACTCCTAAATCAATGTGTTTGAATGATTAACATTCACAGGGCATGAGCCCCCAACTTTATATGAGTATGCATGGACTCAACAACGTAATCAACAACAACGTACAACGTCAACAACAACGTGCAACATCAACAACAACATACAACTTGAATATTATAATCTCATAGATATTCATCATTTAATTGCAACATGATATAATCATCATGTTAATTCAACATATGCATTCATATAGTAATTCATCAACAAGTTATTCATATAATAAACATCAACATATACATACCTTCATGTAATAATTCATTAACAAAGTTATTCATGACAAAACAAGGTCATTTAGAAACTGTTAATATTACCTAAAACTTTCATGTTTGCACCAAAGGCTAACTCAAAACAGAAATGTATGAAACAACAAGAAAACATGAAAAAGGTGCACTGCTACAAGGTTACTCGCCGTGGCGAGCTGGAGGCGAGCAAACACTGCTCTCTGTTACACAATCACTCGCCGTGGCGAGTGGATGGCGAGCAAACACTGCTCTCTGTCACGTATAGCTCGCCGTGGTGAGCAGACTACTCGCGGTGGCGAACGTAACAGGTTTTCTGTCGGGAAGTGCGATTTTTGACCCCAAAAACCCAATTTTCATCAATCTTAATCCCAAATCTGTTAGAAACTCAACCTATGATAATTCTGCAACCTGAACAACAGTTAAACATGAACTTTACGGTCTTTCTACAACTTTTACAACCAATTCTACGTGTTCTACAATCTAGACCAACTTCAAACCCTAATTCTCAAATTCACATGAACAACAACAAAACTACATGCTAAATTCAATTTCAGAATTATATAACCTAAGATTAGAGAATATTAGTCACATCCTTACCTTAGATTAGATGATTGCAAGGTTCTACGAATTCTTCTCTTCTCTTGGTTCTCCTCTTCTCTAGGTTCTCCTCTTCTCTAGGTTCTCCTCTTAGCTCTTATATCTCACACCCTCAACATATTTTCCAACTAAATCCACATATTTTCTAACTAAATCCAAACCAGCCCCTCAAATATATTTATTCTAATTTTCCAACATATTCTACTAAACAATAATATAAAGCCACTTAATAAAATATTAAAACACCACAACACCTCATAAATCAACATAAATCAATCATAAATCAACATAAATCATATAAGTCATATAAAAGACTCTAAACTCAACTAAAAATAATTAAAGAATAAATAGGGCGTTACACTTTTCATTTTAGTCCCTAAAAAATTTTCCTTCAACTTTTATATGTAGAATTCATATTTTTGAATAAAAATTTTCGGAAAAATTCATAATATTATAAGAATCTCTTCTAAAAAAATTAGAATTTTTTAACAAAACATGATTTTAATATGAATTTTTATATTTTTGATGGTTAAAAATTCATATTTAATTTATGTTTTGTTAATAAAATCTAATTTTTTTTGGGAAAGATTTTTATAATACTCTACATATTTCTGCACAATTTCATTAAAAAAAAATACTAAAATTAACTTAAAAATAGGGACCAAAAGTAGTGATTGAAAATTTTATAGGGACTAAAAGTTGAAAGAAAAATTTAGAGGGAGTAAAAGGAAAAATTGGTATATTTATAGGGAACAAAAACATATTTAACCCATAAAAAAATAAACAAGAATTAATATTTGTGTGGGCAGTTTTGTTCGATTTTACAAAAGGAATCCAAAATTCGATCTGAATAGCTTTTCTATGTTTTGAATCAATTTGCATTTTAGTATGGATCAGTTAAATGTGAACACCCATATAATATAGTTCTGCTTATTCTTTTATGTGCAAACGGTCACCTTGGTACCTGACTTTGAACCTCGTTGTTACAAATGTCTCAAACTCAGGGTTAAATACAAAGTAATCCTTCAATGTGCATTTCCGTTATCACTTTAGATCCCTGACGTTAGATAATTTTGTTAATTGATGATGTGGCAAAGGTTTTACACTGACAAAGAGTATGAGGTGTCACAGGGACTAAAGTGAAAGTAGAAAATAGTCACTTTGGTCCTTAAACTCGTACTAAAGTGAAAGTAAAAAAACGCAGCACAAGACAGAGGGGAAAGCTACAACATGCAACCCAGAGATTG